>Ga0065721_10003703_pt1 | contig 100109 bp, 85 predicted proteins | sample Mesricmetagenome_FD_59108 | JGI IMG/M metagenome (GOLD analysis project Ga0065721, IMG submission 59108) | Mesophilic microbial community from rice straw/compost enrichment Sample: eDNA_1 v2 (version 2) | ecosystem: Engineered > Solid waste > Grass > Composting > Bioreactor | place: USA... | reverse complement strand
CCCATTTGTTGCAGGGTGGAGCAGCCTGGTAGCTCGTCAGGCTCATAACCTGAAGGTCGTTGGTTCAAATCCAACCCCTGCACCCAATTTGAAACCCCCGGAAACTGCTCCCGGGGGTTTCTGCTTAATGACTTGCGCGATTTTCGAAAGAGCGACTGCCCGCGTGTGACATTGGTCAACGAGAGGCAACTTTGACCCCTAAAAGCCAAAGAAAAAGCCCAAGCTTTTCGAGGCGAAAAACACGTTTTCTTGTCCCGGCCTTCAGGCAGTTCACCTGAATTTTCCCCTCTGAACATCAACAAGAAGGCCACCCTTTTCAGGGTGGCCTGCGGAATGGGACGAGCCGGGCTTTCAGGCGGCCGAGGCGACGGCCCCCAGTCTCGGGCTCCCTCGGGCGAGCGATTCGGCCGCTGCTCCCCGCTGCGCAAGTCGCGCAATCTCGTTCAGCGGATAGCGCAGCATTCCGGGCAAAATCTCCACCGGATGGAGCATCCCATCGCGGGTCATTCGCCAGATCGTGACGCGATTCACGCTCAGCAATTCTGCGGCCCGCTTCTGGGTCACGAGCAGGCGCTCGCCGGCCGTCGCGCCGGGCGCCGCCGCTTCGCCAAAGTCGCCGTCGAGCAGTCGCCGCACAAAGCCGCGCTCCGGTTCGGTCAAAGAAGCATCGGAGGTCATCACGGTTTGCAGGATGGCGCGCGTGGTCGTATTCATGACGCCAGCGTCGCCAGCCCCCGCATTGCCTCAAGCGCGCCGGTCTGCCGAAATCGCGGGACGTGGCCTACCCCGAATGCGGTAGATGCGCCGCCGTTGCCCTTTTCACGCTGGGGCAGGTTCACGGAGCCGTGAACACCACTCAAACCGTGAACATCACCCGCGCAGCACAGGGGCCAGGTAGTCTCGGATCGCGACGACCACCTCCGCGAATTGCCCGGGCAGCCCCGTGAGCCCATTGCGGCGAATAAACGCAGCCCACTGCGTTTGCTTGGTCGCGTCGTTAGCGAACGCGTCGCTCAGCGGTTCAGGCCGCACCGGCAAAGCGGTCTGCCGACGCGTGAACGTCGCTTCGATCGCGCGGCGCAGCGTAACACCGTCAAGCTGGAATCGACGCGTGAGAAACCACACGTCGTGAAAGTCCTTCATCCGCGTGTTGGCGATGCCGAGCTTCGCCATTGCTTCGAATTTTTCGGCCACGACCGTGTAAACGGGATATGTCCGCACCTGTGGCGCCGGGAAATCCAGCAGCGCGGGAAAGCTCGCCTCTTCCGGCGCAGGCGTGACCGCATCGCCGACGCCGACATCGATTTGAACGGGCACCTCCGCCGGGCCCAGCTTCGCCATGATCCGGACGCGGACGCCGCCGTAGGTGTTGTCTTCGCGGATTTCCTCGGCGCGCACGGAAGCGGGATCGAACACCAAGCCATCGTCCACGACCGGCAGCACCACCACCTCGCGAAACACCTTTTCCAAATCCTCTTTCTCGGAGGGACCGAAGCCCAGGAGGTCGAGGTCCCGCGTGGGCCGATGGGTTTTCTCGTCCCAGACCACGAACAGCATCGCGCCCTTCAGCAAGAAGCGGTCGGCGTAAGCGGATCGGCTCAGGCGGAACAGCAGGCGCTCGATGCCGTAGCGGAGCAGCAGCAGGTTGAAATCGTCACCGCGTCGCGCGGCCTCGTTTTGCAGGCGCGCCTTCACGGAGGCCGCGAGATTCTTCGGAGCGGCGCTCATGGCAGCATTTCCAGGTAAGGCTGCATCACGCGACTGACGCGGCACACCGCCGCCGCCGCCGCGAGTTCCTTGATCGTGAATTTTTTCGCCCGCCACCCTTCCCGCAGCGCTTCGACCGCGACATCGAGGCCGTATTTCTGCCGATACTTGAAGCAATCCGCCACAGTCTTGGCCGGCGAATATACCCGGACCGTTCCGCCGGTGAGGGCGTGCTCCTCGATGCCGAACGAGTAGGCCGGACCGGAGAACTTGGCGAAGCGCAGCGGCAGGCTTACGCCGCGTGGGCGATTGCTGCCGCGCGGGAGCGCGAGCCAGACTTGATGCGGTGCCTGCGTGCCGATCCCGTGGAATTGCAGCGCGGAGACCAGACAGACGACCCCGCGGGGCACGCGCTTGGCCGCTTCCACCAGCGATTGGTTCTGATCGCCGTCGAAACCGGCCGAGGCATAAAGTCCGCGCGCGAGCTGGCGAACGCGCTCTTGGCTCACCAGCCGACGCAGATACTCACGGGGATAGCCGGCCGCGACCATGTCGCGCGCACGGAACACCCCCAGCCGGCTGGCGTGATCGCCAGCGGCTTTGAGCCGAGTGGTGGTGTTACGTTGTGTTTTCACTTCTCCATTTATGGTGTTAAAACGTAACACCGAGACAAGCCGAAACGCCACGTGCTGAAGTCAGGCACTCAAGCGGAGGCTGTGGTGGATCTCCTGGCGCATGGCCTCGCGTTCCGCGATATAGCGGGCAAGCACGCCCAGCAGCCGGTCGTGATACAGGTTGGTGCGGTGATACACGACGAAGCCGAACGCGGTCTGCTCCGGCCGCCACTCCACCGAGGCGCTCACATGCTGCGCGGCGTGATCCCAAAGTCGGATCGCTCCACCGTCGAAGGCCGGCGCAATCAGCGCGAACATTTCGACCGCCTCAACGGGAGAGTCGGTTTTGAATTCTGGCATGAAGTTGCCGGCCCGCGCCTGCCGATAAATTTGGTAGCGCGGTTCGTGGTCGGATTGAGCTTCGACGCGGGAGGCATCGGACTGCGGTGCGAGTGTATTCGTTTTCATAAGTCACCTTTTGATGAATGCCGGGAGCGGATTGCTTCGCGGCGCTTCAACCATTTTCCAGCTCGCCCGACTATCAACGACCGGCCCCTGCCGAGTTCGCGGGAGGCTCGCTACACCGAATTCGGTAGGGCCGGCGCCTGCCGCTCAGCGCACCAACGCTGCATTGTGCGGGCGTGAATCGTCACGCGATCTCAATCACGTCCCCAATTTGGCTGCCGATCTTCGGCGCCAGGTGCGAGCGGACTTGCTGCGGGGTCGCTTTCCAATCGCTCGTCGCGATGAACGTGGGCCGCGACGCGAATGCAGGCCATCACTCCGAAGGGCGCCGTGAAAACCGGCGCCGTCCAACCGGGCTCGGTGGCGAATTTCCAGCCGCTTCGTTTCCACGAACCAACCCCAGTCACGCCGGAGACGCCATCTTCCCCGCCAACCGGTCCGACGTCCCTTCCTTGCGGACGCTTCGCGTTCTCCCGGGCAATTCCGCTTGGGCGGAACGTTCTTTTTTCCCGGAGCGCTTTTGCTCGCTGCGCTGCGCTCCACCTTGCGTGACGGTGCTGATCGTCGGCATCCCTCCGGGGCGGCCGATTTAACGGTTCGGCTCGGGTTGGGGTCCGCGTGGCGCGGCCCGCCACGATGCGCCCTCGTTGGGGCGCTTCAGAACAAGGAAAGTCATGAACTCGATTGAATCCGTCACCGTTGCTCCCGCTCGCGTCTTCAAGGCGCTTTCGCCCGATGATCTCCGCCGCTGTGCGCCCTCGGTTTTCGCCGAACATGCCCGGCCGGGTGTGTCCGCTCGATACACGTTCGTTTCCACCGCGCAGGTCGTTGCCCTGCTCGGCGCGGAGGGTTGGGAGCCGGTGCGCGCGTCCGAGCAACGCGTGCGGCTCGAGGACCGCGTCGGCTACCAGATGCACGAGATTCGTTTCGCGCGGCGTGCCGATTTGGAGGCGGGGACGATGCAGGTTGGCAACACTCGTCCGGAAATGATCCTTCAGAACGCTCACGACGGAACGCGGGCCTATCGCATCGATGCCGGTCTCTATCGGCTCGTTTGCCGCAATGGGCTCACGGTCGCGGATACGGACTTCGCGCACGTCTCGATCCGGCACATGGACGTTTCCGCCGAGGCCTTTGCCCGTGCGGCGCAGTCCGTCGCCGAGAACACCCCGCGCGCGCTGGAGGCCGTCGCGAAGTGGCAGGCGGTGCAGCTCTCGCAGGCGACTCGTCTCGAATTCGCCCGGAGGGCTGCGGCGTTGCGTTGGTCGGCGGACAATCCCGTGATGCAGGCGCTCAGCCCAGATAAGCTGCTTTCTCCGGTGCGCTACGGCGACGCGGCGACTGATCTCTGGACCACGTTCAACGTCGTGCAAGAGCATCTCGCGCGGGGCGGCGACCGCTACCTGAGCCGTTCGGAGGGCGCCGGACTCCGGCGCAATCGCACCCGGCCGGTCGCGGGCTTGGTGGAGGGACGGACGCTCAACAAGGCGCTCTGGACGCTTGCGAGTGAGTTTAGTCACAATTGAGGAGTTAATCGGGAAGCGGCGTTTCTCCGCCGCTTCCCGCATTTTGGCCTCCTAAGTCCTCACCTCGTCCTCCCTTGGCAATCTCTCCCGACGCGCTCAGATTGCGCCCGAACGGCCTGTGGGCCGATTCACATTTCGATGAAATCACTTACGAGAGAAGAGGTCGTGTTGCACCTTGGGGAAACGATCTTGTGTCTCCAAAAAGCAGAACGGTTGCTCGCAGTTTCGCTGAAACTGACCTCACCAAAGGGCGCTGACGGCAAAACCAAAAAATTGCTTGCCGGTGATCGAGCGACACTCGGCCAACTCCTGTATGAGCTTCGGAAACAGGTGGAATTGCCGCCTGATTTCGAAGCGACCCTAAGCGCATTATTGAGCGGGCGGAACCTCATCGTTCACAGCTTAGCTTTCGAACCCTGGTTTGATTTGACTACCGCCGAAGGCTGCCAGCGCACATTCGAAGAGCTGAGCGAAGTTCTCCAACATGCAGGAATTGCGGTGCGTATCCTCATTGCTTACGTGCAAGTGAATCAGGGCGAAATGGCGAAGAATCCACAGGCTGAGCAATTGCTGTCCGAATTCATGAACAAGCTTGTAGTCAATACTGTCCCCGATTTCGGAGAGCTTACGCCGGACGCCTATGAAGCGAAGTTTGTCGGAGAGATAGCGGAAAAATTTACCCCGAGGCTACGCTCCTCGAAGGATCGCAAAAGAATCTTGTGATTTAGCGGCGTTGCGAGAGTGCCGGGCGAGCAACCACATATCCCCCGATGCCGTGTATCGACGGATAATCACGAAGAATCACTTTCATGGCCGGCGGCGCATGGATACCAATCGGGCAACCGGAGTAGTTCAACGCCGCGGCAGCAAACGATAGACTGGCAAGGAGTGCTCCGCCGTCGCGCCACATTAGACTCTCAAAAAAACGGTAACGCGCAGCTAACTTGGCGGAATCGGCGATGAACCAAAGAACTGTGGCGTCGCCAATCGGCACCACATCGCGCACCTGACCGAGCAATTGGCGAATGGTGCCCGCGGGCACTGATGCGAGCATTCCCAATGCGTGATGACGAGCGTCATAGACGAAAGCGGCGTCGGCGTGTCCGGAGACATTGAGCGCGAGAATGTCGATTTCGTGGCATCCGCCAGCGGAAGGGTATGGCCGGCTTTCCCAGTCTGGATGGCCGTCTAGCGGCTTGGTCTCGCGACTCCGAACTGCAAGCGAGAGTAGCTTTCCCAATTGGACCGCATTCAAACCATCCCCGAAATCCCGACGGGAGCGTCGCCGAGCAGCAACTCGGGCAAAGGAGATCTTCGTCGCAGAATGCTCGGGCAAAAAGATTGCCTCGGCGATGTGGAAGGCTGGCGGTGCGTGCAACCGCGGGCGTTTTCGCGGTATGGGTGAGCGCAGCTTAATAGTCATCGCGACCTAAGGCCTTCATCGTCTCCGCGTGTTTCGTGCAGCCTCGGCACGTCCCGCAGGCGTGGGCAGCGACGTGACACGAATGGCTCCACGCGAGAATTGAAAACGGAATAGCCGACCGCTTTACGAGTTCGACTGTATCCATTGCCAACGCAGGGGCCGTGATCCTGAGGCCACCCTCCTGCATTGAAAATAACGCATCGGCCTTTTCAAAGAATTCAGGTCGACCGTCGGCATGAGTGCCATCGGTTCTTACCGCTCCCACGAGGAGTTCACCCACGCCATCCTCTAGCGCCTTCGCTGCCGCCAGAGTCAGGATCAATTGGTTTCGAAACGGCCACCATTCGGAAACGGGTGCAGCGGCGTCGGGCGGCTGGCCGGCCATGTCGCCTGAGCCGATTGCTCGACAGTCAATCCGAACAACACGATGCGATATGCGCAGTTCACCCGCAACCGTTGCGGCCGACCGCAATTCACCCTCCGCGGAAAGCTGGCCGTAATCGACAGTGTAGGCGAAATCGGGTCGTTGCCAGTAGGCGAGAGCGACTGAATCCATTCCACCGGATAAAAGAATTCCTCGCTTCATTCACAGGTTGCTGCCCAAACCGTCCAGTAAAGCGCGGTCGCAAAGTCTTTCACCAATCGTGCACCGCCGCCGAGCGGCATTTTCAGATCTTCCTCACGCTCGGCGGAGACGAAGGCAATAACAGGGAGCCCATGCCGATGAGCATATCCAACTTCATAGATGGTGCCTGGATCTAAGCCATCGAGACAGGCGAGCACCACCCCTGACTTTCTAAGACCGTCCATGTCCGGTTCATAGACTGTCTCGAATTCGCCGCGCCCCACTTCGTGCAGCGGGGAAAAGACTTTTACGCCAAAGCCCAACAAGGCGGCCCGGAACTCCTCGATGAGCCACCGTTGTGCCAGATTGAAAAAGGGGCCGGCCAAATAGACCTGCTTGTGCTGGGCCATGGGACGCATCCTAAGCGGCGGACGGGACTCTACTGTCAGCATATCGGCCGTCGCATAACTCGTCGTCTCGACGTAGTGGGCGGTAGCTCGAGATGCCCGCAAAGCCGCTTCCTGCGGAGAATGACCTGCAGCCATCCAGCCATTCGCGAACGTCGCGGAAAATACATCGCCCGATCCGATGGGCCAAACTCGCTTGGTCTGAAATGCTGGCACTCGGTCCACGGCATCCTTGGTGCAGACGAGGCAGCCGTCAGCGCCGCATTTCATGATGACAACCTCCGCACCAGCTTCATTCAGCAAATGCCGGCACGCCTCCTCAGACGTCGATTTCCCCGCTAGTTTCTTTGTTTCTGATCGGTTAGCGACGATGGCTAGGCGCTTGGCAGTCGATCCATTCTCAGCAAAAGGCCGAGGATTAGAAGGGCTTTGGGGATCGTAAACGGCCATCTCCGCTTCAACGCGAATCGATCCTTCCATCACCCCATACCGCAACACTTGGTCGGCTTTGACCTGCACCTGGAGCGGCGCGATTGCTAGGGCGCGCACAGCGAGTTCAGGTTCAATTACTGGCTTGGAGAGCGGGTGCAGATATTCGAAGCGTAGCGTTTCTGGAATCTCACGGTGGGAAAGCGCGATGGCGTGGCTCTCCGCCTTCATTTCAAGCACCGCGAGGTGCTCACGCCCGATAAAGGTGTGCAGCGTGACTGGTGCTCCGAGACGCGACAACGCGCCGGCCGCTCTTAGTCCTGAACCAAATAATTCGTTCCACGCCGGTTCCCGGCAGTATTCAAGGTAGGTGCCGCCAGCGACGTGGATCACAGGCTTCCACTGCGGATGCGCACGCGGCATTCGCCGCCAGACGGCTCCGCTTGAACTTCCGCAATGTAAGAGTGGCCGCCTCTAAGGCAGTTCATAATGTCGAGCACCTGGGGAGGGGTAAGCGAGCCGGCAATCTTACCGTCCTTGGTCAGTGCGAGGAGAATGTCACGCCCTGCAGGCGACTTGCCTAGATCGACGCGCAGCTTGGAGCCCTTTTTCAGCTGCTTAACCACCTCGACTTCCGGCGAGTTGAGAGTTGTATCGACAACGAGTGAATCGCAGTCAAAGCCGCCGCCACCATTGCCGCCGCGAGGGGGAGTAGAGCCGCCTGGTCCAGACATAGGGCTATGCAATCTCAGACCTAATGACCGGTCAACGGGAAACGACATTAGGCCGCGCGCGGTGACGTCTCGACGAACGGTCCAAGTCGCTTCATGTAGGTCCAAATCATACTATCCAACACCGATAGCTTTATTTGAATCGATTTGGAGAAAGTGACTAGACGCTCCTCCATGCTGCGGTAATTGCGCTCCACCTGATCATCGTTTGAAAAAATCCCCGCGAGGCGGCCGGCCCGCTGGATGTGTATGTCCAAGATCGCAACCTCGTCACAATGGCGATAGTTTCGTGTAATCCACGAGGCCGTTTTCGGACCGATACCATCAAAGCCCACCAGCCAATCGCGAAACTCAATATCCCCGGTTGGCGGTCTTTCCGACTCTAGACGCGCGAGAGCTTTTGCGAGAAACCGGCTCTTTAACCGGGGATAGCGGTAGCGCACCGACCGCCCTCCAATGCAGAGCGGCTCAGCTAGTGCCAACTCGAGAGCCGTCGCGGTTACGCCGGCCCGGAGCAACCGGCGCGATCGCAACCGATGAAACGCTTCCAACCCGATCTCGGCCGGCATGCCAAAGCCGCCGAGCAGACATGCGGCAACTTCCTCCCGCAACGACCGGCCAAGCGTGTATTTCTCATGGCCACCTTCGCGACCGTCGATCCAAGCACGAGCAACCCAGAATGCGGGAGTAAAGAATTCATCGAAGCGCCCCCATTGCACTCCTGACATCACCTCGCTTTGCGGCGCAGGAAGATGCAGCCGCCGCATTTCGCCGTTGTGCAAATTGAGCACGGTTTGGCTTTGCGTTGACATGTGTGCCGCCCTTTTCATCGGTTATGCGTTATGCAGGTTAAAACGCGCATAAATAGCAAGGCTACTAGCGCGCTGTTGAGAAAACGATGGCGCGCGAGCGGGCGCGCGCAGACTGAGGTCGCCCAGCATCTTAATATCAGCCAACCTCAGCTAAGCCGGTTGCTGAAGGGGCAATTCACGCGACCGACAGAGAACCTTAAAAACCTATGCGCGTTATTTGGCGTAAAAGTTATCTACCACACACAGAAGCTTTCTCTGACTCGATTTCCGCTGATGCAGCGATGTCTCACTGAAATGCTGGATGGAACCAGACAGCGTGAACGCGCCATCGTCCGCCTACTGAAGTCCGCGCGGAATTTCCGTTAACTTCGGACAATAAAATTCCTGGTTGGGCCAACTCCGGCACGCGACGGAGAACCCGCGCCACATCATTTTGCGAGAGCTTTGAGTCGTGCGCTAAGGACCTTGATATCCACCTCGGCCACAGCTGCAGCCCCCCGGGCTTTCGCGAGACGCACCTCGGCCTGCATCAATTCGCGCTTCGCGCGTGTAAGTTCATCAACTGAGTTCGTGGCAATGCCGTCCGCTGCGCGAGTGCGGGCGAGAGCGGAGGTTTCGAGCGTTCCGTTATTCATAGCGATTTTCCTTTTTGCTGTTCGAGCGCGGGAATCCGCATCTCGCCTGTATACTGCATTGGCTATGGCGCCACGTTCAACGAAGCGCGCCTACCGAAAATAAGGTAGTGCCTACGATCGTGGCGAAAGCACCCACCACTTCCGCGTGAAGCTGAGAATTCAGCACGTAGGAAGGGATGAGAACAGATGCTCGCTGCGCTCGAATTCTTCCAGCACTGCCCCGTCCGGTAGCGCCCCATTTTATGGGCGGTCAAGGTAGTATCGCTGCGCGATCTCCACCCCGCGCAAACATTCCGCTTCCCCCTCGTTGCGGATAAATCCGCCGCCTCGGCGCTCCATCCAGCGCTTTGACTTCCGCCCATCCCGAGCGGGCGCTCAACCGGGCGGCACCCGCGATCACTCGACACCACGTCGAGAAAGGGAAACGCGGCTCGCGCGAGCGCTCACCATGCGCGTTTATGAAGCCAAGATCGTTTACTCCCTCGTTTCTCTCGGCGAAGAGGTCCGGCTCGACCGGCCGGAAGCGGTTGTCGAATACCTCCGCTCTGCGTTCGACGAAAACCCGATGCAGGAGGCGTTCTACTGCGTCTATCTCGACCGCAAGAATCACCCGATCGGCCGCCACCTCGTCACCCTCGGCACGGCCACGTCCACCCTGGTGGCTCCACGGGAAGTTTTTCGCGGTGCGATCCTCGCCGGTGCCACGGCCCTCATGGTCGCCCACAATCATCCCTCCGGCGATCCGGCGCCGAGCGCCGCGGATGTCCACATCACCCGCCAACTCCGCGAGGCGGCCAAGGTGATCGACATCGACCTCATCGACCACGTCATCGTCGGAGACGCGAAGGCCGACCCGCTGAAGGTCGGCTATTATTCCTTCCGCGCTGCGGGCCTCTTGTGAGGCCCTTTTTGGACAACACCCACGGACCCGCGGCGCGGATCGTGCGTTGACTCACGCCCGCGCGTCATGATGTTCACTCGCACGGGCCAGCCGCCCCGGGGGCCACCGGGGCGGTATCTTTTTGCCCGCGGTCGGAGGCAAAGTCCGGACGCCTTGTATTTCTGCGCGGGGCTCGGATGGTTTATTCTATCGCAAGATAAACTAGCAGCACTGGAATAATCTGACTCAAAACAAACCGCCGGTTCAGACCGAGTCCGCCATGTCTCACGATTCGAAAGCCAAGAGCCCCAAACTGAACCAGCGGCTGATGTCCGCCCCTGCGGGCGCGGTGCTGACCTCCGCGTGGCTTCGGCAGCAGGGGATCTCGACCCGGCTGGCCGACTACTATGCGCGTTCCGGTTGGTTGCACCGGATCGGCGACGGAGCCTTTACGGTTCTGCCCGAGTCGCCGTCTTGGTTGGGCGCGGTGTTCGGCCTGCAAGGAAAGTCGAAGTCGTTTCATCCGGGCGGACGCACCGCCTTGGAACTCTCCGGCTTCGCGCACTTCCTTCCGTTGGGGAACCACTATCCCGTATATCTCTTCAGCCGTGCCGGCGACCGCCTTCCTGCTTGGTTTCAGGGACTGCCCTGGGCCAGCCGCGTCCGCCACATGCGCACGGACTTTCTGCCGGTTGACGCAGGCTGGCGGGAACATGACGCGGGTGCGTTCGGCGTGACCATTTCCGCACCGGAACGAGCGGCGCTCGAATTTCTCCACCAACTCACGCCCGATACCGCCGCCTACGAGCACGCCAGTCTCGTGTTCGAAGGCTTGGGCACCTTGCGGCCGGACGTGGTGCAACAGCTCTTGGAAAGTTGCACTTCGATCAAGGTGAAGCGGCTTTTTCTGCATCTCGCCGAGAGGCACGGTCACGCGTGGTTCAAACAACTGGAGGTGACCAAAGTTGACCTCGGCAGCGGCAAACGCGCGCTGATCCCCGGCGGTCGCCTCGATCCCAAATACCTGATCACCGTCCCGGTGGTCACGGAGGCGCCTGACGACGCCCCCTGACCGACCGAAACTCAGGCCGCGAAAGACGGTTTCGGCAAGGCGGGCACCGGGGTGACGTTCTTCTCGGCCGGGAGCCGGCCCAGCAGGTCGTCGCGAATGTAGCGCCAAGTCGAATCCTCCATCGCGGTGAGCTTCGCACGCAGATCGGCGACGTTCAACTCGACGCTGGCAGCCAGGGTAGGATCGCCGAGCAGCGCAGGCAACTTGCCCGCCAACGTGCGCCGGAACTCTTCCCGGCCGGGCTGGAAGTAGTGCTTGAGCACAATGTCGATTGTGCGGTGACCGGTGACGCGTTGGACAATTTCCAGCGGCACGCCGGCCGTCAGCGCCACGGTCACCCATGAGACGCGGAACGAGTGGAAGTCCCGCAGCGAGGCGCGGCGCATCCCGTCTTTGCGCATCCGCTGCACTTCGCCGCGCACCAGTTCCTTCTCTGCCTCGGTCTTCGGATTGAAGAACCCCGCGGACTTCAACACCCGGCGAACCCGATCGGTCAGGTGATCGGGATTCATGGCGTAGTGGGCGGCCAGCGCCGGAAACACGTAATGGGGCGCAGGTCCTTCCGGTTCGGCCATCGCTTTCTCCAGCACGCGGCGCAGAAGAGGGAAGATCGGAATCTGCACCGTCTCGCCGGTCTTCGACGTTTTGACGGTGATGAAATCGGTTTCCAGGTCGACCGAACTACGCAGCAACGTGCAGCAGTCACCTCGGCGCATGGCCGTGCACATGCCGGTCACGATGAGCGGATAGATGAAGGGATCATCCTGGGCCTTGCGCTCGATGAGGCCGAGTTCCTCCGCGGAGAATGGTTTTCGGAAGACCGTCTCCGCATCGAGGAGGGGAATATCCTCGAAAGGATTTTCGGCGAGCCCCGCTTCCTTGCGCAGGCGATGAAAAACCGAACGAAGATGAATCAGCCGATTGTTATAGGTTTTCGGCGCGACGCCGCGCGCGCGTTCGGCACGAAAGAATTCCGCGGCGAGCGTGGCATGGATCTGATCCATCTGGGAAATTTTCGGCGATTTTTCCCGGACGAACGCAATCAAGCGGGCGATGTCCGCCGTGGTTTGGCTCACATACCGTTCGCTCAAGGGACGCCGTCGCAGCAGCGCGGCCCAACGCTCGGCGATGGCCTCCAAGGCCAGGGACTTGATGCGGCTTCCCGTGCGAATCTCGTGCAGCGTCTGCACCAATTCCTCCGCCGCCGTGCGGCGCTTCAAGTCGGTTTGTAGTTTTTCCAGCGCGGCTTGGGCGCGGGCGCGGGAGCGTTCGAAGGCGATGTCGCCCACGTCCCGTAACGAATCGGGCACCCGGCCTTCGACTTTCACTCCGAGGTTCTTGGTGTAGCTGCGGCCGTTTGCTTCGACTTTGCCATACCACCAATTGCTGAGGTTGCGGCGTAATTCCAATGCCATGACAGACTCCTTTGTTTGCGGTTGATTTGAAACCTCCCGCAGCCGGTCACAACGAGCAGCACCCCCCGAAAACGCGGTAGACAAAGCAGCAATCAAAGGAGTGCCAAAAACTGGATAAGTATATTCTAAACAAACGCCTTCCGGAATCTCATAACCTGAAGGTCGCTGGTTCAAATCCAGCCCCTGCACCCAATTTTAAAGCCCTCCCACTGCTCGGGAGGGCTTTTTGCTGGGAGTGTTACGCAATTTTTTAAAGCGGGGCCGGGTGAAACACCACTAGATGCAAATGCTGCATTCGCTTTCACTACGCAGGGAAAGTTTTCGGTAGAACACAGACGGGTCCGTTTGCTTGGCCCCCTTATTTAGCCGGTGCGTCGGTAGTGCATGGCGATCGCGCCGTTGTGGAGCGGGGTGGCCGAGACCAGCGCAAGCCGTCGTGTGGCGGGTAGTCCGCTTTGGTAGAGGGTGGGGCCGTGGCCAGCGATCCTCGGATGGACCAGAAACTTGTAGTCATCGATCAGATCGAGTCGGTCCAGTTCGGTCGCGAGCTTGCCGCTTCCGAGGAGCACGCCGGCCGGGGTCGCGTCTTTCAGCTTTTGCACGGCCGTGCGCAGATCACCGGTGACGTGGTGGCTGTTGGTCCATGGGAAGTCCTTCCGCGTGGAGGACACGACGTGCTTCGGCTTGGTCTCCAGCTTTTCCGCCCATTCACGCATGGCCGGCGGTGCCGCCATCTCGCCGCGGGCGACCGCCGGCCAGTAACTCTCCATCATCTCGTAGGTGACGCGACCCCACAGCATCGCCCCGCTCTCGTCCATGAGGCGCGTGAAGAACGCGTGCGTTTCGTCGTCGGCGATTCCCTCCTGGTGATCGACGCAGCCGTCCAAAGTGACATTGATGCTGAATGTCAGGAGTCCCATGCAGCGAGTCTAGGCGGCGCACTTCTGCCCCGTCCAGTCGTGCCGAAAAGTTTCGGGAGAGAAGCAGGCGAGGATTCTCCGAGCCCCTCGGAGACGGAGGAACATTCCGACAAACATTTGGAATCAATGTGCGCGGCACGCTCTTCACGGTGCAAAGGCGCGGCCGCCTTATGCCGCTCGGCTCGGACGCGCCGGCACGCCGGACGAAGGGGCGAAAGCGGTGCTGTTTCTTGCGTCGGAGGACGCGAGTTGTGTCAACGGAATCGAACTCTTCGTCGACGGTGGTGTCGCGCAGGTTTAAAGAATCCGAGCACCCATGAACTCATTCCCCACGAGCTACGATTTGACCCAACGTCCGCCGCGCAGCTGTCATGTGCGTCTCGGCGGATATGTGATTCTTCCGCGATTGATCGACAAGGCGCGCGCGGCGTTGGCCGGCAAGCTCGGGGACTACTACGACGGTCCCGAGGGCATGAACGGGCACTTTCTTCGGTTCGTGGGAATCGATCACGCCGAGCTCAAGCAGTTCATCGCAAAGGGCGGCGGGGACGCCGAGATCCTCGCGTGGATCGAGGCGCACGCGAAATTTAAACGCCAGCCTTGGGAGATCGCGGCGTGGAGTGATTACCAGACACGGCGGCCGGTGGACAGCGATGCGGAGACGCTGGAAGATTTCGCGAAATCGATGCGGCGGCTTCATCCGGATCGCGAAGACATCAAGACGCGCTTTGACTACCTCGACCTCGACGACCACTGCTCTTTCGGCGGACGGGCCTGAGTTGCGGGCGGGCGGCCATTTCGCGGCGCTGGAAGAATCAGAACTCATACTCGCCGATCTGCGCGCGTTATGGGCGTCGTCACGGAGAGATAACGTCAGTGTTGAGATGAACGATGCCGGAGAACCTCGCTGAGATTTATCGAAACTATGTCGCCTGCCTGAATCGGCAGGACTGGGAAAATCTCGGTCGGTTCGTGGGCGAGGACGTGTGTCGCAACGGCCGGCGGCTCGGTTTGTCGGGCTATCGCGAGATGTTGGAGAACGATTTCCGACGGATCCCAGATTTGCGTTTCGAACTCGCGCTGCTGGTTGTCGATCCACCACGCGTTGCGAGCCGGCTGGCGTTTGATTGCGCGCCTCGCGGACAGTTTCTCGGGCTTCCCGTAAACGGCAGAAGAGTCCGTTTCTGCGAGAATGTTTTCTACGAGTTTCGGAGCGGGAAAATCGCGGAGGTCTGGTCGGTTATCGACAAGGTGGCGATCGAGTCTCAGCTCGGTGCGCGGGAATGAGCCGGTTTTCGCCGCTTCGATTCAGGGCGATTTCAACCAATCTTCCGCGGACGTGCGGACATCGAGGGCATCCATGAGGCCGAGGAGATAGCCGTCGGCGAACAGCCGGCCGAGTGTGCCGTAGCCGGGCGTGTGGTTGTCTTCACCGGCGAGGGTCGGAACGTGGTCGCACCGAACGGGGCCGCGGAAGCCGGCGCGATGATAACGGAGAAGCATCGCGCCCATGTCGGTCGGGCCGTTGTCGTGGAAGGTCTCGGTGAATTTCTCTGGCGTGCCTTCGACGTCGCGAAGATGCACGAAATGCACGCGACCCGTGCCGACCACGCGATCGATGTGTCGACCGAGCGTGGACTGCGTCGCGGGCGAGTCGGGGCCGCTCATCAGTTTCCAGTTCGCCTGGCAGAACGTCAGGCCGTGATGACGCGACGGCGAGACAGCGAGCACGCGACCGAACTGCGCGGGAGAGTGGAAGATTCGTCCGAGGCCGCGCAGCGAGGGCACGGGCGGATCGTCGGGGTGGGCGCCGAGGAAAATGCCTTCCGCTTCGGCGACGGGAAGAATGGCGTTTAGAAAGTAGAGATAGTTGTTCCAGATTTTTTCCGACGAGACTTCGCGGGCGGGAGTCGGGCCCGGAGGCATGTCAGCGACGTCGAGCGTGGAGACCAGCGCGCCGCCGCGGCCGACGACGGCGCCGTTCGAGCGGTGCCAGCCGATGCCGGCCATGAAATTGTAGCAGAGGAGTCGGAGCCCCAACCGACCCATGGTGCGGAGCAGTTGTTGGTAACGCGCGATGTCTTCGTCGCGACCGGGCAGACCGAGCTTGATCCGGCTCATGTCGAACGGATCGCCCTCGAGGCCGATCAGCGTGAGGCCGGCGGCGGCGAGATCGCCGTGAAGTTTTTCCAACACGCCGGGTTCGTAGGGCGGAGGGAGGCCGGTGAGTTCGGGCGCGGCTTTTACGACGCAATGATCGATCCCCATCTGGCGGCTGAGTTGCCAGAGCACGTGTGGGCGCGGAGGAAGAAACTCGATCAGGAACATGGGCGGTAACGCGCGCGAAGCGGGCGATCGATCATCCACTCTTTGCAAACGGCGACGTGGATCGAGCCCGGTGAGAAAGAGATTTATTCAATAGATGAATACGGACGGATTGTTGTGGAGGAGTGGCACGCTTGAATCGCCGGCAATGCCAACTTCCGCGAGCTTCCCCGCCGACGTCGCTTTGCAAACGGGCGTGCTGACGATGGACGGTCAACCGGTGCTCGTCGACGTGCCGGGGGCGTTCGAACTCGGCGATGGGGCGGAAAGTGGCGTGGTCGTGTTGCGGCTGACGCCGGACAAGGCCGGTAGCTATATAGAAGTGGAGCTCGGACGTCTGGCTGGGTTGGAGCGGTTCACCAGTGGACGACGCACGGCGCCGTTTTGGATGACGCCGCGAGTGGGCGTGAGCGAGGCGGACGTCGGAGTCGAAACGCAGTGGCTGCTCGCACGATGCGGCGGCGCGCGTCATGTGCTGCTCGTGCCGCTGCTCGGAGGGCCGGCGCGGTTCTCGTTGCGCGGGTCTGCGGAAGGATTGGTGCTCGTCGGGGAGACCGGTGATCCCGCGGTGCCGGTCGAAGCGGCGGAGGCGCTGCTCGTCGCGGTCGGTGACGATCCGTATGCGTTGTTGGCGCGGGCGGCGGCGCAGGTTGCGCGACGGACGGGAGCGAAAACGCGCGGAGAAAAACCCGTGCCGGACTTCGTCGATGGATTTGGCTGGTGCACGTGGGACGCGTTTTATCACGAGGTCTCGCCGGAAGGCGTGCGGTCCGGACTCGAGGCGCTGGCGCGAGGCGGCGTTTCACCGCGGCTCGTGGTGCTCGACGATGGCTGGCAATCGACGCGGAAAATGGAGAGCGGCGAGGAGCGGCTGGTGGCGTTGGAGCCGAATGCGAAGTTTGGGGGCGATCTGCGTCCGCTGATCGAGTCGGCGCGGAAGGAATTTGGCGTGCGGTGGTTTTTCGCGTGGCACGCTTATCTCGGTTACTGGGGCGGGCTCGACGCGAGTGCGTTTCCCGAAGCGGGCGTGCGGGATGTGGCGCGCGCGTTTGGGCCGGGGCTGCTGGAGGAAAACCCCGAGTGCAATGTGCGTCCGTGGGGAGCGTTGATCGGCGTGCCGGCGGGGGACGCGATCGGGACGTTTTATCGAGAGTATCATCGCGCGCTGGCGGCGCAGGGCGTCGATGGTGTGAAAGTCGACAATCAAGCGACGCTCGAGGCGGTGGCGGCGGGGCAGGGTGGACGCGTGGCGCTGCATCGCGCGTTTCGCGCGGCGCTGGAGGCGTCGGTGCAGGAGCATTTTGGCGGGCGCATGATCAACTGCATGTCGTGCGTGCCGGAGTGTTATTATTTAGCGGCGGCTTCGAATGTGATCCGCACGTCCGACGATTTTTATCCGCAGAAACCGGAGACGCATGGAGCGCAGATTTTCGCCAACGCGCACACGAGTCTTTGGGTGGGCGAGTTCCTGCAGGCGGACTGGGACATGTTTCAATCGGCGCATCCCACCGGCGCGTTTCATGCGGCGGCTCGGGCGATCTCGGGTGGGCCGATTTATGTGTCCGACCGGCCGGGCGAACACGATTTCGCGTTGCTGAAGAAACTCGTGTTGCCTGACGGATCGATCCTGCGCTGCGCCGAACCCGGGCGGCTGACGCCGGATGCGTTGTTTGTCGATCCGACGCGAGAGCCGGTGGCGCTGAAGATTTTCAACCGACATCGGCGGGGCGGAATCGTGGGGCTGTTCAATGCCCTGCCGCCGGGCGCGCGCGATGACATGCGTATCGAGACGCGGACCAGCTTGGCCGATGTGCCGAATCTGCCGGCGGGCGATTACATGGCGCGGGGATTCCGCGGAGCCGATTGCTGGGGGGCGTCGCCCGACGTGGAGCGAGCGATGTCACTCGCAGCCGGCGAGTGGGAACTCGTGACGTTTGCGCGTGTGGAGCGCGGTTTCGCGCCGTTTGGGTTGGTCGATTATTTCAACGGCGGGTGGGCGGTGGAATCGCTGACGTGGGACGAGGCGGGTGTTTGCACGGTCGCGCTGCGTGCGGGCGGACGTTTCGGCGCGTGGGCGGAGACGCGTCCGCTTGAAGTCAGCGTGGAAGGAGCAGCGCTCGGGTTCGAATACGACGAGGCGCGTCGATGGCTGGAGGTGACGTTGCCCGCGAAGGCGACGAACGGATTGCGGGTGCGCTGGTCGTGAGAGCGGTTATCGGTCGGTGGAAGGGCGGTGAGCTAGTTCCTTTTCGGCGAATGCGAGATAGTGCCGCCAATCCTCGGCCGTGATGTTGTGCGCGCCGCCGCGCACGTGATACGCGAGGCCGTCGCCGAGCGTAGCGTCTCCGATTTCGGGCATCGTTTCCACGCCGAGTCCTGTGCGGCCATGCAACCGGTAGACGGGGACGGCGTGCAACACGCTCAAGAATTCGCCGCGCGGATCCGCTCGCAGATCTTCGCTCGCGCTGCCGACGTGGACGGCGCGTGGCGCGATCAACGCGATGAGTTCGTGCTGGTCGATCGGCAGTTCGTCTTCGCGTTCGGCGAAGGTGGCGTAGTTGCGGCACCACCAGAAGGGAAAGGCCGACGTCGCATAGCCGATGGAAGAGCCGTAGCGGCGGCGCATGAGTTTTGCGCCGGCGCTGCCCGAGTTGTTGGAAATCACGAGAGCGAAACGCTCGTCCTGGGCTCCGGCCCACAACGCGGTTTTGCCAAGCCGGGAGTGGCCGTGCACCGCCACGCGTCGCGGATCGAGTTCGGCGTCGCTGACCAGATAGTCCATCGCGCGACTCAGTCCCCAGGCCCAGATGCCGATCGCGCCCCATTCGTTGTCGCGACGTTGTTCGGCCGATGGCGTGCCGAAGAGCGCGCCAACCGCTTCGGTGAGGCCGTCAGGCCGGTCCGGACAGAGATCGCCGTAATAGGCGGTCGCGGTGGCGAAGCCGCGCGCGAGGACGGTTTCGATTTGCCAGCGATCGGCGTGCGTGCCGCGAGATGCTTCGGTCGCGCGATGATCGACGATGTGATGCGCTTCGCTCTCCCGCATCCAGGCGGAGGAAAGCGTGATTCCCGGATCGGGATGCACGGAATGATTGCCGAAGAAATTCAGCCCGAGAAATACGGGCCAGCCGCCGGGTGGCGGAGGTTGCGCCGGCTGATAAACGAGCAGGTGCAGGGCGGGGCCGTCGTGACCGGCGGTGAACCAGATCGTCACTTCCTTCCGCACCGCCGCTCCATTCAACGCCTGGCGGTCGACCGATGTGACCGCCCAGTGCATATCGGCCGGAGCGCCCGCGGGCGTGCGGCCGTAGACGAGTTCGGAGAAAAGATTCAGGAGTTCCGGCCGGCGGCGTTCACGCCATTCGGCGACGGTGTCGACGCGTGAACCGTCCGCACAGACCAGCGGATCCGGCACGGTGTAAGGCGGGACTTTGGCTTCGTCGAAATTATCGGACGCACTCATGGATGCACCTGCAATGAAGAACGCGAACAACGAAAGCGTGATGATTAGGGGGAGAGGGCGACAGCGCATGCTGATAAAAAATGCGGCGCGATGGGAGATGGGTCCGGTCGCGCAATCACCATCTGGGAGAGACCGCACACAAGCAACACGCCGCACCGCTCTTATTCATGATGAGCGCGGTGGAGCTGAAGCAAACGATTCGCGGGCGAAAATGGAGCTGTCAGTTTGAGAGATAGTCATGGATAAGACTAGCGCACGCGTTGCGCGACGTTGTCAGTGCGGTCGTGTTGGTCGCGACCTTAGGCGTGACTGCGCCACTGCTAACCCCAACCCGTAATCCCTGCTTTATGAACGTTGCTCTAAATCCTGCCGCCGGTCGCGTGCCCGATCGGCTCCGCGCTCTGTTTCGGCGCCCCATGTGGCTCATGGGCTTTGGTTTCGTTTTCGCCGCCTCCGCCGTGCACGCCGCGGATTCCAGGCAGCCGGGCGGGGATCGATCGATAAGTATCGACGATGACGATACGGTGATCCTGTCCCCCTTCACCGTCACCGGGGAAAGTGATGTCGGCTACGATGCGTCGAGCGTGCTGTCCGGCGCGGGCTTGCGCGTGCCGCTGACGGACGTGGCGTCGGCGGTCTCGGTGATCACGCCGCGGTTTCTCGAAGACACCGGTTCGACGGATCTGCGCGATGCGCTGGTCTACCAGGTCGGCATGGAAGTGACCGGTCCGGGCGGCAATTTTTCGAACGGCAACACGGCGCTCGGTTTTGGATGGTTCGCCGAAGCGCCGCAGGGCAACAACACGGTCACACGCGTGCGGGGTCTCGCGGCGGCGACCCTGGCGAGGAATTTTTTCCGCTCCGTTTTTCCGACGGACTCCTACAATGTCGACCGCATCGACATCAATCGCGGCGCCAACGCGCTGCTGTTCGGCGTCGGCAGCCCGGCGGGCATCATCAACACGTCGACGGAGGAGGCGACGCTGAGCAAGACGACCGCGGAAGCGCAGTTGTCGATGGGGAGCTTCGGCTCACATCGGGAGACGTTCGAACTCAATCAAGTGGTCGTGCCGGAGCAGCTGGCGGTGCGAGTCGCGACGCTGAACGATGACAAGAAATACAAGCAGGATCCGGCGTTCAATCACGACCAGCGCGTCTATGGCGCGCTGACGTGGCGGATCAAACCGCTGGAGCGCGGCATCCTCAGCGGCACGACGATCCGCGCGAATGGGGAATGGGGTTGGATCGAGGCGAACAACCCGCGCAATCTCACGCCGCAGGATCGTTTCTCCGGGTGGTTCGAAGACACCATCTTCCCCGAGTATGTCGCGTTCGGCATCACCCCGAAGGCGATCGCCAACGCGAATGCGGGCGGATTTGTGCAGGGCAACGGCTTGGTCGCCGCGCAGAACATCAACCGTGCTCCCGTCCTCGTGTTTCCCGATTCGTCCTCCGCGACGGCGCTCGATGCGGCCGGGACGGTGAATGGAAACAGGGTGATCGGCCGCTCGTTCGTCTCCAACCGCTACCTCTTCCCCAACGGCTCGATCGGCACCGCCGGACAAGTCGCGACCGGTTACTACCGCGATATCCTGAACCGTGCCGGCGCCCCGGACATGAATCTTTACTACGCGCAACAGATCACGGATCCGGCGTTGTTCGACTTCAACAACCACCTGATCGATGGTCCGAACAAGAGCGAAAAAATGCGCTTTCGCGGCATCAACATCGCTCTCGAACAATTGTTCTTCAACCGGAAGCTCGGTGTGGAACTCGCCTACGATCGCCAGCATGCCTATGAAAAACAGCGCATTCTGCTGACCCAGGCGCCGTGGATCGCGATCGACGTCAACACCCACATGTGGAGCGGCGAGGTGAATCCGAATTTCGGCCGTCCGATGACCGGCGGCCAAGGCAGCGCCACCGATCGCACCGAGGACGTGGAAACGACGCGCGCCAAGCTTTTCTACGAGCTCGATCTCGCCGACCGTTTCCAGAAGGGGTGGGGACGCTTCCTCGGCAATCACGTGTTCTCGGCGCTCTGGCAGAGCGAGACGTTTGCCGACGATAATCGTGTCGGCGTGCCTTTCTACGTGGAGGGAAACTGGATCGGCGGTAACAGCCAGGCGCGTTTCGGCGACGCCGGGAAGAACCCCACGTCGCTGGTTTATCTCGGGCCCAATCTCTATCCGGTGACGGATCCTCGCGGCGCAGGCATCCGCGGCATTCAAGCGGACATCATGAGCCAGGTGCCCAGCGTTGCACGCAGCGGTGTGTTCCTGACGCGCGTGCAGGCCCCGACCACGGAGTCCCCGGCGCTTCCGGAATACGGAATTCAATATGTCCCGGCCGACATCGTGCGGGCGGGAGAGGGCTTGTCCGGTGCGGCGTTCACCGCGGACAAAAGCCGGCGTGAACTCGATTCCCAGGCCTTCGCCGTGCAAAGCCGTTTTCTCGACGGGCATCTGATCGGCATGATCGGCTGGCGTAAGGAAAAGTCGGATACGACGCGGGTGTCGGCTCCGGTTGCCACGACCGGCGAAGCCCACCGCCTCGTCAACGATCCCAGCTTCAACCTCGATGCGCCGGGCAATCCGCATCAGCTCTATGAGCACACGCTGAAGTCGTGGAGCGCGGTGGCCAAGGTCCCGCAATCCTGGCTGCGCCACACGCCCGTTGTCTCCGGTCTTCGTTTCAGCTACGGCCAATCGGATAATTTCGATCCGCCGGACTCCGTGAGCGTCGATGTGTTTGGCCGCGCGGTCCCTCCGCCGATGGGCAAAACCACGGATTACGGCGTCGGCATCGATCTGTTCGAGAACCGCGTGTCGCTCCGCTGGAATCGTTACAAGACGACGCAGTCTTCGGTGTTGAACACCACGCTGACCAACGCGATCGGCGCGATCGTCAACACGCACCTGACGGTCTACAACATTGCCAAGACGCGTAGCGACTACGTCGACGCGAACGGCGATGGCTGGCCCGACAATTACGTGCCGCCGCCGCAAGCCATGCTCGATCTCTACAAGGTTCAGATCAACAACGGCACGATCAGCAGCACGAATCCCGGAGTGCGGGAAACGTCCGACTACGTGGCGCGCGGCGATGAAATCGAACTCAGCCTTCGCCCGACGGCCGGCTTTGTTTGGGCGCTGAATGTCGCGCGACAGGAGTCGATCCGTTCCAACAGCGGAGCGCGCCTGCGCGAGTTCATCTACGAAACACCCACCGCCACGGGTCGCCCGCTGATCGAAGAATGGCGCAGTGCCGCGTCGGAGACGGTGTGGACGTTCTCGCAGGGCGAAAACAACGTGCGCCAGGCGTTCGAGCAGCAGGTGCTTTCGCAGTATACATCGCAGGTCGCCGCGGACGGCGGGCCGGCGTCGGAGCTGCGCAAATGGCGCGTCAGCTCCGTCGTGAACTACCGTTTCCAGGAAGGAAAGCTCAGAGGTTTCGGGCTGGGCGGCGCGGTTCGCTGGGAGGACCGGGCGTCCATCGGGTTTCCGCTCACCACGATCGAGATCGATGGCTCGCCCAGCGACGGCATCGACGAGCCCACCGATATCCGCACCTATGACAGCAGCCGTCCGATCTATGGCCCCGACGAGTGGTTCTATGACGGCTGGCTTTCCTATGAGCGCCCGATTCTCAAGGGCCGCATCCATTGGACGCTTCAGCTGAATGTCCGGAATCTCTTCGGCGATGACGACGCGATCCCGGTCCTCGTGCATCCCAATGGAAAGGTCGCCGCCGTTCGCATTGCGCAGCCGCGCACCGTGACGGTCTCGACGAAGTTCGCGTTCTGAGTCCGTTTCTTCCGAAGCCCGGACGACGTCTTGCGCGTCGCCCGGGCTTTGTTGCGATTACTCGGTTTGAAGCCGTTGCGTTGAGTGATGCGTTAGCGCGCGGTCGACAACCACGCGCTCATGTCGGCGGCGAAGACCGCGCGAGTGTCCTCGTGAACTCCGTTGAACACGATGTAGCGGCCGGTCCGGTCCCAGCTCGGATGAGCGTCCACTCGATGCTCCGACGTCAACTGGACGGCATCGCTGCGCGTGAGTGGCACGTGGGCGAGAACGGTTTCGGTCTTTGATCGCAGGTCGATGAGGCGCAGAGGGGCCGTGCCATCCTGGCGAGTGACGGGTTCCCGCGGGTAGGCGTCGGTCAGGACGAAGGGCAATGTCGGATGCATCGATGGATGGCCCGAACCGCGCGGATGAATCGAGTGCAAGTCGCTGCCGTCAAAGCGCACCTGCACGAGGTCCAACTCGGAGGTATTGTCGCGGATATTGAGGTTCAGCGTGAGATGTTCGCCATCCGGACACCACATCGGGTGGTGACCGCCACGAGCATACTGCGTGGCGGATACAGCGACGCGAATGTCAGAACCATCCGGTTTGAGCGTGAGCAGAGCGAGTCGCTTGGCGTTTGGCGAAGGATCGGTTGGGTCGAACCAGCGCAGGAACGACATCAGGCGCGTGCCGGCGGGATTCCACCGGATTTGAAAGCAGTAGAACTCCAGCGGCTCCGGATGATCGATCGAGAGCGAAGGCGCCGCGCGGGCGACGATGTCGCGGATTGATGCGATCATCTTTGCCTTGCCGGTGGCGATATCGGTCACGAACAGACCGTCGGTGTCGACCGCGCCTCGATTGCGGGGCGTGTGTGCCTCCGGCAACACGACGCCGTAGCCGACCTGGATGCGTCGGGAGGTGGCGAGATTGTAGGACGCGAGTTGGCGGCCGTCGGGTGACACCGTGAACACGGTTCCGTCCAGTCGGCGCGTTGCTCCCGAAAAGATGTCCAGTTGAACCGCGTGGGGTGTCCAGGTGGCGACGTCCACATCGTTGAAGAAGAGATCCGTATCCGCATGGCACCATTGCACGTTGGCGCCCACTTGAGTTTCCCAGCCTCGAGAGATGGCCACCACGCGTTCCTGTCCTGAGAACAAATCGATCACCACGACCTCGCCTGACTCTCCCGGTTGCGGCGGACGCGTTTCGTTCGGCAGGCGGAAAAGCGCCACGTATCGACCGGACGGGCTGATCGGGCTAGTGTCGAAAAATCGGTGGATGATCCGACCGGAAGCGAGACGGACGATCGGAATCGTCGCTTCGAAATCGGTGACGCGCGGAAAGGAAGAGAACGGCATGGACGTGTGGGACGGGCCGGACCGTCACGTGCGCGGCGGTCGGCCGGAACTATTCAGTTCAGAGGCGATACCGGGGCAACGAGGCCGGGGTTCTTATTCAATACCAGGCAGGATTGGCGGCGCGAGTTGCGCGAGGTCCGACCCTGTGGAAGCAAGTCTTGAGTAAGCGCGGGGGCTCCATTGCCGACGGTTCATTTCACCGAGAGAGTGAATGCATCTGTTGTGCGGTGATGCTTCCGCCATGCGTTGGCTTGTCGCGCTCGATTCATCTTTCCCCCATGACCGATTCCCCGTCCGTCCGCCCGGTTCTGTTGTTTGGTGTGCGTTCGGCTGCAGTTCTCACGTTCATTCTTTGCATCGCCGCAGCCCCAGGTTTTTCCGTCGTGGCCGAGGTTCGCGCACCGTCGGAGGCTGAGGCGCTGGCATCCCTGGTGAAAGAAGCCGAGGCGTTGCATGCGCTGCGCCCCTTGAGCGTCATGGACAAGAAGCTCATCGCGGACTCGGGCGACAAACACGACTTCTTTGCCATCGGCAAACTGGCTTGGGCCAATCCCGACACCCCGGACGGCATGCCCTGGATTCGGCGCGACGGAGCGCACAATCCGGCCGCTTTCAGCTCCGATTACGACAAGGCGCACTACGATACGACGCTGGAGCGTGTTCATGTGCTCGCTTTGGCGTGGCATCACACCCGGGACGAGCGGCATGCGGCGAAGGCGGTTTCGCTCATCCGGGCGTGGTTCATCGATCCGGCCACGCGGATGAATCCACATTTCAAATACGCTTCGGCTCTGCCGGGAGTGCATGCCGGCATGCCCATCGGGATCATCGAAGGCGTCGTGCTCATTCGTTTCATCGACGACGTGAAACTGCTCGCCGCTTCCTCCAGCCTGACCTCGGCCGATGTGGCCGCACTCAAACGCTGGTTTGCCGACTACACCGCGTGGTTGCTGGAGAGCGAAGCCGGTCAGGAAGAAGGCCGCGCCACGTCGAATCATGGCGTGTGGTATGGCGCGCAAGTGGCCACGTATGCTCTTTTCACGGGGGATCATCGTCACGTCGGACCGATGATCGATCTCGGCCGCCAGATCCTCGATACCATGCAGAACGACGAAGGCGGCTTTCCGAAGGAGCTGAGCCGTCGTCAGTCGATGCATTACTCGATCTACATGTTGTCCGCTTTCGTATCGTTGGCGCGCTGCGGTGAACAAAGCGGCGATCCCGCGCATGATCTGTGGCATTATGTGTCGCCGCGAGGCCGCAGCCTCAGGCAAGGACTCGTTTGGATTGCGCCGTATCTCGCGCGCGAAAAGCCCTGGCCCTTCGAGGACATTGATCGCGATCTGGGCAGGTCGATCTATTTTCACGCGCTGACGATCCTGCAAGCTGCGCGCCGTGTCTGGCCTGACCGCGCCGCTGAATGGGAACGGGCGTCGGCGCGAGTGTTCGCGACCCAACCGGCTCCGGTTCAAGCTCGCTGGCTGCTTACGCCGGTCGATCGCTGATGGCCGCGCCGTTGCGCGATTGGCGTCGACATCGGTTCGCGCGCGAAGACTAGACCAGGCGATTTTCGTTTGATACTCGGCTGAACCAGCGAGCGCTCAGCTTTGGCGTGCGCTGCTGAGTCGCGAAGTCGACACGAACGAGACCAAAGCGCCGGTCGTAGCCATCCTGCCACTCGAAGTTGTCCATCCACGACCAGAGGAAGTAGCCATGCACCGGGATGCCGTCGCGAATCGCGCGGTCGATCTCCTGCAGGCACGCGCGAGCGTATTCGATCCGATGGATGTCGAGGACGACGCCGTCGTCTCCCGGCGTTTCGTCATAGCCCGCACCGTTTTCGGTCATGAAAACGCTGGTGACGCCGTAAAGTTCGTGGACGTGGCGCGGGCCCCAATAAACGGCCCGCGGCGCCAGCCACAGCCAGGGACTATCCGCGCGGGGATAGTTGGGAGGAAACGGAATCGTTTCCGGTTCTCCGGCGGCGTTGGCGCGGACGAACTGCCCCGTGTAGATATTGAGACCGAGAAAATCAGCGGGGGTCGAAATGAGTTCGAAATCCGCTGGAGTATGAACCGGCGCCGCGTCGCCCGCGCTGGCGAGATAACGAGGATGATAGTGCCCGCGATAGATCGCATCGATCACGCGAGCGTTGTGCGTGATGAAGCTTTCCCGCGCCGCCGCGATATCGGCGGCCGTTTCGGTGGCGGGAATCGTCACGATGGAATTGTCCGACAATCCAACTCGGGCGCCGTGGCCGCCGTGCTCGCGGACGGCCCGCACGCCGTGCCCGTGACACAGCAGCGCGTGGTGATAAGTCTGGTTGGCGACGGCCTCACCCTCGCGGACGCCCGGGGCCTTTTGATCGCCGTTGTAGGCCTGCTCGGTGAAGCACGAGATTTCGTTCAGGGTGATCCAGTTTTTGACGCGATCGCCGAAGGATTTTACGATCGTGTCGGCGTAGATCGCAAAGGCCTCCACCACCGATCGCTGGCGCCACCCGCCTTCGTCTTCCAGCCCTTGGGGCAAGTCCCAGTGGAACATCGTTACCCAAGGCGTGATGTTTCGCGCCAGCGCGGCGTCGATCAGCCGATGGTAGAAATCGATGCCCTTCTGATTACGAATTCCGCGGCCGGAAGGAAAAATGCGGGGCCAGGCGATCGACATCCGATANTTCTTTACGCCGAGGTCTGCCATCAGCGCGAAGTCCTCTTCATGGCGATGGTAGTGATCGCACGCCACGTCGAGGTTGTCGCCTTTGTGAACTCGTCCGGGGAGCCGACAAAACGTGTCCCAAACGGACGCTCCCTTGCCGTCCTCCCACGCGCCGCCCTCGATCTGGGGGGCGGCGGTCGCGACACCCCAGACGAAGTTTTTTGGAAACTCCCGCCGGCTGGCGTGAGTGAGAGGCGCCATGAGGCCGTCGAGCGCGTTGACGCGGGGCGAGCCATCGTGCGCGGGCTCGCGGGTGGGCAAGACCTCCATATGAACAGACTCAGCGACGAGCGACGCGCGACTGCAGGAATCTGAAACTCTCGGCGACACTCTCGAAAGGATCGCGGCCGTAAGTCGTGTCCTGTTCGATGATGAACGATTGGCAGCCGCCCGCGGTCGCGGCCTCGAGGATGGGATCGAAATCGAGATTGCCGGCGCCCAACTCGGCGAACTGCACCTCGGCCTTCGCCGTGACGCGGTAGTCCTTGAGATGAATCAGCGGAAGGCGTTTTTGCTCGGCGAGCCTCTTGGTCCATTCGAGCGGGTTGCCGCCCCCGGCCTGGATCCAATAAGTGTCGGGCTCACCGGCGAGGGACGTCTCGGCGTAGATTCGCTCCAGCAGCAATCGCCCACCGAGCCTGGTGAACTCCTGATGATGGTTGTGGTAGCACAACGTGATCCCGGCGGCGCGAAGCACGGCGGCGGCGCGATCCAAATCCTGCAACCAGCGCGAGACGGCGGCCTCGTCGGCGAGATCGATGCCGGCGGGAGACGGGTAGGCGGTGAGGGAGACGCCGAGCCGCCCGAGGCGTTCGACCGAGCGTTGCGGTTCCGCGAGCAATTGCACCGACGGCTCGTGTGTCGCAGTAATCTTGATACCGGAGTCCGCGCAAATGCTGACGAAATCCGCTTCGGGCATGAGCCCGGGCGCGACGCCGCTGAGTTGCACGGATTGGAATCCGATTGCCGACAGCCGCTTGATCGAGGCGACGAAGTCTTCGCGCGTTTTCAGGAAATCGCGAAGGCTGTAGAGGTTCACCGAAATTTGTTCGAGTTGCATGGGGAGAAAACAGGAAGGGAAGGGGGCGAGCGAAGAATCAGGCGCGCGTCGTTTCGCCGGTCGGCGGTGTGGGTTTGAAGCGCGAGCCCGCGATTTTTTCGGCGAGCCAGCGCGCGTAGTCGTCGCTTTGCAGCGGCAGCGCGAGGGTCTTTTCCTGCGCCGAGGACAGCAGCATGGCGTTGGCGAGTTCGACCGAGTGAATCCCGTCGGCCGCGGGAGCGATGAGCGGCTCGCCGCGAAGACAGGCGCCGGCGAAGTTCTTCAGGATTCCGACGTGCTGTTCGCCGCGACCGGAAACCGGGATGTCGATCTCCCACACTTCAGGGCGGGAGAAACCCTCCGTGGCGGTTCGAAGATGCTCGGCGGTGGAAATCTCGTTGCGGGAAAAATGCAGCTTCCCGCCCTCGGCCACCAGTTTCCCGCGCTCGCCGGCGATCTCGAGCCGGTTGGTGCCCGGCGCTTCACCGGTGGTGGTGATGAACACGGCGCTGGCGCCGTTGGCGTGTTCGAAGTAGGCGGTGACGGAATCCTCGACCTCGATGTCGTGAAAACGACCGTATTGGCAGAAAGCGCGCACGCGCGCGGGCAGCCCGAAGAGCCACTGGTAGAGATCGAGCTGGTGCGGACACTGGTTGATCAGAACACCACCACCTTCACCGGCCCAGGAGGCGCGCCAGCCGCCGGAGTTGTAATACGCCTGGGTGCGATACCAGTCCGTAATGGTCCACGTGATACGCTGGATTTTCCCCAACTCGCCGGCTTCCAGCATCCGCTTGATCTTGATATAAAGCGGATCGGTCCGCTGGTTGAACATCGCCGCGAAGACCTGCCCCGGTTTGACGTGGGCGGCGATGAGCCGTTCGGCGTCGGCTTTCTGCACGGCGATGGGTTTTTCGACCAGCACATGCAAGCCGGCCTCCAAAGCGCTCACGCCGAAGGACACGTGGCTGAAATGGGGCGTGGCGATGAGAACGGCCTGAATGCCGCTGGAGAGCAGCGACGGGTAGGAGGTGTGCGTCGCCACACCGCGCGTTTTCCAGCTGGCGAGCCGGGACTCGTCTGCGTCGCAAACCCCCGCGAGTTCCAGGCCCGGGACCTCGCCGGCGAGGATGCGCCGGGCGTGATCCGAGCCCATGTTGCCCATGCCGACGATGCCGATCTTGAGTTTAGACGAGTCCATGATTGCGCCACGAACGTAGCAAATTGAGGTGACTCGGAGAATGGACGGCGGAAGAATTTTGCATGGACGTAGCGCTCATGGCGAAAGAGGTGCTCAATCTACCCGAAATCCGGCTGGTTCATCGTCCCGCCGTGTGGACGAATCTGACCCCCTGGCATTGGGAGGCGGAGATTGGCGACTACTACAACCTCTGGATCGGTCTCGCCGGAGAAGGCAGTTTGGAGATCGACGGCGCAACTGACCAAATCGCTCCTGGTCGGGCCTTCCTGTTTGCACCGCGAACCCGGGTGAAGGCGCGGCAGATCGGCGACGGCACGATGGTGAATTTTGCCGCTCATTTTGTTTTCACCAAAGGCCGTCCGCCGGCGGGCCGCGCTTTTCTCGGCATCGAAGTTCCGCGCGACGCGGACCTGGAGCTTCGGCTGCGCGAAATCGCGGCGCGGGCGCGGTGGACCGATCCGCTCGCGGCGCGTGAAGTGCAGTCGATGGTATTCCTCGTGCTGGCCCAGCTCTGGCGGCTTCATCATCAGCGGCAGCGTCCCAAAGCGCCGCGACTGGAGGCGTTGCTCGAGGCGATCGACGCCGAGCCGCGCCGCTTTGGCCGGGTGGAACAGATGGTCGCGTTCATGAACGCTTCGCCGGCGCACCTTCGCCGAATGTTCGTGGAAAGGGTGGGGTGCAGCCCGCGCGACTATTTGGTGGCGCGAAAAATCGAGCGCGCGCAGATGCTCCTGCAAACGAGCCGGCTCAACATCGCCGAGATCGCGGATGCGCTGGGCTACGACGACGCCTTCTATTTTTCGCGTCAGTTCAAACGGATTTGCAAATTGAGTCCGCAGCACTGGCGCCAGCGCGCGCGGACGGCGGCGGCGGTCTGAGCGAGAGCCGCGGCGTGGTCGACGCGGCGAGGGCGCACTGTGCGCTTGCGGTCGAAGTCGGTTCCCCTAGCGATTCCGCATGCCTCGCCGGGTGACGATGAGCGATGTTGCGAAAAAAGCGGGCGTCCACCAGACCACCGTTTCACTGGCGTTGCGCGGCCACCCGCGCATCCCCGAAGCCACGCGCTTGCGGATCCAGGAGACGGCGCGGCAGATGGGGTATCGTTCCAATCCTTTCGTGTCGGCTTTCGTGGCGTGGAGAAATCGTCGCGGACGGGCGCGGCAAGCGGTGCTGGGCTACATCACGGCGGACGCCCCGCAGCACGGCGGCCGCGGTGCGATCAAAACCTACTCCGATCTCTTCGAGGGGGCGCGGGAGCGCGCCGAGGAACTCGGTTATGGCCTGGAGCATTTCTGGCTGGGTGACCCGCGACTGACGCGCCAGCGCTTCAACCAGATCACGTCAACCCGCTACATCCACGGGCTGCTGCTCGCGCCTCTCACCGTTCACAGCATCACCTTGGATGTGGAATGGGATCGTTTCTCGGTCGTGGCCTACGGGTATTCCATGCAGGAGCCGCACGTTCATCGCGTGTATCCGGATTTCTATCACGGAATGATCGATGCTCTGCGTCGGTGCCGCGCCGCCGGGTATCAACGCGTCGGACTGGTGCTCGACGAGAATACCGATCGGAAATCCGATCACCTGTGGTTGTCGGCGTATTTGATGGAGCAGCGGCTGAACCCGGACGCGGCGGATATCGAGCCGCTGCTGATGCGGGGCTGGGACGAGAAGGCCTTTGCGAAATGGCACGCCCACCACCGCCCTCAAGTCATCCTGGGGTTGAACGTGATTTTGGGCGCGGCGCGGAGTTGGGCGCAGGATCGCGGACCGGCGTATGCGCGGAAGCTTCGCTTCGTGCAGCTCAATGTCACGGATCCGGCGGCGCCCGATGGAATGCCGGGCGTGCTGCTGGACCGACGGCGGGTGGGCGCGGCCTGCGTTGATCAGATCGTGGGCATGATTCACCGCAACGAGAAGGGCGTGCCGACGATGGCCCAGCATCTCCTCGTCGAGAGCGGCTGGGTCGACCACGAAGGGATCTTTGCCACGGGAAGCGTTCCGCCCGGCGGAAGTCATCAATAAGATCACCGGTGGTTTTGCGCGCTCCCGCGTGTTGATTTCGTGTCGCGCGGATGACCGGTGCCAAGACGGTGCAGTCGCACCTACCCCACGCTCTCTTTTTGTCTCTGTTGGATCCGTGTCGCGCGGGGCGTTGGTTTGTAACCGCGCCCGCCGGCGTCGGTGGGCGCGACGGTGATGCCGTTCAGTCCGATCACCGGAAGGACTCGCCCGTGGCGCTTCCGCATGCCTTCCTTTTCACCCCGACGGTGGACTTCGAGACCAACCCGAAATTCGCCGAACTTCAGCTGTCTTGAACTCCTTTCCGACCGCTACCGCTTTGAGGCGCATGCCGGCCCGCCGGTGCGTCCGTTCTCGCGCTGGGCGCGGGCTGGCGTGTGCGTTGGGTCTGGTGGCGGGCGCCATGTCGCGGTTGAACGCGGAATCGAATGGTGATTCCGCGTGGCAGAACCTCCGGGAATGGCGTTTCACCGAAGCGACGCGCGCGTTCGAACAAACCGCGGATGAACCGACTCATCGACTCGGTCTTGCTGTCGCGTTGTTGAACCTGCAGCCGAGGACGGCGGACCGGATCGCGCGAGCGGAACGGGAACTCAGCGCGCTCGCGGAAGATGCGTCGGCGAGCGCCGACGTGGTCGTGCCCGCGAACTACCTCTTGGCTCGGATCGCCGAGGTGCACGCTTTTACGCCGGACCCCGCGCGGGCGGCGGAGCGGTATGCGGCGTTGTTGGCGGCGCACCCGCAACATCCGTTTGCGCAGACAGCGGCGGCGCGACTGGCGACGCTGCGCCTTTATAAACTGGGCGCGGACCCGCTGCGCACGCTGGCGGATCTGGAATCGTTGGGGCGGCAGCTCACCGACGCGGGCGCGCGGCGGGACTTTCATTTGGTGCTGGGCCGGAGTTATCTTTTTTTTGGCGGGGATCGCGGTCGAGCGCTTGAGCATCTCCAGAGCGCGATGGCAGCGGGAATCGTGGCCGCCACCGTGCGCGCCGACGTGCTGGTGCAGATCGGTGAAGTCGCGCGCGAACTCGACCAGCCCGCGATCTCTCGCCAGGCGTGGAGCGAATTTGTCGAGACCTTCCCGCGCGATCCACGCGTGGATCTGATCCGCGAGCGGCTCGCTGCGCTTCCCGAGGGGGGCCGCCCATGAACGATTGGCGCAATCGCATCGGGCTTTTCCTCGTGGCGGCGAGTTTCGCTGCATCCGTCATCTGGATACTGGTGCGTCCAAGCCCGGGCGACGGCGCGCCGACGGACCGCCAGGAGCCCGTCGTGATTCGTTTCGCGCATGTCACGATTCATCCGGGCATCATCCGCGCTTACGACGACGCGATCCGGGACTACGAGAAGCTCAATCCGGGCGTGCGCGTCGTGCAGATGCCGGTTCCCATTCGGATGTGGTCGGCGTGGTTGCGGACGCAGATGGTGGGCGGAAATGCTCCCGACCTCGCGGACATGGACCGCGGGCAGCCGGACGAATTTCTCGCGCGGTATTTTCTCCCCCTCGACGAGTGGGTTGAACAGCCCAATCCCTACAACGTCGGCACGGAACTGGAAGGGCGGCGCTGGCGGGAGACGTTCATCAATGACCTGCGCAGCGGTCGCGCCTATCGGGTCAACCTGCAACAGGTCTATGGCATCCCGTTTACGATTCAGACCGTGCGGCTGTTCGCGAACGCCAATCTGCTGCGCGAGATCACGGGCTCGACGAAGGTGCCGGAAAACTACGCGGAGCTGATCGCGTTGTGCCACGAGATCGAGGCCTACTCCGAACGAACGGGCCGGACCATTTTGCCCTTCGCCGGCTCCGTCAACCACACGCACCACTACCTGAATCGGTTGTTCGGCAGCCAGACGCAGCGATTGATGAACGAGCCCGCGGTCAACGTGCATCGCTCGTTCGTGCCGATCGTGCCGGAAGTCTATATGACCGCCTACCTGGCTTATCTCCGCGGAAGCTGGAGCTGGCGCGATCCGGCCGTCGCGTCGGGCCTCACGATGATGCGGGAGATCGCGGGCTACACGACGACCGGATTTCTGCAGCTGCAGCGGGACGACAGCCTGTTTCAATTCGCGCAAGGCCGCGCGTTGTTCCTGCCGACGGGTAGTTGGGACGCGGATACGATCCTCGCGGGAGTCCCGTTTCCAATGGCGATCCTGCCGGTTCCTTTGCCGACCACCGACGACGGCGTGCGAGGCTCGTTAACGTTGGGCCCGATCTCGGATCTCTCCGAAACGCCCGGCAACGCGGTGGGCGTGGCGCGGAGTTCGCGCCATCCGGAGATCGCGGTCGATTTTCTTCGTTACCTCACCAGCCAGCCGGTTTCGCGACGCGTGATGCAGGATTCGAATCGGCTCTCCTCCATCCTCGGGGTGGCGCCGCCGGAATCGATCGCCGGGTTTGCGCCCCGCCTGCACGGATTTCCGCTGGGGTTTCATCCCGGTCTCACGCCCGAGGGATCTGAAGCGGAGCGCGTGTATCGCTCGTTGCTTCACCGCCTGGTGAGTCGCGGTGGCTCGGTCGAGGACTTCACGGATGCGATCGAGCGGGTTTTCCCAGCCGCGATCATGGCCGATCTGCGCCGCTTCAACGCCACGGCGCGGGAAACAAGTCGTGTCGACGATGCGCTGCTGGTGGCCGGCTGGGTCGGACCCGAAGCGAAGGAAGCCACGACCTCCCGGCGCCTCGATCTCATGCTCGAGACGCAAACCCTGCGGGAACTCGCCGCCGCTCAGGCGGAGTGGGCGACGGCCAACGCTCAACTCTCGTCGCAAACACCCGCCGCAAAAGCGCCATGAACCTCGAGCGCCCTTTTCGAACGCTGGATCACGACATCATCCACCCTTCTCTTTTATGAACCAGAAAACCTTTTCCGGCAGCACATCCGTCGCTCTCGTGCGGTGCGGTTGGCAGACCGTCAACATCGGCGACATCGCGCATACGCCGGGTATTCTGCGCGTGCTGGAGCGTCATCTTCCCGACACGCGATTGATCCTGTGGCCGGGGAACTTCGATCGCGGCGTGGAGACGCTGATCCGCGACCGGTTTCCCTCGGTGCGATTCGTCTACGATGCGCCCCAGTGGCAGCCGGCGAAACCGCGACCCGGCGACGTGACCCTGGCGGCGGCGTTCGCCGAGGCGGAGGTGTTGTTGCACGGACCGGGACCGTCCTTGGTGGCGCATCGCGATGTCACCCGTTGGATGAATGAGACCGGCAAACCGTGGGGAGTGCTCGGCGTGACCTTGGGCAGTCCGGTGGGAAACATCGATCCGCGGCCGGAGTTTCCGCCGGCGTTGAGCGACCTGCTCAACACCGCGAGTTTCGTCTTCACCCGCGAGACCAAGTCCCTCGCCTCGGCCCGCGAAGCAGGCGTCCGGGTCCCGCTCGGATTCATGCCCGACGCGACCTTTGCCCTCAGCGATTTCGCTCAAGGCTCGCAGGCGGACGAGTTGCTCGAGCGCTATAATCTGGCTGCCGATGGATTCCTCTGCGTTGTGCCGCGTCTTCGCCTGACGCCGTATTGGCGCATGCACCCGGAACGCGGTTATTCCGAATCTGAAATCGTGGCCAAAGATCGCTTCAACGCGGAGCACGTCGACCGCGACTTGGGAAAGCTGAGAGCGGCCATTGTCGCGTGGGTGCGAGAGACCGGGCTGCGGGTGTTCGTATGTCCGGAGATGTCGTATCAAATGGACTTGTTCGAGCCGCACATTCTCTCGCCCTTGCCGCCCGACGTGCGGCCACACGTGGCCGCGCTGGATCGCTACTGGCTGCCGGATGAAGCCGCCGCCGTGTTCGCACGCGCTCGCCTCGTTCTGAGCATCGAATGTCATTCACCGATTCTGGCGAACGCGGTGGGGCGACCCGCTATTTATCTTCATCAGCCCCAGGATACCTGGAAGAGCCAGATGTATCCCGACCTGGGGCTCGGAGAATGGGCGTTGCCGATCGAAAACACGACCGACGAGTCGATCGCCGAGCAGGTGCTCGCGATTCATCGCAATTATTCCGCGGCGCTCGCCACCGTCACGCACGCGCAGGACCGCGCCCGTGAGGCGATGGCGCGCGCGGCCACGAGCCTGCCCACGCACCTCGGAGGGAGCTCAAGCTAGAGTTGGGGTTCTGCATTCATGGCGTCGCCGATCTCCCGTCAAAAGGCTCTTCGCGAGTGGAAGCTGTATTTGTTCGTGCTTCCATCGCTGTTGTTCGTCGCGACGTTTTCCTACTTCCCGGCGGCGAGTGCCATTTACCACAGCTTCTTCAGTTGGGCGGGCGGAGAGACGAAGCAGTTCATCGGGCTGGAGAACTTCCGCCGGGCATGGAACGACACGGTTTTGTGGGATTCCTTCAAAACGGTTTCGATCCTCATGCTCTTCAACCTCGCGAAGATGGTGCCGGCGATCCTCATGGCCGTGCTCATTCATCGCCTGAAGAGCGAACGCTGGCAGTATTTCTACCGCGTGCTGCTCGTGGTGCCCATGATCGTGCCGTCACTCGTCACGTTGTTCGTCTGGAAATTCTTCTTCGATCCCAACCTCGGCGTGCTCAATCGCGTGCTCGATGCCACGGGCGTGAAAGATCTGCTCGTGAGCTTGGATGGCTTCTTCGGTTGGGGCGTGTTTTTCGACGGCGTGCCGATCGCCTGGCTTTCGCAACCGGAGCTGATCATGCCGGCGCTTTTCATCTGGGGATTTCCGTGGATCGGCGCCGTGGGCGTGTTGATCTACCTCGCGGGTCTGCAATCGATCGGCCAGGAAGTTTACGAAGCGGCCGATCTCGATGGGGTGGGGCCTTTCGGAAAGTTTCTCTATATCGAGCTGCCTCTCATCCTCACCCAAGTGCGGCTGTCGTTGATCCTCCTCGTGGTCAGCACGCTGCAGGGTTACGGCTTCCTGTTGTTGTTGCTGGGTGAATCCGGAGGGCCGAGCGGGCGCGGCATGGTGCCGGGGCTGTGGATGTATAATCGCGCGTTCATTGCCGGAGAGTTCGGCTATGCCTGCGCCATCGGCATGATCCTGTTCGTGTTCATTCTCGTTCTGTCGTATTTGAACCAGCGCTACGTGCGCGTCGAAAAATGAGTCGCTCCCGCACCGCTCCCCGATCACGTCAGCGCAGCCTTTGGACGAACCATTTCGTGATCTGGGCGTTGATCGTCGTGGAGCTCTTCCCGCTCTACATGATGCTGCAGATTTCGTTCAAGGATAACGCCGCGTTTCTGCAGAATCCGTGGCTGCCTTCGGCGCCTTTCAGCGTGACGGAAGTTTTTTCGCCTCCGCCCGGCGAGGTGGAGGCCGCTCCGAAAATAAAGAAGCGCGTGGCGAATTGGTCGGAGGTGTTTGCGGGAGCGAAGCCGTCCGATCCCACGGCGACGGTGGTCGAAAAAAAATTCGATCTGTCGGTCTATCAATTCGGCAACTGGCGTTTCGGAGCCAAACTCATCCTCCCCTTTGTCGCGAACACGGTGTTCGTCGCCGTCTCGGGCACGTTCATTACGGTGGGGCTCGCGATCCTCGGCGCCTACTTTTTTGCGCGCTATCGCATGCCGCTGAGCGGCGTGCTCTGGCCCGCGTTTCTCATTCTGATGCTGCTGCCCAGCGTGGTGAACCTCGTGCCGCTTTTCATGCTGCTCAAGGAGCTCTCGCTCTTGAACACCTTGGTGGCGCTCATCGTGGTCGGAGTCGCAAGCGCGCAGGCGTTCAATTTGCTGGTGCTGCGCGGCTTCATCGAAGACCTGCCGAAAGATCTCTTCGAAGCCGCGGAGATGGATGGCGCGGGACATCTTCAACAGATCTTCCACATCGTCATTCCGATGTCGGGTCCGATCATCGGAACGCTCTCGATCCTCGCGTTCCTCGGAAAGTGGAACGAGTTTCTCCTGCCGCTGATCGTGCTGCGCGACAAGGATCTGTTCACGCTCGGCGTGGGCTTGATTTATCTCGATGGCGAATACGTCAAACAGTGGGGCCAGATCATGGCCGCCTACTTCATCGCCGCGATTCCCCTGATCGTGATCTTCCTNTTCTGCATGCGGCTGTTTGTTCGCGGGCTCTCCGCGGGCGCGATCAAAGGCTAACCCTCTCGAACTATGGCGACCGTTAAGATTGAGCAACTGGTCAAGGTTTACCCCGAGCGCGGCGGTCCGGGAACGAAGGTGGTCCACGGTATCGATCTCGAGGTGCGCGACGGTGAGTTCATGGTCTTCGTCGGACCTTCCGGCTGCGGCAAATCGACCACGCTCCGCATGATCGCCGGCCTTGAGGAAATCTCAGGAGGAACGATCTCCATCGACGGGCGAGTCGTGAACGACGACCTGCCGAAGGATCGGGACATCGCGATGGTCTTTCAAAACTACGCGCTCTATCCGCACATGACCGTTTACGACAATATGGCGTTCGGGCTGAAGATGCGGAAGTTGCCGCGAGCCGAAATCGATCAACGCGTGCGTGAAGCGTCGGCCATGCTCGGACTCGACGAGTATCTGCAGCGCAAGCCGAAAGCCCTGTCCGGCGGACAACGCCAACGCGTCGCGGTCGGCCGCGCGATCGTTCGCAAGCCGAAGGTTTTTCTCTTCGATGAACCGCTTTCGAATCTCGACGCGAAGATGCGCGCGGGAACGCGGACGGAAATCACGCGGCTGCATCGGCGGTTGGGAGCGACCATGATCTACGTCACGCATGACCAGGTGGAGGCGATGACGATGGGCGATCGGATCTGCGTGATGAAGGACGGACGGATCATGCAGACCGCGACGCCGCTGGAGCTCTACGAGCGCCCGCAAAATCTCTTCGTCGCCGGCTTCCTGGGCAATCCACCGATGAACTTCATCAAGGGGAAGCTCGGCGGTGCAGGAGGAGGGAAGTTCGAGTTCACCGAACTCGGCGCTAAGTCTGCATCGGAAACGCTGTCGTTTGCCTCTGCTCTGCCTCAGCTCGCTTCGGCGCGAGCGGGCCAGGAGGTCGTGATGGGATTTCGGCCCGAACGTGCGACGGTGGGAGAAACGTTGTCGAAGGAGAACAGCATCTCGATTTCCGCCGTGCTGGCTCTCGTCGAGCAGATGGGCTCGGAATCCTACTGGCATCTCGAAACTTCGAACCATGCGCTGGTGATTCGCGTGGACTCCGCGCGGCCGGCGACGATTGGCGAGCGTCTCACCGTTCAGGTGCCTTTCGAAGCGCTCCACTTTTTCGACGCAATGACCGAAGAGTCCCTGACGTCGCGGCCGTAGCCATGATCAGAATCATCACGTTGGGTCTCTTGATGTCGGCGGTCGTCGCGTTCGCGTCGGACCCGTCCGCGAATGCGATGGGCGAGGACTATCCGCCTCACACGATTTCCCATTCACAACTGCGGACGCTTCCGGCGTCTTCTCCCGACCGCACTTACCAACTGCACATCGGCCTGCCGCCGAGTTATTCGCGGCAGCCGGGCAGGAGGTTTCCCGTCGTGTATGTGACGGACGGATACTGGGACTTTCAAAAGCTGACGGCGATCCGGGCGGTGTTGATCAACGACAAGGTCGTCCCGGAGTTTATCGTCGTGGGACTCGGCTATGCCGGGCAGGGGCTGGACTACCATCGCCTGCGGCTGCACGACCTGTTTCCCGTTCAGGTGCGCGACTCCGCGGAGACCGGGCACGCTGCGAAATTTCTGCAGGTGATCGAGGAGCAGGTGATTCCGCTGGTTGAGCGCGAGTATCGCGCGGATCCGTCATATCGGGTGTTGGCCGGCGCCTCGGCAGGCGGGCTGTTCACGCTCTACGCGATGTATACCAAGCCGGCGTTGTTCAACGGGTGGGTGGCCGCGACGCCGGCGATCTTTTTCGCGAAGAACGACTGGCTGTTGAACTACGAGCGGGAGTTCGCGCAAGCTGGCGGCCAGCTGAAGGGGCGCCTCTACATGACGGTGGGCGGAAACGAGGGCGCGGACTACGTGGCCAGCATTCTCCGCTACAACGAGCGCGTGGTTTCCCGAAGGTATCCGGAATTAGCCTACGATTTCCGCATCATTGAGGGAGAGCGCCATTCGGGCGGTCAGATGGAAGCCTATGTGCGCGGCCTCCGATTCGTCTTTCAGCCGCTGGCCCCCGAGTCGGGTCCATCGCCCAGGAATCCCTAGCGACCGCTTCACCTCATGAAATTTTCCATGTGCAGTCGATGGCTCGCGCTCGGCGCCTTGTTCATTGGTCCTGCGCTCAGCGCAGCCGAGGGTCAGGAGCCGCTCGCCAAGCAGCGGGGCGAACCGACCGCGGCAAAACCTGCGAACGATGCGAACATCGCTCCGGCGCCAGACTACGAGAACATTTCCTACGGCCCGGCGGAACGAAATATCCTGGATCTCTGGCTGGGAAAATCCGCCGACGGTTCTCCGACCCCGCTCGTGATCCACATCCACGGCGGCGGTTTTGTGATGGGAGATAAATCCTACATCCGGCGCAGTCCTTTTGTCGCCGCAGCTGTGGACGCCGGTGTCTCGGTCGCTTCGATCAACTATCGTTTTCTGTCCGACGACGTGCCCCTTCAGGACATCCTGCGTGACTGCGCGCGGGCGGTGCAGTTTCTCCGGGCAAATGCACCAAAGTGGAATCTCGACAAGCGGCGCGTGGCTGCATTCGGGACCTCCGCCGGCGCCGGGACCTCCGTTTGGCTCGCGGCGCACGATGACCTCGCCGACCCCGAAAGCGCAGACCCCGTGACGCGCGAATCGACGCGCCTGACCTGCGCCGGCTCGATGTGGGGACAGTTCTCCTATGACTTTCCGCGGTGGCGCGAGGTGTTCGGCGAGGACCTGCGAAAAAAGTTCGGCGGCCGTTACAACTCGCCGGGGTTCTATGGCTTCAAGACCCTCGAAGAACTGAACTCCGCGGACGGCAGAAGAGTTCGCGCGGATTGCGACTTGGAGGCGCTTATTTCACCGGACGATCCGCCGCTGTTCGTCAGCGTTTCACTGCCCGATTTGGAGTTGGTGAACGTGAACCAGTTCCTACACCACCCGCGTCACTCGCAGCTGCTCTACGAACGTTGTCTCAAACAAGGCGTGCCCGTGGTGGCCGATATTCCCGCGCTCAAGATCGAACCGTCGCACGACGGGCCGAGGAACTGGACGGAGTTTGTTCTGGCGCACCTGAAGCGCTAACCGGCCNTGGGTCGCTGGTGAAAGCCCGGCGGAGGATTCTAGTTAAGGAGCGTCGAGACTTTCCTTGGTGATCAGACGCGAGGTCATGGTGTAGACTTTCTCGGGTTGGAAGCCGGGCTCGCGCAGGATGCGGTTTCCGATCTCGACGGCGCGATCGACGCAGAGCGGATAAACGAAGGTCGCGGCGAGCATGCCTTCCTTCACCTTCGCGATGCCGCCGGCGTCGCCGGGCAGGCCGTCGATGCCGACGAAGATCATCTCCTTCTCGCGCCCCTTTTCGCGCGCGGCGAGGTAGGCGCCCATCGCCATCGGATCGTTGCGCGCATAGACAACATCGATCGACGGCACGGCGCTGAGGATTTCCGTCATGCGATCTTTGGCGGTGCTCTGGAGCCAGTTGGCGACGGCTTCGGTGACGACCTCAATTTTTGGATACTTTTCCCACACGTCGTGCGCGCCGCCCTTGCGGTTGATCTCGGCTTCGACGCCTTTCAGGCCGGCGAGCTCGACGATCCGGCCGCGCGGTTCGCCGTGTTTGGCGGTGAGTTGTTGCACGATGAACTCGCCCGCGAGGCGTCCGATCTCGCGATTGTCGGCGCGGATCCACGTCGTGTAGTGCGGCTCGGCGATGTCGCGCTCGAGGCAGATCGTGGGAATACCCGCGGCCATCGCCCGGCGCATGACGTCGGTCAACGGTGCGCGCTCGTTGGGCGCGACGATCAACAGATGGGGCTTCGTGCGGATCGCGGTTTCGATCTGGGCGATCTGCTTCGCGCTGTCCTGTTGCGCGTCCATGATCACGAGTTGCACGTCCCGCTGCTCGCGCCAGAGACGCGTCATGAGTTCGTTTTGCGCGGCGCGGTAAGGCTCGGCGTTGTTGCACTGGCTGAAAACCACGGTGTAGCGCGGGGAGTCGGAGGTTGCGCCGGGGTTGCAACCGGTGAGGAGGCCGAGCGTGGCGGCGAGCAGGAGGAAGGACAGGAGCGATTTCATGGGGAAACGGGAAAGGCGCGGTCGCGGCGTTGGAGCCAGACGGCGAGAATGATGATCGCGGCCTTGATCATGAGCTCGACGTTGCTGTCGACCATGCGAAGCCGGAGCGTGTTGGTGAGCAGACCGAGAATGATCGTGCCGGTGACGGTGCCGATGATCGTGCCGCGTCCGCCGGCGAGCGCGGTGCCGCCGATGACCACCGCGGCGATCGCGTCGAGTTCGTAGGCGACGCCGTCGTTGGGGTTTCCCTGATGCGTGCGCGCGGCGTGAATTAGACCCGCGAGCGCGGCGAGCGCGCCGCAGGCCGTGTAAGCGGCGATACGAACGGCGCGGATCGGCAGGCCGGTGTAGGCGGCGGCGCGTTCGTTTTCGCCGATGGCGCGGAGGTAGCGTCCGTAAACGGTGCGCGTGAGCACGAGGTGCGCGATCACGGCGAACACGACCCAGAGCGTGATCACGAGTGATTTGTCGGAGAGAATCGCCGCGAAACGACTCGAGGCGGCGGCGCCGAAACCGAAATCGATGTTGGTGTTGTCGGTGAACCAACGCGTGGCGCCGCGCACGCCGATCATCGTGGCGAGCGTCATCACGAAAGGCTGCAGACCGAGTCGCGTGATCACCACGCCGTTTAACGCGCCCACGGCGGCGCCGACACCGAGTCCGCCGAGAATTGCGATCGCGAGGTGCAGCGCGAGCGGCAGCTCCGGCGTCCAGCGCACGAGCAGCACGGCTGCACGCGAAGCCGAGGCGGCGAGCACGCTGCCGACCGAAAGATCGATGCCGGCGCCGATGATCACGAAGGTCATTGCGAGAGCGATGAGCCCGATCTCCGCCTGTTGCAGAAGGATGTCGGAGAGATTTCCCGCGGTGAGGAAAATCAGCATCCCGCTGCTGTCGCGCGGGCTCAGGATGAGCCCGAGGAGGAAGACGAGCACGAGCCCGATGAAGGGGCGGCCGGCACGCTGGAGGGTTTGCCAGAGGCGCATGGTTGAAGTCAGCGAGTGTTTCCGGTGGCGAGGTGGATGATGCTTTCCTGGTCGGCCGTGGCGGCATCGAGCACGCCGGCGACGCGTCCTTCGCGCATCACGAGAATGCGGTGGGCGTTGGCGAGGAGTTCGGGGAGTTCGGAACTCGCCCAGATGACCGCGACACCGGCGGCGGTCAGCTCGGCGAACATGAGGTAGAGGTCGTCCTTCGCGCCGATGTCGATGCCGCGCGTGGGGTCGTCGAGAAAACAAACCTTCGGCGATGGCAGCAGCCATTTGCCGATGAGAACCTTTTGTTGGTTGCCGCCGCTGAGACTGGTGACGGGCAAAAGATCGTCCTGACAACGCACACGGCAGCGATCGCGCATCGCCGTGGCCGCGGGAATTTCCCGCTCGAGAATCCACCCTCCGCGTGCGTAGCGGTCGAGGCACGCGAGCGTGAGATTCTGCCGGATCGGCATGTCGAGCACGAGTCCTTCGCGCCGGTCTTCGGGCACGAGCACCAGGCCGCGCTCGACCGCCTCGCGCACGCCGCCTGGACGAAACGGCGTGCCGAGCAGCGAAAGATTTCCTCCGGTCAGCGGCGAAAGCCCCGCGAGCGCGCGGCCGAGTTCGCTGCGGCCGGAACCGACGAGCCCCGCGACACCGAGGATCTCGCCCGCGGAAAGCGTGAACGACACGTCGCGCAGCTTGCGCGTGCACATGCCCCGCGCGTCGAGCACCGGCCGGGCGGTCGACAGCGGAGGCGGCGCACGGCGTGGCGCAACGGGTCGCCCCACCATCTGGCGGATGACCGTAGCGATGTCGGTTTCGTCGCGATGCGACGAAGCGACGAGTTCGCCGTCGCGCATGACGGAGATGCGATCGCTGATGCGGAAGATTTCCGCCATCTTGTGCGAAACATAGACGATTGCGACGCCGCGCGATCGCAGGCGGCCGATGAGCGAGAAAAGCCGCTCGACGGCGTCGTCGGTCAACGCACTCGTCGGCTCATCCATGAAGATCACGCGAGCGTCGAGGCTCAGCACGCGCGCGATGGCGACAAGCTGCCATTGCGCGATGCCGAGTTCGCCGAGCGGCGTCGCGGGCGAGGCGGTGCAACCGGTTTCATCGAGGAAAGGCTGGACCGCGCGATGAAGCTCCGCGCGTTTCACGCGACTGTGGCGCTCGAGGCGTGGGTGGCCGAGCGCGATGTTTTCCGCGACCGTGAGACCGGCGAAGAGATCGAGCTCCTGCAGGATGATGCCGACGCCTGCGCGTCGCGCCTCCGCCGGGCCGGACCAGGTGGCGGGTCGGTCTTGAAAGCGGATTTCCCCGGCGTCGGGTTTCGTAATGCCGCAGCAAATACGCGCGAGCGTGCTCTTGCCGGCGCCGTTTTCGCCGCACAACGCGTGCACCTCGCCGGGCGCGAGCTGCCACGAAACGCCGCGCAGCGCCTGGGTGGCGCCGTAGGTTTTGCGGAGGTCGGTGCAGGACAGCACGGGGGCGGAGGGATTTTGCGATGCGGGCGTCACGATTATCGCAGGGAACGGGAGTAGTCGGCCAACCGTTCTGAAGCGCGGTTTTCGACTTGGTCGGCGGGGCGGCGAAGGATCAGCGCGGCGGCATTGGGTGTGGCTTCGACCAAAGGAAGTCCGACGTCGGGACCGAGGACGCTGACGGACGTCGAGAGGCCGTTGGCGGTCACGCAATCCGCGGCGATGACCGACACGAGCGAGCCAATAGCGGCGGGTCGTGGGTCACGACGGCGACGAAATACATTCGCGACACGAACCGCGCCTGGAATGGCACCTATGTCGAGTCGACGGCGACCACCGCGGAAGAGGCGGTCGACGGTCGGGATTACGTGGTGTTCCGCGGCCTCACCGATCCGACGTTCCGCATCTCCGCGACGGTCGGCACGCGGCGCGGCGGCATAAGCGGTTTCCAGATTGTCGAACAAGTGGCCGTGCAAACGGGAAGCGCGCCGGAGATCACGAGTGCGCTCGAAGCGGCGGGTGTTTACGGTGCGCCGTTCAGCTACACGATTGGTGCAACGGAAGACGCGACGGAGTTTGCTGCAACGGGTCTGCCGGCCGGACTGAGCATCGATTCCGAAACCGGAATCATTTCCGGCACGCCGGAAGAGACCGGCACGTTCGAGGTCGATCTTTCCGCAACGAATGACACGGGCACCGGCGTCGCCGTGCTCACGCTGACGATCGAGCGCGCGGCGCAAACGATCACCGTGGCCGAGCCTGAGGCGAAGACGTTCGGCGATGCGCCGTTCGCGTTGGCCGCGAGTTCGAGCGCGGGCTTGCCGGTCAGTTATTCGGTGGTGAGCGGACCGGCCACGATCGACGGCGACGTCGTCACGCTGATCGGCGCGGGAACGGTGGTGGTCGCCGTTGAACAGCCCGGCGATGCCAATTACCTGGCCGCGGAATCGGTCACGTTGACCTTCGAAGTCGCGAAAGCATCGCAGACGATCTCGTTCGCGACACCGGCGTCGAAGACTTTTGGTGATGCGCCGTTCGCATTGACGGCGAGCGCGAGCTCCGGGCTGCCGGTGAGCTTCGCGGTGGTGAGCGGGCCGGCAACGGTTGCGGGTGATCAAGTGACGCTGATCGGCACGGGCACGGTGACGCTGCTTGCGTCGCAGAGCGGAAACGCGGACTACCTCGCGGCGGGATCCGTGTCGGTGTCGTTCACGGTTTCGGCGGCCGCGGCGGCGATCACGCTCGACGCGCTGGATCAGCTCTACGACGGCGCGCCGAAATCGGCTTCGGTGGCCACCACTCCCGCGGGTCTCGAGGTCATCGTTACCTACAACGGCGTCGAGAACGCCCCGGTGTTTCCCGGCAGCTACGACGTGGTGGCGACGGTGGTGGATCCGAATTACACCGGCGGCGCGACGGGAACGCTGGTGATTTCGTCGCCGATCGTTGTGCGCCGCGCGCCGGTGTTGAACGGTTTGGTGGAGAGCTCGATCCAGGTGTTGCAGCCCGAAAGCATCGCGCTGAACAGCAGCGCGGCGGTTTCCGGCGATCTCCTGGTGCCTGGCACGCCGAAAGTCGTGCGCAACGGGAACCCGATGCTCGCGGATATTCTCAGTGCCGGCGGCAACGCTGCGCCGGAGACTGCGACGATCACGTTGAACAGCGGTTCGGTCCTTCGCTATCTCGTGCGGCAGACGGACCCGGTCGCTCTGCCGACGGTGTCGGCGCCGGCGTCGCCGGCGGGCACGCGCAACGTGAGTGTGAACAACGCCGCGCAAAACGAACGTCGACTTCACCGGGCTGCGTGATCTCACGCTCAACGGGAATGTCGGAACGGTGGCGGTGCCGCCGGGCGTTTATGGCCATTTCACGGTCAACGGCAGCTCCGGATTCGTGTTGGGTGTCGAGGGTTCGACCGAGCCGACGGTGTATGGACTCCAGCAACTCACGCTGAATGGCACGAGCACGTTGGAGGTGGTCGGACCGGTGATCATCCGACTCGCGCAGCCTCTGACCTTGAACGGTTCGATCAATTCCGCCGGCGATCCGCTGGACGTGCGCATCGAGGTCGCGAACGGTGGCGTGACGCTGAACGGCGCGACGACCTTGCGCGGCAGCGTGATCGCGCCCAACGGCACGGTGACGGTGAACAGCTCGAGCACCTTGCAGGCGGAATACGTGCGCGCGGACCGACTCGTGGTGAACGGAACCGGCCTCGTGACAACCGGCTTGGATCCAGACGAAAACGAATGAGGAAAACGGAGAAGGTCCTTTGCTCCGGTGATGCTGAAGCAACGCATCACCGGACGGTGACGAAGCGAGGTGGCGGCTGATGCGCGATCTTAGATTGGGCATCATTGGTTCCGGCGGCCGGGGCGCAGTCCTCGGCGCTGCCGTTCACGCCCCAGATCGGGGCGCGCGAATCGTCGCGTGCTGCGACGTGGATGCGGCGGTGTTGAGGGCGAACCGCGATGCCTATGGCGCGGACATCGTCGCCACGCGAAACTATCAGCAACTTCTCGCCTGCGAACTCGACGCGGTGATCGTCGCCACGCCCGACTTCCTTCACGAAGAGCATACGGTGGCGGCGTTGCGGCACGGGTTGACGGTGTTTGTCGAAAAGCCGCTCGCGCTCACGATCGACGGCTGCGATCGCATTCTGCGCACCGCGGTCAAAAACCACGCGCGACTCTACGTCGGGCACAACATGCGCCACATGGGCTTCGTTCAGAAAATGAAGGAGCTGATCGACGACGGCGCGATCGGAGAGGTGAAAGCCTGCTGGGCCCGTCATTTCGTCGGCAACGGGGGCGATTACTATTTCCGCGACTGGCACGCGGATCGCCGGTTCTCGGGCAGCTTGTTGCTCCAAAAAGCCACGCACGATTTCGACGTGATTCATTGGTTGTGCGGTGGATCGACGCGACGGGTGAGCGCCATGGGCGGACTGACGGTGTATGGCGACGTGAAGCACCGACTGGCGCCGGTCAGAGGACCGCGGCGGCTGGCTCCGCCGCAGGTGCGACTCGAAGTCTGGCCGCCGAAAACGCAGCGCGGGCTGAATCACCTGATCGATGTCGAGGATCTGAGCCAGGTGTTGATGCACCTGGACAACGGCGTGTTCGCGACGTATTCGCAGTGTCATTACACGCCGGACTACTGGCGGAGCTACGTGGTGATCGGAACGGAAGGACGGATCGAGAACTTCGGCAACGGGGACGGCGGCACGTCGGTGCAGCTTTGGAACCAACGGAGGTCCGGTTACCACCGTCGCGGGGATGCGGTGTTCAAGATTCCGGTCAAGGCCGGAGGACATGGCGGCGCGGACGTCGCGATCATGGCGGAGTTTTGCCGCTTCGTGCGGAAGAGCGGAACCACCGCGACGTCTCCGCTGGCGGCGCGGGAGAGCGTGGCCACGGCCTGCGCGGCGACGAAGTCCCTGCGAATGGGAGGCGTGGCACTGGACGTTCCGCGCCTGGCGCCGTCGCTTGCGGAAGATTTCACGAAGCTCCTGAAAACGAAAAAGCCCGTGAATGGCGCCGTGCAACCCGCGGCGTCCCGGCGACGGCGCAACCCGCTCCAAGCAAAATGAACACGTTCATCACCCGACGCGGGCTGACCCTGACCGCGTGCCTTATCTTTCCCCTGTGTTTTTCGTTTCAGGCCGACGCGGCCAATCCCGTGGTGGAAAGACCCGTGATCGATGGCGAGTGGTGGGGAATTTCGAACAATCCCGATCTGGGGAACTACAACAAGGAGGGGCAGCAGCCGGTGGATTTCGCGATCTGGCAGGCGGCGGACGGCACGTGGCAGCTCTGGTCGTGTATCCGCAGAACGAATGCGCCCGGCAAGACGCGGCTGTTTTATCGTTGGGAAGGAAAGAATCTGACCGATCCGGATTGGTCGCCGATGGGCATCGCGATGGAGGCGGATCCGTCGCTTGGAGAGACGGAAGGCGGACTGCAGGCGCCGCATGTCGTGAAGATCGACGGAATCTATCACATGTTCTACGGCGACTGGCTGCGCATTTGCCTCGCGACGAGCGTCGACGGCAAGAACTTCGAACGCGTCAAAAACGAGCGCGGGCAGCCGGATCTTTTTGGCGGCCCGTGGACGCAGACGCGCGACGCGATGGTGATCAAGATCGGCGGGCTCTACCACTGCTACTACTCGGATCATAAAGAGAAGACCGAGTCGGTGCCGCAGGCGGCGATCCTGTGCCGCACCTCGGCCGATCTGAAGAAGTGGAGCGAGCCGATGATCGTGTCGGCGGGTGGCAGCGCGCGCGACCTCTGCAGGTGGCACGGCGGCGACGCGGAGTGTCCGTTCGTCGTCGAACGCAACGGCCTCTACTACCTGTTTCGCAATCAGCGTTACGGGAAGGATATGATCAACACGCAGTATGCGTCGCCGAATCCGCTCGATTTCGGGGTGAACGACGACCGTTACAAGATCGGCACGCTGCCGGTCGCGGCGCCGGAAATCATCGAGCACGAAGGCGTGCAATACATCGCGTCGGTGAAGGCCAACTTCGACGGCATCCAGATCGCGCGGCTGAAGTGGGTGCCGAAGGAGTAGGGCGAAAGCGACCGGCGCACGGCGGCGTTCTCCAGCATCACCCGCATGATTCTTTCCTCATTTGTTCAGCCGCTCGGAATGGTCGATCCCGCGGTCGGCTGGCTCGGCGCTTTTGGCGCCGTGATCGGCTTGAGCCTTACGGCGAGGATCAATGTCGGCTTTCTCGCGATCGTGCTCGCGTGGATGGTCGGTGCGGGTTTCGGCGGGTTGAAATTGGGCGCGGTGACCTCGGCGTTTCCGGCGTCGCTGTTCGTCACGCTGCTGGGCGTGACGCTTCTTTTCGGCGCGGCGGAAACCAACGGCACGCTGGCGGCGGGCACGCAGCGGTTCGTGCGCGGATTGGGCGGCGTGGCGGCGTTGTTGCCGCCGGCGTTCTTTCTGCTCGCGAGCGCGATCTCGGCGGCAGGTCCGGGCGCGGTGTCGGCGACGGCGTTGGTCGCTCCGCTGGCGATGAGCGCGGGTGCGGCGGCGCGCGTGCCGCCGGTATTGATGGCGTTGATCGTGGCCAATGGCGCGAACGCGGGTTCGCTTTCGCCGTTCAGCGCGGTGGGCGTGATCGTGCAGACGCAGTTCGCCAAGGCCGGGCTCGAGGTGGCGGGCTGGCAGGTGTTTCTGCCGAACTTCGTCGCGCACCTGCTGATGGCGATCGTCGCGTATGTGATGTTCGGCGGATTGAAACTCTCGCGCGAACGGACGGCGATGTCGGAGGCGCAGGCGCCGCAGCTCTCGCCGACGCAATGGCTCACGTTTGCGGTGCTCGGGATCTGGATCGCGGCGGTGATCTTCTTTCGCGTGGAGGTGGGATTGGCGGCGTTTGTGGCGGTGTGTGTGCTGATCCTCGCGCGTGCGGCGGAAGACTCGGTCGTGACGAAAGCGGTGCCGTGGTCGGTGATCGTGATGGTGTGCGGCGTGAGTCTGTTGGTCGAAATCGGTCAGACGCTCGGCGGGCTGCAACTCTTCACGCGACTGCTCGCGGCGATCGCGACGCCTGAATCGGTGAATGGCGTGATGGCGTTTGTGACGGGCGTGGTTTCCACCTACAGCTCGACCTCGGGCGTGGTTTATCCGGCATTCCTGCCGATGGTGCCGGGATTGGTGGAGCAACTCGGCGGCGGACATCCGCTGGAGATCGGGTTGAGCATCAACGTCGGCGCGGCGCTCGTCGATGTGTCGCCGCTCTCGACGCTCGGCGCGCTCTGCATCGCGGCGGCGGTGCCGCACGGGGCGGACAGCAAGGCGATGTTTCGCACGCTGCTCGTGTGGGGCTTTGCGATGACGATCGTCGGCGCGGTGTTCTGCCATTGGTTCATCCCGGCCGTCCCGGCATGACGCTGATTTTCTCATGAGAACTTCCGAACAAACCTACAGCATCGAATTGGTGGCGCGCGCGGCGCAGCGCGGTGAAGCGCCTGCGATCGTCGACGGAGAAGGCATGGCGAGTTATCGCGACGTGGTGACGCTCGCGTGCCGCATGGCGGAGACGTTGCTCGCCGGCGCGGCGGATCTCGAGGGAGCGCGCGTGGCGTTTCTCGTGCCGTCGGGACGCGACTACGTCGCGGCGCAATGGGGCACGTGGCTCGCGGGCGGCGTCGCCGTTCCGCTGTGTCTCACGCACCCGCCGGCGGAGATGGCCTACGTGCTCGCCGACTCGGATGCGTCGATCATCGTCGCGCATCCGGAGTTTGAAACGCGCGCGAAGGAACTGGCGGCGGAGAAAGGGCTGCGCGTGATTTCGACGCAAGTCGCGCGCGCGGCGGAGGGAGAATTGTCGGCGGCGGGGTTGCCGCAGGTCGCGCCGGAGCGGCCGGCGATGATCATCTACACGAGCGGCACGACGGGAAAACCGAAGGGCGTGGTCTCGACGCATCGCAATATCGCGGCGCAAATCACGGCGTTGATCGAGGCGTGGGAATGGACGGACAACGACCGGATCCTGCACGTGCTTCCGCTGCATCATTTGCACGGCATCATCAACGTGCTCGGTTGCGCGTTGTGGGCCGGGGCGGTTTGCGAGATGCATCCGCGTTTCGACGCGCGGGCGGTGTGGGAGCGGATTTTGCGCGGCGGGCTGACGCTGTTCATGGCCGTGCCGGTGATTTATCAGCGGCTGATCGGACACTGGGACGCGGCGATGCCGGACGAGCGTGCGGCGATGACGCGGGCGGCGAGTGCGTTGCGGCTGATGGTGTGCGGTTCGGCGGCGCTGCCGGTGCCGGTGCTCGAAAAGTGGCGCACGGTGAGTGGTCACACGCTGCTCGAGCGCTACGGCATGACCGAGATCGGAATGGCGCTTTCGAATCCGTTGCACGGCGCGCGTCTGCCGGGGAAGGTCGGGGCGCCGTTGCCGGCGGTCGAGGTTCGGCTCGTCGATGAAGCGGGTGCGACGATCGACGCGGACGATGCGCCTGGAGAAATCGAGGTGCGCGGGCCGGCGGTGTTTCACGAATACTGGCGGCGTCCGAAGGAAACGGCGGAGGCGTTTCACGACGGTTGGTTTCGAACGGGCGACATCGCGTCGCGGAAAGATGGCGTCTATACGATCCTCGGACGGAGCTCGGTCGATATCATCAAGACGGGCGCTTACAAAGTGTCCGCGCTCGAGATCGAACAGGAGTTGCTGGCGCATCCGGACATCGAGGAGTGTGCGGTCGTGGGCGTGCCCGACGACGATTGGGGCGAGCGCGTGTGCGCGGCGATTCGCTGGCGCTCGGGACAGGGACTCTCGCTCGACGACTTGCGGACGTGGTGCAAGGAGCGACTCGCGGTTTACAAGGTGCCGAGCCGGCTGCTTTCGAATGTCACGTTGCCGCGCAACGCGCTGGGCAAGGTGGTGAAGAAGGAAGTTCAAGCCTTGTTCAAGGCGACACCATGAATCCGGCCTCTTCCGAGCGGCGTCCGAAAGGACGCATCCTGATCGGCAAACCCGGACTCGACGGTCACAGTCGCGGTGCGAAGGTGATCGCGAAGGCGCTCGCGGATCACGGATTCGAAGTGATCTACACGGGCATCCGTCGCACGCCGCGCGAGATCGCGGTGACGGCGGTGCAGGAAAACGTCGAATGCGATCGGGCTCTCGCTGTTGTCGGGTGCGCACAACGTGCTGTTTCCCGCCGTGCCTCGCGGAACTGCGCGCGCTCGGTGGGGGCGATATTCCGGTGTTGGCGGGCGGCGTGATTCCCGAGGCGGACATTCCGGCGTTGAAGGCGCAGGGCATTCGAGAGGTGTTTACGCCGGGAGCGTCGCTGGCGGCGGTGGTGGCGGCGTTCGAGGAGGCGTGTCGCGCGAAGTCATGAGTTTCGCCGGCGAGATTCCCAGCGACTGGACCGCGCTCGACTGGCGCGGGCTGGGGCGGTGGATGTCTGAAATCGAAGCGGGCACGTCGCTCGGTCGGCGGGCGTGTCGCGTGTTGCAGGAGCGGGAATGGCCCGGGGTCAATCTCGGGGTCACGGGACCGCCGGGCTGTGGAAAATCGACGCTGGTCGGCGCGCTCGCGCGTGAGTGGACCCGGCGTGGAGAAAAAGTTGCCGTGCTTGCGATCGATCCGTCGTCGGCGCGCGGCGGCGGCGCGCTGCTGGGCGATCGCGTGCGGATGATGGAGGACAGCATCGACGAGAAGATTTTCATTCGATCGCTCGCGACGCGTGGGCAGGCAGGCGGCATGGTGCTCGCGGTGGCGGATCTTGCACGGCTGTTGCGGGCGGCGGGGTATCGACGCGTGTTGATCGAAACGGTTGGCGTAGGGCAAAACGAACTGGCGGTCGCCGCGCAGGCGGATGCGACGGTGGTGGTGCAGGCGCCGGGGCTCGGCGACGACATTCAGGCGATGAAGCACGGCGTGCTCGAAATCGCGGACGTGCTCGTGGTGAACAAGGCCGACCTGCCCGGCGCCGCACAACTGGCGGGAGAACTGGCGAGCTGGACCGGCGTGCCGCCGGAGCGGATTTTGCAGACGAATGCCTTGAAGGGCGAGGGAGTCGCTGCGCTTGCGGATGCGCTGGCGTCGGCGCCGGCGCGATCCGGCACGCGGCGGCGTGAGGAGATTCGGGTGATCGCGCTTTCGTTGTTTTCGGGGGAGCTGGACCGCCGGTTGAACGAAGGACCGTTGCCCGCGGGCGATTCGTGGACGGCGGCGAGTGAACTTTTGGCCGAGTGGCGCCGTGTGCCGCGCGGGGAGAACAACACATGAATCTCGACGAGTGGGAAAAAACGATTTTGCAGCCGGCGCTCGCGAAAGCGCCCGAACGGCGTGAGCGCTTCGAGACGTCGTCCGGATTGCCGTTGCCGCGCGTGGCGACGCCGAGCGAACCGGATCGGGCGATCGGACTGCCCGGGGCGTATCCGTTTACGCGTGGCATCTATCCGACGATGTATCGCGGACGGCTGTGGACGATGCGCCAGTATGCCGGCTATTCGACGGCGGAGGAGACGAACAAGCGCTTTCGTTTTCTGCTCGAACAGGGCACGACGGGTCTGTCGATGGCGTTCGATTTGCCGACGCAGATCGGCTACGACTCGGACGACGCGCGCAGTCTGGGCGAAGTGGGGAAGGTCGGCGTGGCGATCGATTCGGCGGCGGATCTCGAGCGCGTGTTTGCGGACATCCCGCTCGAGCGGGTGTCGACGTCGATGACGATCAATGCGACGGCGTCGATTCTGTTGGCGATGTATGTGGTCGCGGCCGAACGCCGCGGCGTATCCGCGCAGCGGTTACGCGGCACGCTGCAGAACGATATCTTGAAGGAATACACGGCGCGCGGGACCTACATTTTCCCGCCGGGACCGAGCATGCGGCTGGTGACGGACACGATCGCCTGGTGTCAGGCGCACGCGCCGGGTTTCAACCCGATCTCGATCTCCGGTTATCACATCCGCGAGGCGGGTTCGACGGCGGTGCAGGAGATCGCGTTCACGCTGGCCGATGCGATCGCTTACATCGAGGCGGCGCGGGCGGCGGGATTGAAGCTGGAGGATTTCGGCTCCCGGTTTTCGTTCTTCTTCAACGCGTCTTCGGATTTTCTCGAGGAGATCGCGAAATTTCGCGCGGCGCGTCGGCTTTATGCGCGGATCATTCGCGAGCGTTTTGGCTGCACCTCGCCGGAATGCCAGATGCTGCGATTCCACACGCAGACGGCGGGGCACACGTTGACCGCGACGCAGCCCGACGTGAACACGGCGCGCGTCACGATTCAGGCGCTGGCGGCGGTGTTGGGCGGGACGCAGTCGTTGCATACGAATGCGAAGGACGAAGCGCTTTCGCTGCCGACGGAGGAGTCGGCGCGGCTGGCGTTGCGCATCCAGCAATTGATCGCGTCGGAGTCGGGTGTGGCCAACACGGTCGATCCGTTCGCGGGCAGTTATCTGATCGAGGGTCTCACCGACCAGCTCGAGCGGGAAGCGGAAGAGTTGATCGCGCGGATCGACGAACGCGGAGGCATGGTCGCGGCCATCCGGAGCGGTTGGGTGCAGCAGCAGATCGAGGCGTCGGCGTATTGTTATCAGCGGCAGATCGAAGCGGGCGAACGCGAGATCGTGGGGGTGAATTGCCACGTCGAGGAAACGGCGGACGCGAGTCCGGCTCTTTTTCAACCGGATCCGGCGGTGGAGCGGGCGCAGATCGAACGACTGCGTGCGGGACGCGAAACGCGTGATGGAGCGGCGGTGGCGCGTGCGCTGGAGGCGTTGCGCGAGGCGGCGAAAGGCAAGGAGAATTTGCTGCCGTCGATTATCGCGGCGGTGCGGGTCGAGACGACGATCGGCGAGATCGCGGGCGTGTTGCGCGAGCTGTGGGGCGAGCACCGCGCGCGAGGGGAGTGAAGGACGGAGGGAGCGGGTTTATCGCGCGGCGAAGTGCGAGCGGGTTGGGGGCAGGGCGTGGCGCCTCGCGCAGTTGCTTCAGCGTAGCGACTCGAGGTAGGCGACGAGGTTTCGGATATCTTCGGAGGGCAGGATGTGCTCGAGTCCGTCGGGCATCAGCGAGCGCTCCATCGCGCCGTAGCTGACGATATCCTCATTTCGGATACGCAGGTTCTGCCCGTCCAGAGTGTCGATCTGCAGGCCCCAGCCGCGAAGGTGAAGCTGCAGACCGAAGATCGTGGAGCCGTCCTTCAGCTGCACTTCCCAGCCCTGATATTCCGGCGAGATGTTGACGGAAGGGCGGAGGATCGCGCTCGCCAGGAGAGCGCGGGATTGGGTGCGGCCGATCAAAGAAAGATCCGGGCCGATGGCATTGCCGCGGTTCTGCACGCGATGGCAGCCGATGCAGAGCGCGCTGCTTTCGAAAAAGACGCGTTCGCCTGCGTGGGCGTCGCCGCCTTGAGCGAGGAAGACGATCCATCTTTCGAGGTCCGTCGGTGCGATTTCTGAGGACTCGCCCAGCACGCGCCGGCCGACGCGGATGAACGCGGCGTCGTCGGGGTGTCGGAGCATCGCGGCCCGCAGGGCGCCGCGCATTTCGTCGGATACGGGACGCAGGCGTAGCGCCCGCGCGGCTTCGAGGCGGACGGGCGCGGAGGAATCGCCCAGCAATGTGACTTCGAGTCCGTCGAGCCAGCCCGACACCTGCGAGAGGGCGGAGAGGGTGTCGGCGCGCAGTTGCGGCGAACGGGTGGTGTCGGTGGCCAAGGCGCGTAGCGTGGGCAACGCGTCGGTTGCGATCGCGGTGCAAAGCGTGCGGACGGCTTCGCGCGCGAAGGTTTCATCCATTCCGGACGCGAGCGAATCGATGAGGGCGGCGGTGGTGGCGGCGTCCAGGGGCAGGGCGAGTTGAGGCACGGCCAGGGCGCGGATGGCGACGGGCAGGCGGGGATTGGCGACGAGGGCGGGGAGCAGTTCGACGGGCGTGGGGCGACGAATCGAGAACGTGGGTTTGCCGGCCGCATAGTCCTGGTCCGCGTTGGACGAAAGCACCTGCAAGGTGGCGAGCGCGGCGCGGAAAAGCCGCGCGGACAATTGTCCGTCTTCCAACATGTGTTCGACGGCGGCGCGATGTGTGCGGTCGACGCGATCGGCGTTGTGTCGAAGCGCGAGCAGGCGCAGATCGGCGGAGGGATCGCGCAAGGCGTTCTCCACCCAAGCCGGTTCGAGTTTCGCCTGCTGGTGACGGAGCGCGAGCCAGGCTCCCATGCGTTCGGCGTCGTTGGGCGCGGTGAGCAGGTCGGCGAGCTCCTCGCGTGTCGCGCACTCGGCCAGCGCGGCGACCGCGCTCGCGCGCAGGAAAGGATCCGCGTTGCTCAGGAACGGTCGCAACGCGGCCAGATCGCGCAGCGCGCGGATCCGGGCGATTTCCTGTTCGCCGGCCTCTTTCGTCGGAGCGGTGGTTGCTTGGCTCGATGGGATCGGCTGACGTGCGCGGACGCACCAGCCAGATCGCGCCGCGCGAATGGTTGGGGTAGTCCTTGAGCACCCAGTCGGTGATGAAACATCCGCCGTTCGTTGTCGCGGCCAGGGCGACTGGACGAAAGTGTCCGCCGCCTTCGATCCAACGCTCACCGCTTGCGGTGAAGGAAACTCCGGCGGGCTGCGGGCGGTAGAGGCTCACATGGTGTTCGCCCCAAATGGTGACTGCGAACGTGCCCGCGTAGGTGTTGCCCAACCCGGCGGGCGTGAGATCCAGCAGGCTGCAGGGAGCTTCGCCGGTCGAGGCCGCGATGGGCAAGACGCCGGGCAGATCGGCGTCCCAACCTGAAAACGGGTGCAGGCCCGAAGGACCGTAGCGGGCGAGGAAACCGTAATCGCCGCCGTCGATGACATGCACGATGCGATTGGGGCCGCGCGAATCGGGATCGTTGTCGGCGCAAAGCAGACGTCCCGCGCGATCGAAGCCGAGCGCGAACGGATTCCAGAATCCGGTTGCGATGACGCGGAGATCCGAACCGTCGGGAGCGAGACGGACGATGTCGCCGCCTTCGCCGTAGCCGTTGATGCGTTCACCTGTGCGGGTCACCCATGCGTAGGGATAGCCGCCGACATTGCCGCGGGCGACGTAGAGCGTGCCGTCGACGGCGATGGTGACCGCGAGGAGATTTCCGTGCGGGTTGCCGCTCTCGGTTTCCAGATTCAACAGCACCGTTTGCTCGTCCGGATCGCTGCGTCCGTCGCCGTTTTCGTCGGCGAGGCGGATGACTTGCTTCGAGGTCACCACGTGCAGCACCCCCGCGGGATCGAAGGCGAGGTTCATGGCTTCGCGCAGGCCGTCGGCGAAAATCGTGATGGTGTCGGCGCGTCCGTCGTCGTTCGTGTCGACGAGCCGCTTGATGCGATCGGCCTTCGGACCCTTGTAGTTGGGCGGCGCGGAATGGGTGTGCGACTCGATGACCAGGAGCGCGCCCGTCGCATCCACGACCGCGCCGATGGGCGTGACGATTTCCGGATCCTGGGCAAAGAGGATGACTTCCAGTTGCGGATCACGAACGACGGGCGTGTCGGCGGGCGATCCGTTCGCCATGACGAACGACAAGAGAAAGCCGGCAGCCAACAGCGCGGGCCGGCGGAGCGGGGTGATGGGGTGACGGGAAGCACGGCGTCCGATGAAACGTGGTCGCGGAAGCCGAGTGGGAGCGGGAGGTGGGGGCATGAGGTAAGACCGGGCTTCGGTGAAGTCGCGAGGCCGCGGATGAGTGCGGCGACTCCAAGCGAGCCAGCGGACCCGGTCAAACGTCCATGCCGGTGCCGGTTAGAAGGTGAGGTCGGGGCGCAAAGCCCCGCGGCATGGCTACTTCTTCGGGCTGGTGTAGTAGTAAACGACGGAGCGGAAGCGGGCGTCGCGGGGCGGCGGGACGTCGAGTTTGTAGGACCATTCCCAGTTGAAGCGGAGCGCGGTGCGGAAGGTCATCGGGTCGTTCCAGAAGAGTTTCACGTTCACCTCTTCGAAGGTCTGGCCGCCGCCGGAGGTCATCGGCGTGCTCATCATTTTGTGACCCCAGGCCATGTCGAAGAGGTCTTCGTGGCCGGTGCCGTTCCAGGTGTTTTCGGGGAAGGTGCGTTCGTCGTCGATGAAGACGTGTTCGTCCAACTCGGGCTGGCAATCGAAGCGGTCGAGATAGGCGACGACGTGGCCGGCGCCTTGGACGTCGAGCGCGGTGAAGCCGTTGTGATAAAGGAACTCCGCGGCGGGGACGTTCGGGTGCGCGTAGGAATCTTTTCCGGAGATGAACTGGCCGGCGGCGTAGTGGCCGTGGAGATACAGCGCGTGGGAGGGCAGCGCGGAGACGTTTTCGTAGGTTACGTGGAGGGCGAGGTCGATGGGCTTTGCGGCGCGGGAGACGAGGCGGAGCGAAGCGCTTTTCTCGAAGGGCATCGGCAGACGGATGAACTGTGTGCGTTGACCGTCGAAACCGAGAGCGAGCGTGCGTTGCTGGAGCGAGCCGAGACCGACGTCGAGGGGAACGGCGATGGCGTCTTCGGTGGCGTCGTCCCAGCGCACGTGAAGCGTGAGCGATTCGAGGGTTTCGCGGTCGAGATCGGCGGGGTGGAGCAGGCGGATCTCACGGATGATGGCCGGACCGGAGAGTTTCACTTCGCACGACGACGGCGCTGACGTTTCGCTGGACGCGGCCAACGCGATTTCCTGGGTGACGTGATCCCAGGATTCGCGGGTTGCGGGGAAAAAATCGAGGCGCTGCCAGTCGCGGCGCGCGTCTTCGAGCGCGGCGAGGTCGTCGGGGGAAAGCGTTGCGGGGAACGGTCGGACCTTCGTGCCGGCGGGCAGGCGCTTCACGTTCACGTTGGCGTAGAGCTGGGACTTTTGAGAGAAACGGAAACGCTGCTGAAACGGCATGGGCACGTAGCTCGCGCCCCAGACGTGGCGTTTTCCGGTTTCGCCTTCGGCGGTGCGGCGCACAATCGCGGCGGAGTGTTCCTGGCAGAGTGGAGCGACGAAAGGGGCGCGGTTCATGCCGAAGAAGCCGCCGGCGCCGCCCTCGTAGATCACGCGTCCGTCCAGCTCGATGCGGATATCCTGCCACGCTTCGCCGTGCGTGGTCCAAATGCGCGAGACGATCCCGGGGCCTTCGACGTCGGCATAAACGAGCCAGTCGCCGTCGCGGTAGAGATAGTCGAAACGATCGGGGTTTCCGCCGGCGCGGCTGAAGCCGGAGTATTGGTGAAGGCGATACGACTGTGGCAGGTAGAGGTGATCGCTGGTGTGCAAACGGCGCAGCTCGCTCGCGAGCGAGGGAACGGGAGAAGGTTTCGCGGCTGGCGCGGCGATCGGCGCGGCGGCGAGGAGTGAGGACAGCAGAATTGAACCGAGCAGGCGCATAAGGGATCAGGTGGCGGCGGGGGTGCCGCGTTGGTTGAGTTCGTGTTTGACGGTTTTCACCCCGGCGTCGGTGAGCGGGTAACGGATCGCGAGCCACAGGCTGATGGCGAGCGCGGCGGCGGGAATTCCGGCGAAGATCCAACGCAGGCTTTGGAGCGATTCCGGCGATTGCAGGGCCCCTTTGGCGACGTCGAAGCCGGACAAGTCCAGCAGGACGCCGGAGGCGAGCATGGCGACGGTGAAGATCGCTTTTTCGAACCAGTTGGCCATGGCGGCGAACATGCCCTCGCGACGGAGACCATTGCGGTGTTCGTCGTAGTCGGCGACGTCGGCCTTCATCGGATCGACCAGCACCCAGAAGCCGGAGAAGCTGGGGGAGAGCAGGAGCATCGACACGTATTGGAGCTCGGGGATTTCGCGGCTGTAGAAGAAGTATTTGGTGATCGAGGCGACGATGCCGAAGGCGAGGCACCAGCGGATGACGTGGAGCTTGCCGTAGCGGATCGCGAGGCGAGAAACGATCGGCACGGCGATCATGCCGGCGATGGCGTAGAGCGTTTGGGCTTTCGCGTGCAGCATGGCGCCGGCCACCGTGTCCCCCTCGAACACATAGTAGCTGTTCACGTAGACGCCGAGTTGGGAAACGAGGTTGGTGCCGACCAGCATGCCGAGAACGATGCCGACGAGGTAGCGGAACGGACAGTTTTTCAGCGTGAGCCGCAGGCCTTCGCGAATCGGGACCTTGACCTGCGAGGCGGCGCGTCGGGCGTAGCGCTCGCGGGTGAGCAGGACGGTCGGGAGGGCGAGCAGGATGAACAACGCGCCGATCACGAGCCCGAGCGTGCGCATGCCCTGAATCGTGCTCTCGAAGACGGGCAGTTGCGCGAGGGAGAAAACCCACGGCACGATGAAGAACGTGAGCTTGGACACGACCGCGCGAACGGCGGTGACACGCACGCGCTCGTTGGAGTCGGTGCTCATCTCGTATCCAAGAGTGAGATACGGCACACCGTAAACGGTGAACGCGGTGAAGAAGATCAGGGTGGTCGCGAGGAAGTAGCCGAAGGCCCAGGGCGTGCTCCAGCCGGTCGGGACAAACCAGATCGCGGGAAAGGCGATCGCGCAGAGGACGGCGCCGAGCGCGATGAACGGACGGCGGCGGCCCCATTTGGAGCGGAAGTTGTCGCTGATCGAACCCATCACGGGATCGGTGATGGCGTCCCAGATGCGCGAGATCGCGAGCACGATGCCGATGAGGCTCGGGCTCATGCCGAGCACGATGTTGTAGATCGGATAGGCGATCGTGTTGAGGCCGGAGGCGCCGAAGTTGAAGGGCAGCGTGCCGGTGGCGAAGCCGATGCGTTCCGCCCAGGTGGTTTTGTCCGCGGCGGCCGTTTCCGGGATGGACGTCTTTTCGGCGGAGGGGGCGGTGCTCATGGAAAGGAGAGATGGTTAAATCAGCTCGTGCAGGTGTCGGGCGGCGGGGCGAAGCGACGCGAGTTCACCGAGGTCGACGGGTTGTCCGGTGGCGATGGAGAGATTCGCGGCGGCGCCGACGAGGAGCGAAGCGGCGCCTTGTTCGTGACCGGCGTTGCGGCGCAACGGGTCGGGCGGCGGAGCGGGGTTGAACATTTGTTCCTGCAGAAGCGCGTCGCCGCCGCCGTGATTGCCGGCGACTGCGGGGACGGTGAAGTTTTCCGGCGATTGGAAAAGGCGTTGCACGGTGCCGTGCATGACGTGCTCGCCGTCGGTTTTGATTTCCTTGTCGCCGGTCATGAGGTGCGATGCGTGATCCTCGGTGTATTCGATGCGGCCGGCGTCGCCCGTGAGCGAAACGCGAAAACCTTCCGTCGGGCAGAAGGCGTTGAGCGAGTAGGTCGCCATTTCGCCGGTGCGATATTTGATCAGCACGCTCATCGAGTCCTCGATGTCGATGTCGTCGCGAAAGACGTTTTGGTCGCGGAGGTAGCCGCTGTCGGCCTCGGCATCGAGGTAGCGCGCTTTGAGCGTGGGATCCTGATCGAGTTGGAGACGGAAGGGATCGGAGGCGGCGGCGGGCGCGCCGGTGTAACGATCGTAGGCGGTCAGGTTTTCCTGTCCGCGTGCGACGGCGTTTTTGCGTCCGTAGAAGACGAGATCGCCGAACGCGAACACGCGTGCGGGGATCGCATCGAGGAGCCAGTTGATCAGGTCGAAGTGGTGCGTCGATTTGTGGATGAGCAAGCCGCCGGAGAAAGCCTTACGACTGTGCCAGCGGCGAAAGTAGTCGGCGCCGTGCGACGTGTTGAGGCGGTATTCGAAGTCGACGTGTTTGACGCGACCGATCGTGCCGTCGGCGAGGAGTTGGCGGAGTTTGGTGACGCCGGGGNTCCAGCGGTAGTTGAACGTGGTGCGAACGGATTTGCCCGTGCGCTCGATGGCGGCGGCGATGTCGCGATACTTGGGCGCGTCGATCGTGAGCGGTTTTTCGGAGATGACGTCGGCGCCAAATTCGAGGGCCTTGATGATGTAGACGTGATGGAGGTGGTCGGGCGTGCAGACGATGACGACGTCCGGCTTTTGCTCGTGCAGCATCCGGTCGAAGTCGGAATAGGTGGGCAGGGGCGCGATGCCGTAGGCGGAGCTGAGGCGCTGTTGATGATAGGTGCGGCGGGTTTCGCTCGGATCGCAGAGGCCCACCAATTCGCACGCGGCGGAGAAACGTTCAGCAATGGGGTCGATGAACGTGCTGATTCGGCTGCCGGTGCCGACCGCGGCGAATTTTTTCCGGCTCATGTCGCGGGCGGAGGAGGAAACGTGCGGGTGAGTTTCGCGGCGGAATTCCGGTCGAGATAGACGAACGCGCTCGGATGCGTGCGGACGAGGGAGCCGGGGCAGGCGGGGGTGAGCGGGCCTTCGAGCGCGCGCCGGACGGCGTCGGCCTTGCGGGAATCCGGCACGCAGCAAACCCAATGCGCGACGCGACGGAGGGCGGAGCACGTGACCGTGAGGGCGAACCGCGGCACGCTGGAAATATCGGGAAAATGTTTTTCGTTCACCTGGCTGGGCGCGGCAGGCGGCGTCGAGTTCGACGCGTTTGACGGTGAGCGGGTCGTCGAAGTCGGCGACGTGAGGATCGTTGAAGGCGATGTGTCCGTTTTCGCCGATGCCGACAAAGGCGAGATCGATGGGCGCGGCGTTCAGGAGTCGGGCGTAGCGTTCGGCTTCTTGGTCGGCGTTGGGGGCGTCGCCTTGGAGGTAGTCGATCGAACGGAAACGAACCGGGCCGGCGAAACGTGTTTTGATCCAGCGGCGAAAACTCGCGGGATGATCGGCGGCGATGCCGACGTATTCGTCGAGGTGGAAGGCTTCGACTTTGTCCCAGGCGAGCGGGAGCGCGGCGAGGTGGTGGGCGAGCTCGATCTGGGAGTTGCCCGTGGCGAGAAGGACGCGGGCGCGTCCGCGGGAGGCGATCGCTTGGGTGATGATTTCCGCGGACTTCGCAGCTGCGGCGACGCCGAGCTCCCGCGGGGTCGAGAAGATCGCGACGCGCGGAGATTCGGATGCAGCGCGGTTATCCGACGGCGAAGGCATGCCGTCAGGGTTGCAAAAGCGACCGGCGGCTCAAGGGGCGTGGGCCGCAAAAATTTCCAATACAGGAAGACGGTCGGAGTGCGAGGAGCCTCGTCGTTTCGCGAGGAGCTGGGGAGTCGGTTTCACGGGTGGGGGAGACGGACGGTCATCAGGTTTGTTGGAGGCGTCGAGAGGGACTTTACGGCATGTGAAACTCACGCGAGCGGGAGCCGATTGGGCTTGCGGAGCAACCGGGGGAGTTTGGGAAGTGGGCTGGATTTTCCCGCTTATGAAGCATCGACTCCGACTGGTTCGTTCCCTCTTTGTTTTCACGTCGCTCGTGGTCACCGCGGGGGCTGCGCGGGAGCGGATTTCCTTCAACGAAGGCTGGCGATTTCAGAGGGGCGATCCGGCGGGGAACATGGGAAATTTGCTCTACGATGTGCGTCCGCCGGTGCGGGAAGAGGGCGACAAGGTGGCCGATGCGCAGCCGACGGAGGCGGAGAAAATCGCGGCGGAGGAAGCGGCGCGACGTGTGTTGAAACCGTGGATACTGCCGACGGGCAATGCGTTCATCGGCGATCCGGCGAAGCGGTTTGCGCGGCCGAGTGGAAATCCGGGCGGCGACGTGCTCTACGTGCAGCGCGGATTTGACGATGCGTCGTGGCGGCCGGTGACGTTGCCGCATGACTGGGCGATCGCGGGGCCGTTCACGCCGAAGGGCGGCGGCGGGATGGGGCGGCTGCCGAGCGACGGAATCGGTTGGTATCGGAAAGCGTTTCACGTGCCGTCAAGCGACGCGGGGAAGAGTGTGTTTCTCGAGATCGATGGCGCGATGTCGTATGCGGTGGTGTGGTGCAACGGGCAGCTCGTGGGCGGGTGGCCGTATGGTTATTCGTCGTGGCGGGTCGATCTCACGCCGTATCTCGATTTCGGCGGGGAGAATCAGCTCGCGATCCGGCTCGATAATCCGCCGGTGTCGTCGCGCTGGTATCCGGGCGGCGGGCTCTATCGCAATGTGTGGCTGACGAAAACGCAGCCGGTGCGGGTGGCGCAGTGGGGGACGTTTGTGACGACGCCGGAGGTGTCGGAGCAGCTGGCGACGGTGGCGATCGAAAGCGCGATCGAGAACGATTCGGCGAGCGAGGTGCGGGTCGAAGTGGCGTGGGAAATTTTTGCGTTGGATGCGGCGGGGAGGAAAGCGGGCGAGGCGGTGGCGCGCACGCTGCCGGTGAAGGCGGTGCTCGAGGCGAAATCGTCGGTGAGGGTCAATCGGAGCGTGATGTTGCGCAATCCGCGGTTGTGGGGACCGCCGCCGACGCAGCAGCCGCATCGTTATGTGGCGGTGACGACGGTGACGCGGGGCGGTGAGGTGATGGATGTCGACGAGGTGAAGTTTGGGATTCGATCGCTGCGTTTCGATCCGGAGCGCGGTGTGTTCGTGAATGGGGAGCGGATTTATCTGCGCGGGGTGAATCAGCATCACGATCTCGGCGCGCTGGGAGCGGCGTTCAATGTGCGCGCGGCGGAGCGGCAGCTGGAGATTTTGCGGGAGATGGGCTGCAACGCGATCCGGATGGCGCACAATCCGCCGGCGCCCGAACTGCTCGAGCTGACGGATCGGATGGGTTTTCTCGTGATGAACGAGGCGTTCGACATGTGGGAGCGGAAGAAGACGCCGCTCGATTTTCATCTGATCTTTCCGGACTGGCACGAGCAGGATTTACGGGCGCTGGTGCGGCGCGATCGCAACAGCCCGTCGGTGATCATGTGGAGCGTCGGCAATGAAGTCGGGGAGCAATACACCGCGGAGGCGGGCGCGGCGGTGGCGCAGCGGTTGTGCGACATCGTGCGGGAGGAGGATCCGACGCGGCCGACGACGACGGCGATGAATTACGCGAAGCCGGACATGGCGCTGCCGGCGGTGGTGGACGTGATCAGCTTGAATTATCAGGGCGAGGGGATCCGCGACACGCCCGAGTTCGAAGGGACGGACCGGATTCGCACGCCGCCGCAGTATCCAAGATTTCGTGACAAATTTCCGGGCAAGGTGATTTTGAGCAGCGAGACGGCGTCGGCGTTCAGCAGCCGCGGGGTTTATCTGTTTCCGGTGTCGAAGGAAATCAGCGCGCCGGTGCGCGATGGGCGCGGCGGCGACTCGAGGATCCGGCAGGTGACGGCCTACGAGTTGCACGCGGTGGATTTCGGTTCGTCGGCGGAGAAGGTGTTTCGCTCGTTGGAGCGGCATCCGTTCGTGGCGGGCGAGTTCGTTTGGACGGGGTGGGATTATCTCGGGGAGCCGACGCCGTATTATTCGTCGCGGAGCTCGTATTCGGGGATCATCGATCTGGCGGGTTTCAAGAAGGACCGTTTTTATCTCTATCAATCGCACTGGCGGCCGGAGCATCCGATGGCGCACATCCTGCCGCACTGGACGTGGCCGGAGCGCGTGGGGCAGGTGACGCCGGTGCACGTGTTCACGTCGGGCGACGAGGCGGAGTTGTTTTTGAACGGGCGTTCGCTCGGACGGAAAAAGAAGGGCGAGTTCGAATACCGGCTGCGGTGGGACGAGGTGGTTTACGAGCCCGGCGTGCTGGAGGTCGTGGCTTACAAGAACGGCGAATCGTGGGCGCGGGCGACGGCGCAGACGGCGGGAGCGGCGGCGGGGCTCGTGCTCACGCCGGATCGCGCGACGATCGCGGCGGACGGGCGCGATCTGTCGTTTGTTACGGTGCAGGTGGTCGACGCCTTGGGGAATCCCGTGCCGCGGGCGGATCAGCGGATTCGTTTCGCGGTCGACGGGCCGGGAGAAATGGTGGCGACGGACAACGGGGATCCGACGGATTTCGAGCCGTTCCCCTCGCCGGAGCGAAAGGCGTTCAGCGGGATGTGCCTTGCGATCGTGCGCGCGAAGCCGGGCGAGGCGGGGCGTATTCGGATTACTGTGACGGGCGAAGGGCTGGCGGAAGCGACGGCGGTGATTGTCGCGGCGGACTAGAAACGCGTGCTGAGCGAAACGATGGTGTGGCGGGGGAAGCCCCAGCTGGTGGCGGACGTGTAGTAGCGTTCGTTGGCCAGATTCTTGACCGTGCATTGCACCTCCCATGGACGAGAGAAAGCGCGGAAGCGCCAGCCGACGGTGGCGTCGGCCGTGACGTAGGCGGGGAAGCGGGCGGCGGGGTTGTTGCCGACGTAGGACATGCTGCCGACGTAGTTGAAGCCGCCGGCGACGAGGAAGCCGTGGAGCGGGCCGGGGCCGAAGAGGTATTTGCCCCAGAGGTTGAAGGTTTTCTCGGGGGCGGCGACGAGCGGGGTGCCGTTGAGGGCGGGATTGGTGGGGTGCCGCTCGTAAACGGCGTCGCCGCGATTGAAGCCGGCGATGAGTTGGAAGCGGTCGGAGGGCGAGAGGATCAGATCGAATTCGAAACCCTCGCTGAGTTGGGAGCCGCCCTGGATGTCGGTGAACAGCGTGGTGCCGGAGGAGTCGACGCCGGTGGTGACGATGATGATGCCGGTAGGGCGGGCGCGGATACGATAGACCGACACGGTGCCGGAGAGCTTGCCGTCGAGGAGGTCGAGCTTGAAGCCGGCGTCGAGTCCGCGGCCGACGGAGGGGGCGGCGGGGGTCGTGAAGACGTTGTTCACGCGCAGCATGTTGGTGTTGGCGAGAAACGATTCGCTGTAGGAGGCGAAGACGGAGACGCCGGGGGCGACGGTGGCCAGCACTCCGGCCTGCGGCACGCCGGCGGAGCGGATGGAGCCGGACGTGGCGGTGCCGGCGAGGCGGTTGTAGGTGGGATCGTTTTCGACGCGGTGATGGGCGTAGCCGGCGAGGAGTTTGAGGCGGTCGTCGAAAGCGGAAACCGACATGATGCCGGCGAGGGCGGAGTTGGCGCTGGAACTGTGGGTGTCGACGGCGGGAACGAGGGCGGTGAGGCCGAAAGGCACGCGGCGATCCCAGGTGGCCGGGTCGCGCAGATCCCACGGCGGCAGGTAGGCGGGATGGCCGGCGAGGTTGGGATTGTTGCGCTGCTGACCGTGGAAGCCGGTGTCGAAGTTGTGTTTGTAACCGAGGAGGAGGTCGACCTTGAGTCCGGCGAATTCGAGTTTGGTGACGGCGTCGAATTGGGCGGTGCGTTCGCCGCCCCATTGGTGTTCCCAGCGGTTGCGGCGATACATGGCGTCGTCGGAGGTAAGGCCGGCGGAGGCGGGGTAGTAGGCGTCGATGAACGATTGGTCGATGAGGCCGGTGCCGCCCTGGCCGGTGGCGCGCCATTCCATGTCCCAGCGGGCGTCGAGGTAGGCGGCGCGGAGGGTGATCTGTTCGCTGAGTTTGGTCGTGAGCTCGGTGGAGAACGCGTTGGAGACAAAGTTTTGGTAGTCGCCCTCGCCGGCGTAGCTGAAGTCCCAGGGCAGGCCGGGGTAGGGATCGCGCGGAATACCGTCGGCGTAGCGGAGGACGACGCCGCCGGTGATCATTTCTTCGCGGCGTTCGAAGTGTTCGTATTCGACGGTGAGCGTGGTGTTTTCGGAGAGCTTCCAGGTGGCGCTGGGGGCGAAGAGGTATTTGCGGCCGCGGCCGAGTTGTTGGAACTGCTGGATGCGTTCGCCCATCGCGATGGCGCGATAGAGGAGCTGGGGTTTCGAGGAGGAAACGGGACCGGTGGCGTCGACCACGCCGCGGGCGAAACCGCGATCGCCGGTGCTGATGTCGACGCGGAGGGACGGTGTGGCTTCCGGACGTTTGGTGATGTAGTTGATGACGCCGCCGGGGTTGAGCTGGCCGTAGAGGAGCGAGGCGGGGCCTTTGACGACTTCGACGCGGGCGATGTTGGTGGTGTCGATGAAGCGGAAGGAGCCGAAGCCGTTGCGCTGGATGGCGGCGGCGGAGCTGAAGCCGCGGACGTTGTAGCGGGCCCAGCCTTGGGGGGAGACGTTGTCCTGATGGACGCCGGGCGCCCATTTCACGATGTCGTAGAGGTCGTAGGCTTTTTGGTCGGCGATGAACGCTTCGGTGAACGCGGTGACGCTCATCGGCAGCTGGCTGATCGGCACGGCCATGCGCGTGGCGCTGGCGGAGTTGGCGGCTTTGTAACCGACGTCGGCATCGCTGCGCACTTCGAACGGCGTGAGCAGGATGGGTTGATCGAAGTCGATGCCGGGTTCTCGTTCGCGTTCGCGGATGCGGGGAGCGGGGGTGGGGCGGGCGGATTCGGATCCGGCGTAACGAGGGGACGCGACGCGGCTGGTTCGGCGAATCGCGACGGCGTCGACGGTGCGATCGTGCACGATGACCAGCGCGGTTTGCGCGAGCATGAACTCGAGGGCTTCGAGCGGGGAGAGCGAGCCTTGGACGGCGCGGGTTTTGATGCCGCGAACGTGGTCCGGAGAGTAGAGGATTTGGAGGCCGGATTGTTGAGAGAAGAGACGCAGCGTGCGCAGGGCGTCGCCTGCGGGCACGTCGAACTGGATCCGGGAGGGGGTGCCGCCGAACAAACCGCTGCCGATGAACAGGGCGAGGGCGAGCAGGGTGAGTATCAGTCGGCGGCCGGTGGCTCTCCGGATCGGCATGGGAGCGGGAAGGGGTGGGTCCGGACAGTCTCCATCGCGACGGCGGACGTGGGGCATTCAGACATCAGAGGAAGCGTTTGGCGAAGGGCGGGTGATCGCAAAACGTTTCGAACCGGAATGAGTTTCGAGCCCGGTTGTGCGAACCGTCGCGGAGGGCGACTATCGGCGCCGGACGAGGACCAATTCGGTGCCGCGGGAGCGCGCTTCGATGCCGAAGGCGGCATCGAGGAGGCGGACGAACGTCTCGACGTTGTCGGCGCGGAAGCTTCCGGCGATGATGAGGTTGCCGGTGTCGGCGTCCTCGATGACAAGCTTGCGGCTGTTGTAGCGGTTGAATTCGCGGATGACGTCGCGCAGCGGAAGGCCGGTGAACTCGAGCCGCATGCGTTGCCAGGAGAGCGCGGTTTCGATTTCGGCGGGCGTGAGCTCGCTCACGTGGAAACGATCGCCGGACGCGTGGGTTTCGTGGAGTTGCACGACGGCTTTTTGGCCGGCGACGAGCGGGGAAAGCGGGCGGAGGGCGACCTGGTCGTGAGCGATGGCGTGGAGTTCGTCGAGCTGGACTTTGCCCTCCGTGACGAGGACGGCGAGGGTCGCTTCGTTGACATCGACGGAGAAGGCGGTGCCGACGGCGCGAACTTGATATGCGGCGGCGGTGACGACGAAGGGGCGGGCGGGGTCCTTGGCGACGGCGAAGTGGGCTTCGCCGCGGAGGAGGCGGACGGAGCGTTGGGCGTCGGTGAAGTTTACCTCGATTTCCGCGCCGGCGTTGAGTTCCACGAGGGAGCCGTCGGAGAGCGTCTGGCGTTCGGGGCCCGGGTGGAGCACGGCGCTGCGATTTTCGGCGGGCTGCGGAGATTCGTAGCAGAGGACGAAGAGCAGAACGACGGCGGCGGCGACGGCGAAGAGGGTGGGGCGCTGCCAGGAAAAGCGGCGGGCGGGGGCCAGCAGATCGGGGTTGGGGCGCGGGCTGTGGACCGGTTGCCAGCGGCGAAGCGCGTCGAGGCGTTGCCAGGTTTTTTCGAGGCGGGCGAGTCTCGAGGCCGCGACGAGGATCTTCGCGGAGCCATTGCAGATAGGCGTCCTGTTCCGCGGGCGACAGACCGCGGTCGCGGCGCGCGAGCCATTGCTCGGCGGAGTCGGAGGAAGTGCGGGGAGAATCGGACGAGGACACGGGGATCAAGGGAGGCCGAGGCGCGCGAGGTAGGCGGCGCAGCGGCGCATGCCGTTGCCGACTTGGGCTTCGACGGTGTGTTCGCTGATGCCGAGTTGCGCGGCGATTTCCTTCTGCGAAAGACCGTAGATCTTGCGGAGCGTGAGCACCTGGCGGCACTTGTCGGGCAGGGACTGGATGGCGCGGGTCAAGAGTTCCAACTCCTGGTTGAGGGCGGTGGATTCGGCGGGAGAGAGGTTCTCTTCATAGACGGGCAAGTCGGTCAGTTCCGTTAGCGCCTCGATGCGAACGACCTTTTGGCGGCGCAGTTGATCGACGGCGAGATGATGGGCGGTGGTGTAGAGGAGGGCGCGCGGGGAGGACACGGGATGTTCCTCGTGAGCGCGCCACACGCGCGCGAGGGTTTCCTGCACGAGGTTGTCGACGTCGATGACATCGGGAAACCGGGCGCGCAGCCACGCGCGCAGGGCGTCCTGGTGAACCTGCACTTCTTCTTGAAACCAGCGGTCGAACTCGGGGGTGTTCGGCATCGGGGGCCGGGGCGACGGCCGATTGGTCTGCGATGTGAATGCGGGAGTCGAGCGGAATCAGCGAGATGTCCATCGAAGCGAGCGGCTTGGGCGGGGCGGTCGCGGTGTAGTGCCCGTTCTGCAGAGTCGTTACTCTGAGGTCAGAGTTAACGGTCGGTTGCGGACCGCCGGCCTTGGGCCCTTCAAGACATTTGCCGAAGCCGTGGGACCACCACGGCGCCGCCCCTTCGGTTACGCCACGTCGTCGCTTGCGACGTGGTGTGCCCCGGGGTGGTCGCGTCGGCCTGACCATAAACCAAACCATGAACAAAAGATATACGCTAGGCGTCCTGGCGCTGACGGCATCTGCCGCCGTTCCGGGACTATACGCCCAATCTGCTACGCCCGCGTCGGGGGCGGATGATGAAATCATCCAACTCACGCCGTTCGAAGTGAGGGCCGAGACCGATCGAGGTTACCAAGCTACACAAACGCTCGCCGGCACTCGCATTCGCACGAACCTCGCCGATGTCGGTTCTGCGATCCAAGTGATCACGAAGGAGTTCATGCAGGATGTCGGTGCGACCGACAGCGGCACGCTGCTCCAATATACAACGAACGCCGAGGTCGCGGGCACCCGCGGCACTTACGCGGGTTTGGGCAACGGCACCAGTCCCGATGAAACGTCCACCCTGCGCAACCCGGCGCTTGGCGCGCGCGTGCGCGGTTTGGACGTTCCCGACAATACGCGCGATTTCTTCGTGACCGATATTCCGTGGGATACGTTCAACGTCGGCCGCGTGGATATTCAGCGCGGTCCGAATGCGATCCTGTTCGGATTGGGCAGTCCGGCGGGTATCGTCAACGGCTCCACGAACAACGCCGAGTTTCGGAATTTCGGCTCCGTCGAAGTGCGGACCGGTTCCTACGGAACCCTGCGAAGCAGCGTCGATATCAATCAGGAGCTGGTCGATAACGTGCTCGCCATTCGGTTGGATGGCATGTGGGACGATCGCAACTACCAGCAGCAGGGCGCGTGGCAGGACGACAGGCGGTTCTACGGCACGATCCGGTTCGATCCGCAGCTCTTCAACCGCCGCGATTTTTCGCACGAGTTTCAAGGCGAGGCTCGAGAACGGCGACATCAAGGCGAACCGTCCCCGCATCCTTCCGCCTTACGACAGCATCACCGCGTGGTTTCGCCCGGATGCGGCCGATCCCAACGCGCGGGATCTGAACAGCGGCATGGGCAAGTTTTCCGTCCTCAACGGCTATCAGATCGGCTCGACCGGAAACACCTTTAATCCGTGGGTGGCCGGCTACGCGAACCAGCAGCAGCCGATCTGGTTTATCGACGGCTCGAGCAATCAGCTGTATCGGATTTACGGCGGCTTCGTGAACACGGGCGCGCTCAACACGGCGGGCGTGCCGCAAGGTTCGGGCATCAACCTCGTGGGCCAACGATATGCGGACGCGTTTTCCCGTCTGAACACCTTGAGCGGTTTCGCGACGAACGCGCGCCTGCCCAACTATCAATATGGCCAATACCGCGATGCCACCCTGAAGGATCCGACGGTCTTCGATTTCTATAACAACCTGATCGACGGTCCGACCAAGTCGGAGTTCGAAAAGTGGAGCGCCTACAACTTCGATCTCAGCCAGACGGGATTCGACGATCGTGTTGGTCTGCAGGTCATCTATGACCGCCAGAAATACAAGCGCGGTGGCCAGGCCCTGATCGGCAGTCCCACGATCAACATCGATATCCTGCAGAACTTCCAGGATTACGTCGTGGGGCCGAGCAATGCGGCCAACACCGGCGTGGCCAACCCGAACTACGGCCGCCCCTTCATCGCCGGCGGTCCGGGTCGCGGCGACTCCTATGAGAGCGACCGGCGCTATTTCCGGGGTTCGCTCTTCGGCGAAATTCGCGCGTCCGACTTCCTCAATCCGGACGGATTCCTGGCGAAGCTTCTTGGCAAGCACCGGCTCAATGGCGTGTATAGCGACGAAAAATACTATACGGAGAATCGCCGCTGGCAGATGTATGCCAACTCCGCGGCCTACGCGTCGTTCAAGACCCAGGGAAATCCGGACGGCTTCCAGAATCTCCCGCCTGTGGCGGTCATTTACCTCGGTTCTTCGCTGAAAGACGCGAGCTCGGCGTCGGGTGCGAACATCTCCGGCATCAGCTCCGCCGTGACCCTGCAAGATGGGAACATCTATCAATTCGATTCGACGTGGAGACCGCAGCCGGGGGTCGTCTTCACCGATCCCTGGAATGTGCCGGCTGCGCTGCGGGATACCCGCCCGGCCGGTAGCTCGCTTGCCAATCCGATTCCGATTTTCGTGGGCGTGCCCGGAACGGACGCGAACGGTGTGCCTTCCACCACCCAGCTCACCCAGGTCTCCAATCCGGCGAACTATGTGGGCTGGAACAGCAACTTCCACAACGCGCTGCTTCGCTACAACAATGGCGAGGATCTCAGCCTCCTCACGGCTGCGGCCAAGTCCCTGCGCGTGACGAAGTCCTATGCCGGAACCTGGCAGGGTTTCCTCTGGAATGACTCGATCGTGCCCACGCTCGGCTGGCGTTACGACGAGGTCAAAAGCAAGGGCGTGACCGCACTGCCCGGCGGCGCGGCCACCCGTCTCGCGCTCAATATCAACCCGGATGTATACCGGCTGCCCGACGCGTTTCCGACCTCCCAGATCTTCAAGGATCACTCGACCTCGGGCGGTCTGGTTGTGCACCTGAACAAGCTCCTCGGCGAAAGCGATTTTCTGCCGATCAACATCAGTCTCTCCTATAACAAATCGAGCAACTTTCAGGTGACGGACGTTCGCCGCGATATCTACGGCGGTTCGATTCCCAATCCGACGGGTGCGACGAAAGAATACGGCGTGCTGCTCTCGACGAAGGACAACAAGTATTCGTTCCGGGCGATGAAATATGAGACGAGCCTGACCGGAGCTTCCACTCCGCTTCAGCTCACCACCACCCAAGGCAGTCTGACCGGCACCATCAAGGACGCCATGAACTGGCGTAATATCAAAACCTACTACATGTCGCTGTATAACTGGAATTCGGCCGGCGAGACGGATACGCGGCATTACGCCGGAGTTCGGTATATGTGGGACGCGGTTTGGCTTGGACCGAACGGCCGCCCGGTTGCTTCCGGCAACATCCCGGCCGGCGATCCGCGGCTCCCGGCGAATGCGGTCCATTTGGAAACGCAAGAGGAAGCCGATATCCGTCGTGACGCGTCGATCAAAGCGATCAACGACTTCCAGCTGTGGCTGACCGACAAGGGTTACTTTACGGCGTGGAATTACGGTTCGGGGCCGACCACGCCCTCGGCGCTGCAGACGCGCGGCCAGTATGAGACGAATCCGATCCAACCGAATCCGGACAGCGTCTACGATTATCGCGGCAACCCGGATCTTCAGGGCTTCGCGGTCACCGCCGATACTCAGTCGAAGGGCTATGAGTTCGAGTTCACGGCCAATCCGTTGCCGAACTGGCGCTTTGCGTTCAACGCGGCCAAGTCCGAGGCGGTTCGCTCCAATGTCGGTGGCGCGCTGCTGGATGAACTCGTGACCCAGATCGATACGCTGATGGCCGGTCCCGGCGGCGATTTGGTGCGGTTCAACTCCGACTACTCGGCCGGAAACGAACTCCGTGCCGCATGGGCTGGCTGGCGCGGACAATACACACTGCTGAAGCTCCAGGAGAACACGGCCGCTTCGGAGCTCCGCAAATGGCGCTTCAACGTCATCACCAACTACTCCTTCACCAACGGCACGCTGCGTGGTTTGGGGGTGGGTGCGGGCTATCGCTGGCAGGACAAGATTGTCATCGGCTACCCGACGATTCCGGATCCCAACGATCCGAACCTCGCGAGCTTCGATCTCACCAAGCCCTATTACGGTCCCGCCGAGGACGCGCTCGACCTGTGGGTGAGCTACGAACGGAAACTCACCAACAAGATCAACTGGCGGATTCAGCTCAATGTCTACAATGTCGGGAAGAACGACGAACTCATCCCGATTTCCGTCCAGCCGGACGGCCGAACCTGGGCAGCCGCCCGTGTTGCGCCGGTGCAGGAGTGGCTGTTGACGAACACGTTCTCGTTCTAACGAACAAACGATTCCGCACGCGTGGCCGGCCCTCGAAAGGGGCCGGCCATTCCGTTTTATACGACCGCCTTCAATGCGTAATCTGGTTTAGCGGAAATCGTCGGGTCGTTCGTCTAGGATGTGACCCAACCCCATGCCTTGCTTCCGACTGAACCAAAGTTGGCTGCACCGCTTCCCGTTTTGTCCGCCAGCACGGACCGCCCTGCGCGAACGGGACGTTGCACGCCCGAGGCGGACGATGGCGCCGGTGCCTCCGCTTTCTTCTTTTTCACGCGCTGGCTCGGCGGCGATCAAACGCGTCAAGGCCGGCACGCGCGGCTCCAGTCCGGCCGCTTCGCCCTGCTGCGGGCGAAGCTCTACGATCACTGAACGCAACCAAACGATCAAAGCCCCTGTCACATGAGCGTATCGCCCGACCCTGGAGCTTCCGCAGCGATTCCCCACCGCGTCACGCAATGTGACATCGCCCGCGCGGCGGGCGTGCACAACACGACGGTCTCGCTGGCGTTGCGAAACAGCCCGACGATTCCGGAAACGACGCGCAAGCGCATCCAATCCCTGGCGCAAGAGATGGGTTATCATCGCGATCCGGCGCTTCAGGCGCTCGTCGCGTATCGGAAAGGCCGCGCGGCGGGCGACCGGCGCGACACGATCGCGTATGTGACGAATGGATACACACGTCGGGGCTGGCAGAACCTGCCGGCGGATGCGCTTTTTTACGCGGGAGCGCTGCGGAAGGCGGCGCAGCTCGGTTATCAGATCGAGCATTTCTGGCTGGGCGAGCCGGGGATGACGGCGAAGCGGCTGAGCAATGTGCTGTTTCACCGCGGGATCAACGGGGTGTTGCTGGCGTCGCATCCCGCCAGTTCGGACGCGCTCGCGGAGTTCGACTGGTCGCGCGTGAGCGCGGTGAAGATCGGCTGTTTTCCGGAAGGTCCGGCGCTTCATCGCGTGCTGGATGACGATCATGGCGCGATCCGGCTGGCGATGCGAAAGGCGCTCGAGGCGGGTTATCAGCGGATCGGGCTCGTGTTGCCGAAAGCGTGGGATGATGCGGCGGCGCAGGAGATTTCAGCGACGTTTTTCGCGGAGCAGAACCGGATTCTTCCGCAGCATCGGCTGCCGGTTTTTTTCTGCGAAGCACCGGATGCCGAAGGCCGGGCGGTGGCGCAGGACAGCGAGAATCTTCAGTTGTGGCTGCGGCGCAACCGGCCACAGGCGATCTTGAGTTCGCACCGACTTCTGGGCGGAACGTTGAGCGAGCTGGGCGTTTCGATTCCCCACGATCTGGGTTTCATCGATGTCTTCGCGGCGGAACTCGAACCGCGGATGGCGGGCGTGCGGCGAAACTGCCAGCGCGTGGGCGAAGTCGCGGCCGAACTGCTCGCGGGTTTGATTCAACAAAACACCTTCGGGCCGGCTGAAGTGCCGACGGTGACGGCGGTCGAAGGCTGCTGGTGCGAGGGCGATTCGCTGCCGGCGATCGGAGTGAATTCGAGCGCCGCACACTCGGAACGGATCGTTTTGCATGCGAGTGTGCGCGCGGACGGCGTGGCGCGGGACGCGTGTGCGTTGCGCGCGGGTTGAGGGGCGGGGCGTGAAGCCCCTCCCACCGTTATTTGGTCGCGTTGGCGGCGGCGACGAACTCGCGCGCGCGCGTGGTGATCGCGGCCCAATCGCGATTCTTGAGCGCGGCGGCGGAAACGAGCGCGCTGCCGGCGGCGGTGGCGAAAGCGCCGGCTTTGAGGAAGTCGCCGACGGTTTCGGGGGTGACGCCGCCAGTGGGCAGAAGTTGAAGCTGAGGGAAGGGCGCTTTGAGTGATTTGATGTAGGCGGGGCCGAAGAATTCGGCGGGGAAGATTTTGATGACGTCGGCGCCGAGTTCCCACGCGGTGATGGCTTCGGTCGGCGTGAGTGCGCCGCAGAGGATCGGCACGCCGGCGGCGCGGCAGGCTTCGATGACGGCGGGGCGGACGGCGGGCGTGACGATGAATTTCGCCCCGGCGGCGATGCCGGCGCGGGCGGTGTCGGCGTCGAGGACGGTGCCGAGACCGAGGAGCAGATCGGGGAGTTCGCGCGAGACCTTGGCGGTCATTTCGATCGCGCCGGGCGTGGTCATCGTGAGCTCGATGGCGTTGAGGCCGCCGGCGGAGAGGGCTTTGGCGCAGTCGACGAGACTGTCGGAGCTGTCGGCGCGGATGAGCGCGATGACTTTGACGGCTTTGAGGCGTTGGAGGACGTCGGATTTGGACATGGCGTTCGAGGAAAGTGGTGCGGGAGGTGAGTGAAAGAGCGGAGACTTTGGATTCGCGGCGGCGTTCGCACAACCGGATTCAATTCGGATCGTTGTGGAGCGGAGCGGGGGGCGCGATGTTTCGTCTTCACTTGGCGGGAAAACGTCGGAGGATGTCGACGCTTGGCGCGCCGAGTCCGATGAACGCTCTTCAAAGCACCCTTTATACGGCGGCGTTTGCGTTGTGTGTGTTTTCCGCGGGAATTTTGCGCGGGAAGCGGCGGACGCCGGGGTGGGCGGTGGATTATTTCACGGTGTTTCTCGCGATCGAAGGCGCCGCATTTGGGTTGGAGCTGTTGATGGGGCACGAGGATGCGCCGGCGAAATCGTTGTGGCTGGGATTGCGGATGACGGTTTCGCTGCTGGTGGCGCCGTGTCTTTGGCTGGCGGTGAAGGAGATCGTGGAAGGCGCGCGGCCGTCGTGGCGGGCGATCGGGCGGCGGCAGTTTTGGCTGATCGGGGCGGGGGTGTTGTTGACGCTGCCGTTGATCGAAACGGCGCATGGCGGAGTGACGTATGTGAATCCGGAGCGGCCGGTGAGCTGGCTGCATGCGCGGCTGATTCATGGGGCGATGCTCGGATGCATCGGGATTTTTGCGTGGCAGGTGCCGCATTATCTCCTGCGCTGTCGGAAGCTGCTGCTCAAGCGGGTGCCGCAGACGCGGGCGGATGTGCCGGAGTTGCGGCGGCTGCAACTGGCGCTGGCGATCGTGTGCGTGACCTGGGTGGTGGGACTCGGGCGGACGCTGCACTGCGCGTTCATCGGGCATCGGCTGGATTTCGGGCCGTGGTTCGCGCTGGTGGAGGTGAGCGTGACGGTGGGGGCGATTTACGCGATTGTGCGGCGGGCGGATGAGCCGGCGGTGACGGCGGTGGTGCGCGAGGAAGAGGCGGAGAGTGGGGAAAGCGCGCCGGCGGCGGAGGCGAAGTATGCGCGGTCGGCGCTTTCGACGGAGATGCGGGAGCGGATCAAGCGGAAGCTGGAGCGGGCGATGACGGAGGACCGGCTCTATGCGGATAGTTTGTTGAACCTGAGATCGCTGAGTGCGGCGTTGAAGGAGAAGGCCCACTATGTGTCGCAGGTGATCAATCAGGACTTCGGCGCGAGTTTTTATGAATTCGTGAACGGCCGGCGGATCGAGGAGGCGAAGCGGCGGCTGCGGGAAAATCCGGAGCAGACGGTGCTGGAGATCGCGCTGGCGGTGGGGTTTAATGCGAAATCGACGTTCAACACGGCGTTTCGGCAGCGGACGGGGATGACGCCGACGGAGTTCAGGACGGCGCAGAAGGCGGCGTAGGCGAGAGACGCGTTCGAGCCGGCCGGAGAGACGTTCGGTCCGAACGGATCGGACGACGGCGGGGCGGGGGCGCGCTAGGATGATCGCGCTTCACCGAAAACCGGCACGACGCCGGTCCGGGACGAGGCGCTGAGGAGTCCTGTCATGATGAAATCGATACGTTGGCGGCCGGTGGTCGCTGTTTTGATTCTGGGTTATGTCGCTGAACCGGCTTTGGCGGCGACGATGCGGGTGTCGGCACCGACGACCGAGCAGACGGCGCGGCTCGAGGAGCATCGAACGCGGATCGAGCGGGGAATGACCCGCGGCGAGGCAAACGAGTGGATGGCTGCGTTGGCGGAGGAGGTGCGGCTGATGCCGGAGTATCACGGAACGATCTTCGGGCGCGCTGGAGCGGAGCGGTATTTCGCGGCGTTCTTCGAACGCTTTCGGGTGGTTCGACACGAGCGGCGTTCGATGACGGTGTGGAATTTGGGCGAGCGGCTGGTCGAATGCGGGCGTTTCGAGCAGGTGCTGGCGCGGAAGGACGACGGGCGGGAGCGGGTGTTGGACGGGAAGTATCTCGAAATCTGGAGTCGGACCGACGCGGCGGGATGGCAGGTGTCGACGACGATCTGGAACTATTCGCGATGGCCGGAGTTCGCGGACGAGCTGCGTTTTCCGGAGGTGCCGGGCGTGCGGACGGCGATGGAGGCGCGCGTGCCGGTGCGGGGCGGGGTGAGTTTCGAACTGGCGGCGCTGAACAAATTGCAGGAGGTGGCGATCGCGGAAAAAGACCACGCGATCTGGTCGCAGTTTTATGCCGACGACGCGGTGTTGTTGCCAAATCATGCGCCGGCTGCGGAAGGGCGCGGAGCGATCGACGGCTACATCCAGGCACACGTGAAAGGCATGCCGGTGTATGAGAAGCTGGATATTCGGAACGATCGAATCGACGACCTTGGCGACTGGGTGATCGATTACGCGAGCCACGTGGCGAATTGGCGAAACGGGGACGCGTCGGGGGTGAACACCGGGAAGAACGTGCGCGTCTGGCGGCGCGAACCGCGCGGCGGGCTCAAGATGGTCTGTCAGATCGGAACCTACGATTGAACGGAGGACGAGTCATGAAGCTATTCGTAATCGGGTGGGTTGCGGTGTGGATGGCGTCGGCGTTGTGGGGCGCGGGAACGTTGGTGACGGAGCGGATCGAGTCGGTGGTGTTGCGGGAGAATCGCACGGGACTGGATCCGAACCGGACGGTGAAGGTGTATTTGCCGCCTGGATATGCGCAGTCGGAGAAGCGGTATGCGGTGGTTTACTTTTTCCACTCGATCAATGGGAGCGCGGAGAAGGTGTTCGAGGATGGAAACATGGTGCGGCTGCTCGAGCGTGGATTTACGCAAGGGGTGGTGCCGGAGTTCATCTTCGTGGTCGCGGATTACAGTTCGCCGACGATGGGCAGCTGGTTCGAGAACTCGCCGACTTCGGGGCGGTGGCTGGATTTCACGGTGGAGGAGTTGGTGCCGTTCATCGATGGGAAGTTTCGGACGATCGCGCGGCGGGAGAATCGCGGGGTGGTGGGCGATTTCATGGGCGCGTATGGGGCGCTGAAGTTCGCGATGCTGTATCCGGAGTTGTTCAGCGTGGCGTATGGGCTGCATCCGGTGGGCACGGGCACGGGGCTGATGCCGACGCAGCAGATGGTGAACTGGCCCCGGCTGCATGCGGCGAAGGCGTTTGGCGAGTTGTGGGGCGACCACTACGCGCCGGGGTTCGTGGCGATGGCGCAGGCGTATTTGCCGAATGCGGAGCGGCCGCCGTTTTATTGTGATTTCATCGTGGAGATGGAGGAGGGCGAGCCGGTGTTGAAGGTGGAGAACAAGCGGCGGCTCGAGGAGCGGTTTCATCTCGACGAGTTGTTGCGCGAGCACGGCGACAACATGCGGCGGCTGCGCGGGCTGGCGTTTGACTGGGGCCGTTACGACACGACGCAGGGGCACGTGTATTCGAATCAGGCGTTCACACGGAAACTCGATCAACTCGGGATCGAGCACGTGGCGGAGGAATACAACGGCGGCGCGTGGGACAAGAACTGGACGGAGGACGGCCGGTTTGCGACGCGGGTGCTGCCGTTCCTGGCGCGGTGCCTGAGTTTCGAGTGAGGAGGTCGGGTCAGGGGCGCGACGCGGACTCGATGCGAACGACGAACGGAGTCGTGGCGGGATGGGAGTTCGCGAGAAGTCCGAGCCAGCCATCGGCCTGAGTCGACGCGGCTTCGAAAACGGTCGAAGCCGCGTCGGGATCGGTGAGCGGGTGGAAGTATTCGAGACGGCCGTTGATGTAGTGCACGACCGTCAGGCGGGAGTGCCAGCTTTGCTCGGCGGGATCGCTGGCTTGGGCCGCGAGTTTGATCTGGCGAAACAGACCCTCGAGGCGGATCCAGATTTCGCCGCCGGCGGAGAGATGGATTTGGCCGGGCTCGACGGCGGCGTTGCGGAAAAACACGGGCGCGTTGCGGAGTGTTTCGGGGAGAAACAAGGCGGCGGTTTTCGGATCGAGCGCACCGGCGGGCGAGCTTTCGGCGCGGAGTTGCGGGGGGCGTTTCGATTGATCGGCGGTGTAGTAGATCTGCGGTGAGCGCCAGCCGGCGCGGATGCGGCCCTGAGAGGCGTCGGGAACGGTGACGGTGAAGGCGAGCGGCATACCCATCGAGTCGAGTTCGCCGGTGGGGATCACGCGTTCGTTTTTCGTCGGCCGCGAGAACGGTTTCGAGGGCCCAGCGAGAATAGCGTTCGGGGCCGTTGATGGCGAAGACTTCGAAGCGCACGGGAAGGTCGATCGGTTCGGCGTCGGGGAGACGCGCGATGACGGCTTCGGCGGCGGCGCGGCTGCTGGGCGGGCCGAGCTCGAGTTCGCCGGAACCGCGATCGGTGCCGGCGTAGCGGCGGCCGTCGGCGAGTTCGTGGATGGGCATGCGCGAGAACAGCGCGGTGCTCACGACGTTGCCGCCGATGCCGGGGAAGAATTCGAGCGGGCGAGCGGAGAGGACGTCTTCGCGGAGTTTTTCGTGGGCGACGAAATCGGGGCCGACTTGCTCGCTGAAAAAGCGCCGGGAGAGAATTTGGGCGATGGGCAGGTTCCAGTAGTTCCAGGCTTTGGGGACGAGGAGGTAGCGGTAGCGATCGCCGCTGAGAACTTCGGTTTCGAACTGCGCGGATTCGCGCGGGCTGTCGAAGCCGGACGGAATGACGGCGAGACCGCGGATCTTACGCATGGGCCAGACGCGTTCGAGCCATTCGCTGCCCGGGCCGTAGAAAATGCGCGCGCGATCGTCGTCAGAAAGGGAGGCTCTCCACGCGGCGACGTGAGAAAGAGATTGGACCATGGACGGCGGGAGCCGGAGGCCGCGGGCGTAGGTGAATTCGTCGCCGACCTGTTCGACGGGCAAGTAACTCGAGCGCGGATCGCTCGCGTGGCCGAATTGGGAACGTTGACCCAGCCACGCGGATTCCCAACCGGCGATGCCGATGACGAGTGCGGGCAGCAACACTCCGGCGACAAACCAGCCGCCGCGCGGCGAGAGGTTGAAGCCGAGCCAAAGGCTGACGGCGAGGACGAGCGTGGCCGAGAGGGCGAGGTAGGAGATCTCGTTGTTGGAGAGAAGCAGCGCGGTGCTGGCGAGGGCGGCGAACGCGGCGGCGAGGACGAGGAAGATTTTTTGGAGACCAGTCGAGCGTTAAGGTGCGCCAGGCGGCGATGAGTGCGACGCACGGAATCAAGAGGCCGATGAGTCCGGCGGGGGGAATGCGCTGGGCGCCGTAGTAATCGTGCAGCGTCTGCAGGTAGGTGTGGGGCGAGAAGAGGACGGAGATCCGGCCGCCGCGCGCTTGTAGTGGTAATTCCACGACATTGTAGAACCAGAGTTTGAAGCCGGCGCCGGTCCAGAGCACTTCGGTGGTGACGGGGAGAATCGCGCCGAAGAAGAGAACGAAGAGGAGGGTGAAACACACGGACCGCGGTTTGGCGTGACGTTGCACGGCGCCGTAGGCGATCCAGCCGAGAGCCATCGCGCAGGCGAGGAGGTGGTAGTTGATCTTGTTGAGTCCGCCCAGGAAGAGCCCGAAGGCGGCGAGCGCGTGCCAGCCGAAGTTCTCGCGGCGCAGCAATGGAGCGACGGCGAAGCTCCATGTGACGAGTGCGAGCGAGAGGACGCCGAGGGGGTTGTAGAAGATGATGGTGTGCTGCGCGGTGCTGGTGCAGACGATCGCTGCGACGAGCAGCAAGGCGAGCCACGACGACCAACGGCGAGCGAGGACGAAACTCAGCAGCGCGAGTGTGGCGACGGAGAGAGCGGCGGCGCCGCGCGTCATGCCGACGTAGGTGCCGCCGCCGTAGTTTTTCGGAGACGTAGTTGAGGACGAAGGCGGCGGATTGCGCGGGGGTGGTGAAGTCGGCGAACGGACGTTCGCCTTGGGCGAGGCGGGCGTTGACGTTGATGAAAAGGCCGTAGTCGTAGAGGTCGCGCAGGATGTCGTGATTTCGCCACCACGGGAGAATGGCGACGAAGGCGAGGAGGGCGAAGACGAGCAGGGCGCCGAAGGTGCGAGCTCGGTCAACGGGACGGGCGTCGGCAGGCATGAAGGCGGAAAAACTCAGTCGGAGGCATTCGTTTCGACCCACGAAGGGACACGAATGAACACGAATTTGGCAGAATCAGGCGGGGTGGCGGAAGTCGTGGAGTGCTTGGATGACGCGGTCCTGTTGTTCCAAGGTCATCGCGTTGTAGAGCGGGAGGCGGAGGAGTTGGTCGCTGACGGTTTCGGTGACGGGGCAATCGCCGAGTTTGCCGCCCCAGCGGCGGCCATAGTCGGAGAGGTGCAACGGCAGGTAGTGGAAGACGGCGAGGATGTCGCGGGATTTGAGGTGGGAGATGAGAGCGGTGCGCGTGGCGAGATCGGGGAGGAGCAGGTAATACATATGGTAGGCCTGCTCGCAGTGTGGGGGGACGAAAGGCTGACGTGCGCCGAGGTGGCGGGACCAGGACGCGAGGGCGTCGTGATAGCGGTGCCAGAGCGTTTGGCGGTGTTGCTGGATTTTGGGCCAGGTTTCGAGCTGGCCGAAGAGGAAAAGCGGCGAGGACGTCGCTCATCACGTAACTGCTGCCGATGTCGACCCAGGAGTATTTGTCGATTTCGCCGCGGAAGAAACGGGCGCGGTCGGTGCCTTTTTCGCGGATGATTTCGGCGCGGGCGATGAACGTGGGATCGTTGAGGAGAAGCGCGCCACCTTCGCCGCAGGTGATGTTTTTCGTTTCGTGGAAACTCTGCGTGGCCATCGCGCCGAAAGTGCCGAGCCAGCGGCCGCGGTATTTGCCGAAGAGGCCGTGGGCGTTGTCTTCGATGACGGCGAGATTGTGTTCGCGCGCGAGGGCGAGGATGGCGTCCATTTCGCAGCCGACGCCCGCGTAGTGCACGGGAACGATGGCGCGGGTGCGCGAGGTGATGAGCTGCGGGAGCTGACGTTCGTCGAGGTTGAGCGTGTCGGGGCGGATGTCGGCGAAAACGATGCGGGCGCCGCGGAGCGCGAAGGCGTTGGCGGTCGAGACGAAGGTGAAGGACGGAAGGATGACCTCGTCGCCGGGCTGGATGTCGAGCAGCAGCGCGGCCATCTCGAGCGCGTGCGTGCAGGAAGTGGTGACGAGCGCGCGCGGAACGCCGAGGACGGATTCGAGCAGTTGCTGGGATTTGCGGGAGAAGGTTTTGTCGCCGGCGATCTGGCCGGAGGCGAGCGCCTGGTGGATGTAGTCGTATTCGTGTCCGACGACGGTCGAGTGGTTGAAAGGAATGAAGCCGTGGGACATGAGCTAGAACCAGCGGTGAAAGGTGGCGGCGACTTCGGCGGTTTTGAAGCCGGCGGATTGGTAGAGGCGCTGCGCGACGAGATTGGAGGCTTGGGTGACGACGCGGACTTCGCGGCAGCCGGAAAATTGGAACCAGGCGAGGGCACCTTGAAGGAGATGGCGGCCGTGGCCGGAGCCGCGGGCGGCGGGAGCGACGGCGATCAAACCGATGCGACCGAGGCGGGTGGCGGGGTCGATCTGGCAGGTGATGTAGCCGGCGGGCGCGGCGTTGGTATCCAAAGTGAAAATACGGTGCTCGCGAAAATCGCGGCGGAGCCATGCGGCGTAGAGCTCGGCGGCGCGATCGGCGGGAAATTGGGAGTCCTTGAAAAAACGCGTGTCGGTGTGCGCGGCGCGGCTCAGGGCTTCGAGCGCGGGGAGGTCGGCGGCGGAGGCGGGGCGAATGTTGGCGGGCGCGGGCGGGGCGGGGATGCGTTGGAGGTCGAGGGAGAATTCGAGGCGGAAATCGACGAATTTGAAGCGGGCGTCGTGAGCGCAGGAAAGCGTGGTGGCGCAGTTGGGGTCGGCGAAGAAGTAGAGGCAGCGGAGGCGTTCGGCCGCGGACCAGGCGAGGAGATGTTGCGTGGAGGCGGGGGTGAGTTGGGGCGCGGTGGCGCGGCCGATGCGGAAACCGAAGAAGTCGGTGTCCCAGGGAAGAAAAACTGCGGGCGCCGAAGGGGCTTCAGCGGGACTCATCGCGAGGAGCGGACGGGGTGACCTCGGCGAGCGAGTAGGCGGGGCGGTTCATCGTGCGAAAGTGGATACGGGCGAGGTATTCGCCGATGATGCCGAGGGCGAAGAGTTGGGCGCCGGAGAAAATGGCGATGATGGAGGCGATAAACGGGAAGCCGGCGACGGTGCTGCCGGAGATCATGTAGCGGATGAGCACATAGCTGAGCACGCCGATGCCGAAGAGGGTGAAGGCGAAACCGATGATGCTCGCGAGCTGGAGCGGCATGACGGAGAAGCCGGTCATCATGTTCAGCGTGTGGCGAATGAGTTTGGCCGTGGTGTAGTTGGAGGTGCCGGCGCGGCGCGGGGCGTGGCGGACTGGGATAGCGCGGAAGCGCGTGGTGCTCCAGGTGAGCAGGACGTCGATGTTGACGAACGGGCTGTTGTAGTCGGCGAAGCCGTTGCGAAGGTGGGTGCGGAAGATGCGCCAGGCGCTGACCATGCGCGCGGTTTGGGCGCCCATGGCGTTTTGTAGGGCGATTTTGGTTACAACGGAACTGAGGTCGCGAAGGAGGCCGTGTTGTTCTTCCTTGGGCGTGGCGTAGAGGACGTCGATGTCGGGACCGAAGGCGGCGAGGAGCGCGGGGAGTTCTTCGGGTGGGTGCTGCAGATCGTCGTCCATCGTGACGATCGTGGCGAAGCGGGCGGCGCGAATGCCGGCGAGGAGGGCGTTGTGCTGGCCGTAGTTGCGCATCATGCCCAGGCCGTGGACCCAGGGTTCGCGGGCGGCGAGTTGTTGGACGACGGGCCAGCTATCGTCGGGGCTACCGTCGTTGACGAGGATGAGCTCGTGCGGACGGCCGAGTTGTTGGAGGACGGGGCGAAGCGCGGCGACGAGTTCGGGCAGGATGGTCGCGCTGCGGTAGACCGGCACGACGATGGATAATCCGTCGGGGAGGGTGCGACTCTCGTGAGCGGGGCGCATGCGGTTTGGGGCGGAGGAGACCGCAGGAGGCGGGGAGAGTCAGGCAAAAATAAACAACAAGAAAGGGCGGGTCAAAGACCCGCCCTACTTGTCGGAACCCGAGGAGAGGCGTCCCTATCGTTTCGCGAACGTGCGGTTGAGCGCGCTGACGATGGCTTTGATCGAGGCGAGCTCGATGTTGGTGTCGGTGCCGGCGCCGAAGAGCGTGGTGCCGCGATCGGTTTTGATCTGGATGTAAGAAACCGCGCGGGCTTCGGCACCTTTGCCGAGCGAGTGTTCGGAGTAACTCAGGACTTCGAATTTTGGCAGCTTCGTTTCGCTGAGGGCGCGGACAAAGGCGTCGATCGGGCCGTTGCCTTCGGCGGTGAGTTCGAGGGTCTGGCCGTCGATGCTGATGCGGGCGTTGCAGGTGACGGAGCTGTCGCGTTCGACGGTTTTGAAATGCTCGATGCGAACGGGCGAGGACCGGTCGAGGTATTCGCGTTGGAAGGCGTCGTGGATCTCGGCGGCGGTGAGTTCGCGGCCGGTGGTGTCGGCGAGGTCGTTGATGATCTTGCCGATTTCCTTGTGCATCGCTTTCGGCAGTTGGAAGCCGAACTCGTGGTCGAGCACGTAGGCGACGCCGCCTTTGCCGGACTGGCTGTTGATGCGGATGATGGCCTTGTAGCTGCGGCCGATGTCGGCGGGATCGATCGGGATGTAGAGGACGTCCCAGGGTTCGTTCGGCTTTTGCGGATCGCGAACGGCCCAGGATTTGTTGATCGCGTCCTGGTGCGAACCGCTGAAGGCGGTGAAGACCAGCTCGCCGGCGTAGGGCTGGCGGGGCGGGACCTCGAGGCGCGTGCAACGTTCGTAGACCTCGCGGATCTCGTTGATGTTGGAGAAGTCGAGGTTCGGGTGGATGCCGTGCGTGTAGAGGTTCAGGGCGACGACGACGATGTCGAGGTTGCCGGTGCGTTCGCCNTTGCCGAAGAGCGTGCCCTCGACGCGGTCGGCGCCGGCGAGCAGGGCGAGTTCGGTGGCGGCGACGCCGGTGCCGCGGTCGTTGTGCGTGTGCAGGGAAACGATCGTGCGGTCGCGGCGCGTCAGGTGCGTGCACATCCACTCGATCTGGTCGGCGTGGACGTTGGGCGTGGCGTATTCGACGGTGGCGGGGAGGTTGAGGATGATCTTGTTCTCAACCGTTGGTTGCCAGACGTCGGTGACGGCCTCGCAGATCTCCAGGGCGAACTCGAGTTCGGTGCTGGTGAAGCTTTCCGGGGAATATTCGAGGCGGATATTAGTGCCCGCGGCGACCAGCGGGGCCATGTGGGTTTTCAGGAAGCCGACGGCGTGGGTGGCGATTTTGACGATCGCAGGTTTGTCGGCGTTGAAAACGTAGCGGCGCTGGGCGGGCGAGGTGGAGTTGTAGAGATGGAAGATGACGTTCTTCGCGCCGCGCAGGGCTTCGAGCGAGCGGGTGATCAGGTCCTCGCGGCATTGGCAGAGGATCTGGATGGCGACGTCGTCGGGGATGCGGTTTTCCTCGATCAGGCGGCGGCAGAAATCGAATTCGATTTGCGATGCGGAAGGGAAGCCGACCTCGATTTCCTTGAAGCCGATGCGGACCAGCAGGTCGAAATACTCGAGTTTTTCCTCGACGCTCATGGGTTGGGCGAGGGCTTGATTGCCGTCGCGGAGGTCGACGCTGCACCAAGTCGGGGCGCGGTTGAGCGTGCGGTTGGGCCACTGGCGGTTGGGCAGATCGACGGGAGGGAACGGACGGTATTTGCTAACGGGAGCTGATTGCATGAGCGAAAAAGGTTTAGGTTAAAACGCGGACGATAACAGACCTAAAAACACGCCGGCCAGCGAGGCGGCGGAGAAACCCAAGGCGAAAACGCACGATCGGCCGCTAGGCGGCGATTTAGAGATCGTGCGCGGTGGTAAGTCGAAGAAGCGCCTGGGCGAAAATTCGCATCAAGAGTGAGGGAGATATCGGCGCGCGGAGGAGAAAGTCAAGGGGGAGGTTCGGGGCGGAACGGTGATCAAAAAAAATCGTGGGAGGTTGAATCCGAGGGAGGGCGGCGGACGTAACCCGACAGATTGTGAGGGCGTCTTGCCCTGAGTGCGTGACCTTGCCTTCGTTCATCCATGCCTGACGAACCCGCCTTCGACCTCAACGGTTGCCTGGAGCGGGTGCGTCAACGCGATCAGGCGGCGGCGCGGGAGCTCGTGGAGCATCTCTACCCGTTGGTCATCCGGATCGTCCGCGCGCGATTGCCGCGGCGGGTGCTGGAGGAAGATCTCGCGCAGGAGATTTTCATGAAGATGTTTTCCCGGATGGATCAGTATCACGGCGCGGTGCCGTTTCCGCACTGGGTGTCGCGGATTGCGGTGACGACGTGCATCGACCATCTGCGGGCGCAGAAGCGGCGGCCGGAGTTTCGTTGGGCGGATCTTTCGGAGAACGAGGCGAATCTGCTCGATGCGGTGATGACGAACGAGAATGCGGCGGCGCCGGACGATTCGCTCGCGGCGCACGAGCTGGTGCATAAATTGCTGGGCCAGTTGAAGCCGGAGGACCGGATGGTGCTGCAGCTGTTGGATCTCGAGCAGAAATCGATCGCAGAAGTGAAGGAGTTGACGGGCTGGAACACCTCGCTGGTGAAGGTGCGGGCGTTTCGGGCGCGTCGGAAGTTGCAGAAGCTGTTTCAGGAATTACAACGAAAGGAGCGAACATGAACCATTACGACCAGGCGTGGCAGAGGTTGGTGACGGCGGCCCGTCAGGTGCGGGACGACCGCGATACGGCGGCGCCACATGGTTTTGCGACTCGCGTGGCGGCGCGGGCGATGGGGCAGCGGACAGAGGGGATGGGCGCGCTGTTGGAGCGGTTTTCGTGGCGGGCGCTGGCGGCGGCGGCGTTGCTGGCGGTGGGCGGCGTGGCGACGAACTACGCGATGGCGCCGGCGACCGGGATGGACGAGGCGCCGATGGATGAGAACGAAGTGATCGTGGTGTTCGACATTTCCTGAGCGTCGCGATGAGCCAGAAATGGAAAGTGGTGCTTGCGTTTGCCGGGGTGTTCGTGGCCGGGGTGATCTTTGGCGGAACGCTGGGGTCGCGGTGGATCCATTTTGAGCGGCTGCAGAAGAGGCCGCCGTTGAACGAGCGGATCTTGCTGCGGTTCGAGTCGGAGCTGGATCTCACGCCGGAGCAGGTGGAGAAGCTGCGGCCGATCGCGAAGCGGATGGAGGCGGAGACGCATCGGATGCGGCGGGAGGCGGCGATCAATTACCGCAATGCGATGGATGCGTTTTCGCAGGAGATCGGGGTGAACTTGAATCCGAAGCAGCGGCAAAAATACAACGAGATGCGGCAGGCGTTTCGCGAGAAGATGGAGCGACGGGAGCGGGAAGGGTTTCGGTTGCCGGACTGATGAGGCGGGATGCGCCGCACGATTCGGGGTTCTGGGTTTTTGAGTTTCGGGTGGGATTCAAATTACCCTTGCGTGGGGGAGGTTCGGGGGCATGGTGCGCGTCGGCCAGGTGCCATGCATGGGCAGGCGCGTGAACTCCGCCAGGACCGGAAGGTAGCAACGGCAACGACGTTCTCCCAGTGCCGTGGAGTGCCTGGCCACTTTTTTTTGGATTTTGGATTTGCGATTGCGGAGGGCCGATTTGGGGTAGCGGGACGTGTCCACGAATTACCAAGTGATCGCGCGCAAGTGGCGGCCGCAGACGTTTGACGACGTTGTGGGGCAGGATCACGTCGTGCGGACATTGAAGAATGCGATCGCGCGGAATCGGATCGCGCATGCGTATTTGTTCGTCGGGCCGCGCGGGACGGGAAAGACGTCGACGGCGCGGATTTTTGCGAAGGCGCTGAATTGCACGGATGGGCCGAAGGCGGATTTCGATCCGAACGACCCGGCGTGCAAGGCGATCGCGGAGGGCTCGCATCTCGACGTGATCGAGATCGACGGTGCGTCGAACAACGGCGTGGAGCAGGTGCGGGATTTGCGCGACACGGTGCAATACGCGCCGGCGCAGGGTAAGTTCAAAATCTACATCATCGACGAGGTTCACATGCTTTCGACGGCNGCGTTCAANGCNCTNCTNAAGACGCTCGAGGAGCCGCCGNAGCANGTGAAGTTCGTGTTTGCGACGACGGATCCGCAGAAGGTGCTGCCGACGATCGTGTCGCGGTGTCAGCGTTTCGATCTGAAGCCGATTCCGGCGCCGTTGATCGTGGAGCGGTTGAAGAAGATCGCGACGAGCGAGAAGGTGAAGATCACGGATGGGGCGCTGGAGTGCATCGCGCGGATGGCGGATGGTGGCATGCGCGACGCGCAGTCGATCCTGGACCAGATGATTTCGTTCTGCGGGACCGAAGTGACCGAGCCGGAAGTGCTGGATGTCTACGGGCTCGTGTCGGCGGAGAAGATCGCGGAGCTCGGCGCGGCGCTCGCGGCGGGCGATCATCAAAAGATCGTGGCGCTGGTCGACGAGTGCGATGCGAGCGGGCGCGATCTGGTGCGGCTGTTGTCGGATTTGCAGGCGCACGTGCGGGCGGCGTTGCTCGACGCGATCGCGAAGGGCGGGAAGAGCAAGCTGCTCGGGAGCGAGCTGACGACGGAGCAGATCACGCGGATGCTCGACGGGCTGCGGGAAGGCGAGGGCTCGGTGAAGCTGGGGCTCGCGGAGAAGATCAATTTCGAGGTGACTTTGTTGAAAGCGGTCGATGCGAGCCGCGCGCGCGCGATCGACAGCTTGATCAAGGAACTGGCGGCGTTGGCGGAAGAAGCGCCGGCGGGGGCGGGCGACGAAAAAAAAAAGGGCTGATTGATCAGCTCGAGGCGCGGCTGGAGGCGGCGCGGGGAGAAGGAGAGAGCGTCAACCGGGCGCAGGCGAATCCGCCGGCGGAGGGAGGCGCGGCTTTGTCGGCCGGGATGGCGGGCGCGGGAGCGAACGGGACGGAAGACCAAGCGGCTCGCGAGGACGCGGGTGCGCCAGCGGTGAGCGATGACGAGACGAACGTGTGGCCGACGGAAGCGGAGGAGGCGGCGTTTCTGGCGGAGGCGAGCGAGCGGGGGGAAAAAGTCGTGCCGGTGTCGCGCGAGGTGGAGGAAGAGGCGGACGACTCGAAGGCGCTGCCGAAGCTGGACGAATTGGTGAACCGGATACCGGCGGAAACGCGGGAGTTGTTGGACGAATTGTTTCGCGCGCGGTTTGTGGCGGTGCGGAAGGTGAGGAAAAAGGATTTGAAAGTGGGAGGAAGCGCGGGCTGACGCGTTGCGCTATTCTTTCCAGAGGCCGTCGGGGAGAATGGGGCGGTTGGCGACAGATTGGGCGTAGAGGTAGGTGTCGACGGGAGTGTCGGCGAAAGGCGGGAGAAGTTTTACGGGCTCGCGGCGGTAGAGGCCTTCGGCGGTGTCTTCGAAGGCGTCGAGGCGGGCGAGGGTGGTGGCGTCGACGGACCAGACTTCGCCGGCGACGCCGGTGGTGTCGTCGGGAGCGGCGATCATGCCGGGGTATTCGCCGAGGTGGTGGAGGCGGTAGCCGGGAACGGTGCGGGCGTCGCCGAGGAATTGCTGGCCCGCGAGAACGCGGTGGTTGGAGCAGCCGCGTTTGAGGGTGCCGTAGACGAAGAGGAGGTGGCGGGAGGACATGTGAAGCGGGGAGGCCACTCGCGCATGTTCGTCGCCGCGTTTACAGGACTTCGACGACGACGGCGGTGGTGTTGTCGCGACCGGAGTTTTGGACGGCGGTTTCGACGAGGTGTTGGGCGATCGACTGGCCGTCGGGGGTGTTGCGAGTGAGCTCGTCGATCTGGCGGTCCCAGAGTCCGTCGACGAGGCCGTCGGAGCAGATGACGAAGCGGTCGCCGGGTTCGTGGCCGACGCGGCCGACGTGGGGATCGATGAACTGGTTGCCGGCGCCGAGGGCTTGCTGGAGGGAATTGCGGCGCGGGTCGGTGCGGTGTTCGCGTTCGTTCATTTTTCCGGCGCGGCGGAGTTTGCCGATGTAAGTGTGGTCGTGGGTGACCTGGGTGAGGCCGCCGGCGCGGGGAAGATAGTAGATGCGGCTGTCGCCGATGTGGCCGAAGTGCATCCAACGCGGTGTGAACCAAGCGAGGCTGAGGGTGCAGCCCATGCCGGCGCATTCCTCGTAGGAATCGCCGAGTTTGAGGAGGTCGTGGTGGATGTCGGTGAAGAGTTCGAGGAGGATGTCTTGGAAACCGCTCGACAGGCCGGCGGCGCGGAGGCGGAAGGCGCGCGGGAGAAGGCGGGAAACGCGGTCGACGGTGATGCGGCTGGCGAATTCGCCGGATTTGGCGCCGCCCATGCCGTCGCTGACGGCGAAGACGAAGTCGGTGCCGGCGAGGGAGGCATCGCCGGTTTTGCCGAGGTAGCGGAGGTCGTGGCCGTCGAAGTTGAGGGCGAGGAAGGCGTCCTCGTTGTTGGGGCGGAAGCGGCCGACGTGGGTGAGGCCGGACCAGCGGAGCGTGGGAGGGGGAGCGGGCGGCTCCGTCGGGGTGGAAGGAGCGGTGGGCTCCGGGGAGGGGCTCATTGAGCGGCGGAAGGTTTCAGCGAGGCGCCGTCGCGACCGTTTTCGAGCAGCGTGGCGAATTCGAAATCGATGATGCAGAAGCGACCGTCGGAGATGCGGTAGGTGATGTTGCGGAGGTCGCGATCTTCGTGGCGAACGCCGTAGCGCTCGAGTTCGGCGAAAATTTCCTTTTGGCGGTCGGGATTAAGGGAGTCGACGCGCTGGCCGCAGTGGGTGGTGACGATCTTGAGGTTGTCGGAGTCGACCTCGAGGAGCCGCGGGACGAAGGTGCAGCCGCGCTCCTCGAGTCGGCGGAGGACGCGGACCTCGTGTTCGAAGCGTTCGCGGGCGAGGTGGCCGCGGAAGGTCTTGTGCACGCGTCCATCGTAGCCGATGCGCACGAGCGCGCGGGCGGTGTCTTTGACTTCGTGCATGGCGGAGTAGGAAGTAATTTGGTGGAAGCGGGCGGTGGCAAGCGCGGTGTCACGGTTCGCAAGTGCAAGCGGGCGGCGAAGAAGCGGCGACGTGCGTCATAGTAGCATTAGGCGTTCAAGTTGTGATCGTCTCTGGCATACGAGGTGCTAATTCCCGGCACGGTTCTTTGTCTGTGCTCGCCGAGGTTGGGAAGGCAGTTCTACCCACTTCGTCTGCACGACGCGGCAACCCCAAACAACTCGTCCAAAACGTCTCCTCTATGGCCAAATACAAACTGGAATACATCTGGCTCGACGGCTACACGCCGCTGGCCAACTTGCGCAGCAAGACCCAAATCAAGGAATACGCCAGCTTCCCGAAGCTCGAAGAACTCCCCAACTGGGGTTTCGACGGCAGCTCCACGCTGCAAGCGGAGGGCAAGAGCTCTGATGTGGTCCTGAAGCCGATCGCGGTTTTCCCGGATTCGACGCGCAAGAATGGTGCGCTCGTGATGTGCGAGACGTTCCTCCATACGGGCGAGCCGCACCCGACGAATTCGCGGGCGACGATTCCGGACGATCCGGACACCTGGTTCGGTTTCGAGCAGGAGTATTTCTTCTTCAAGGACGGCGCGCCGCTCGGATTCCCGAAGGGCGGATACCCGGGGCCGCAGGGTCCGTATTACACGGGCGTCGGCTACAAGAACGTCGGCTCGGTCGCGCGCGAGATCGTCGAGCAGCACATCGATCTCTGCCTGGACGCGGGCATCAACATCGAAGGCATCAACGCCGAGGTGGCGAAGGGCCAGTGGGAATTCCAGATCTTCGGCAAGGGCTCGAAGAGCGCGGCGGACCAGATGTGGGTGGCTCGTTACATCCTCACGCGTCTTTGCGAGAAGTATGAGATCGACATCGAGTGGCGCTGCAAACCGATCGTCGGCGCGTTCAACGCTCCGCTCGACTGGAACGGCTCCGGCATGCACTCGAACTTCTCGACGAAGCATATGCGCGAAGTGGGCGGCAAAGAGTATTTCGAGAAACTCATGGCCGCTTTCAACAAGCACATGGACGAACACATCGCGGTTTACGGGCCGGAGAATCACCTCCGCCTCACGGGTCTCCACGAGACGCAGTCGATCGACAAGTTCACCTACGGCATCGCCGACCGTGGCTCGTCGATTCGCGTGCCGCACAGCTTCGTCAACAACGGTTACAAGGGTTACCTCGAGGACCGTCGTCCGAACTCGGCCGCCGACCCGTATCTCGTCGCGGGCCGCATTCTGAAGACGATCCAGACCGTGCCGACGACCTGAGCGGCGAAGTTTGTTTGAAGTTTGGTTTGAAGTTTGGCGCCACCTCGCGAGGGGTGGCGCTTTTTGTTTGGCTTGTTTGCCAGCGGAGAGGCGGAGAGAAGAAGACCGACGTGGATTTTCCGCTTCGTTCAGAATGACCATCGAAGAGGCAGCAGCGAAAGCAGGGCCGGTTGTGCGCGGGTGGGAGTGGGCGCAGGTGGCGCTGCTCGCGGGAAACCTGACGTGGACGACGTTGTGCCTTGGTGGATACAGGCCGGAGACGATGGTGGTGACAACGGCGCTGACGGGGGCGCTGTTGGTGGTGCATTTGGTGGGGTTCGCGTTGCTGCGCGAGCAACTCGCGGGACGGGACGGCGGGGTGGCGCGGTTGCATCCGGCGGGGTGGTGCCTGCTGCCGTTTCTGGCGTATGCGGCGGCGAATGTGGCGCTGGTTTCGCCGGTGAAATGGATCGGCTGGCGCGACTGGATCGGGTGGGCGCAGATGATCGCGGTGTTCTGGGTGGTGTTGAACGGCGTGCGCACGCGGGGGGCGCGAGCGGTGTTGTTCGGCGCGATGGTGACGCTCGCGATGGGGGCGGTGGCGCTGGCGTGTTATCAGCGGTTCGCGCGGCCGGACTGGCTGATGATGGGGCGCATCCAGGCGGATCAGTTCGCGGGGCGGGCGAGCGGGCCGTTTGGCGTGCCGAACAGCCTCGCGGCGTTGTTGCTGTTGGTGGTGTTTCCGGTGGCGGCGCTGGCGTTGCGGCGGGGGGCGAGTGCGGTGCAGCGGGTGTTTTTTGGCTATGTGGCGGCGGTGCTGCTGCTGGGGCTCGTGCTGACGATCAGCCGGGGCGCGTGGATCGCCGCGGTGCTGGTGACGGCGGCGTGGCCGTTGTGGTCGGCGAAAGGCGCGCTGGGGCGGCGGCTGCTGCTGGCGTCGGGGGTGATGCTGGGGCTGCTGGGCGTGGTCGCGGCGCTTTTCGCGACGGTGCCCGACGTGCGCGAGCGGTTGACGAAGTTGAAGACGGACGCGGGCGAGAAATCGCGGCCGATCATGTGGCTCGGGGCGTGGAAGATTTTTCGCGAACATCCGGTGTGGGGCAGCGGGGCGGGGAGCTACAATGTGGTGTTCGAGAAGCACCGGCCGGAGCGCTATCAGGACGAGCCCGAGTGGGCGCATAATGATTATTTGAATACATTCAGCGATTACGGCGCGGTGGGGTTTGTTTTATTTTTCGGGGTGGCGGGAGGATTGGCGGTGATGTGCGGGCGGAAGAAAACGCGGGCGGCGAAGCCGGAGGTGCGGTGGCGCGGGGAGGGCGAGGGGCCGCCGGTTGGCGCGATGGCGGCGGGGCTGGCGGCGTTTGGGCTGCATTTGTTCGTGGATTTTCACTGGAAGATCCCGGCGCTCGCGCTGGCGTTTGGCACGATGGCGGCGCTCGTGGTGCAGCGGTGCTGGCCGGCGGCGGCGGGAGCGGCGGGGAAGTGGGGCGGACTCGAGCGGGATTTTTGTCTGGGGCTGGCGACGTTTGCGGCGGCGGGGAGCATCTGGTTCGTGAACCCGCTGTATCGGGCGGAGGCGCTGCGCCACGATGCGCGGGAGATGATCGACCGGATGGCGGTGCGAAACACGCCGAAGAGCGAGTGGCGTTCGGTGCTGGTCGGAGTGTTGAGCCGGCTCAGCCGGGCGGCGGAGCTGGATCCGAAGAACGGAGCGACGTGGGCGGATATTTCGTATGCGACGGCGTTGTTTGCGCAGCTGCGGCCGGATCAGATGAAGGAGCTTGGCGGAAAGGCGGAGCGGACGGCGGAGCTGGCGTTGGAGCGGTCGAGGCTTGTCCCGGAATTTTGGATTCGCCGCGGCGTGGCGCTGGATTTGCAAGGGCGGCGGGTCGAGGGCGGGAGCGCGTTTGTGGAGGCGCTGAAGCTCGCGCCGCGGAATGCGATCGCGTGGTATTATCAGGCGGCGCACCTGAGTCTCGACGCGGCGAACCGTCCGCGAGCGCTTGCGGCCGTGGGAGTTGCCTTGCGTCTTGACCCTGGAAAGCGCGAGGCGCAAGCATTGCGCGAGCGATTGGCCGAACGCAGCCGCGCTCCCTGAAATCCAGCTCACATGCGCCTGACCAAACTGATTTCGTGGCTGCTGCTTTGCGGCACGCTCGCTTTTTTCGCGGTCTCCGCGCAGGCGCAGCCCAATCGGTCGCCGGGCCAGATCTACGTGGCGAAGCTGACGGGGCAGGTGACCGCGATCGATTTGGGCACGCGGCAATCGCGCCCGCTGGCGGAGAAGGAAAGTGTGACGCAGAACACGCAGATTGTCACGGGCGCGGGCTCGAGCGTGATCCTCGTGTTTTCGAACGGAGCGTCGCTCAACATCGGTTCGGATTCGTCGATGGATATCGAGGAGTTCCTGCAGGATCCTTTTCAGACGGGCGTGGCGGTGGCGACGCTGGAGCAGGAACCGACCTCGTCGACGACGCGCGTGCGGCTGAATCGCGGCGAGCTGGTGGGCAATGTGAAGAAGTTGAACGCGCAGGCGGGTTCGAGCTTCACGGTGCAGACGCCGGTGGGCGCGGCCGGTATTCGCGGGACGACGTTTCGGATTGTGTTCCGGGCGGATGAGAGCGGGCGGGTATTTTTCACGCTGACCACGGCGGAGGGGGTGGTGTTGTTGCAAGTGCCGGCGGCGGCGGACGTGCCGGTGGAGACGGGCAACGAGGTGGTGGTGTCGGTTGACGTGACGGTCGATCCGACGACGGGAACGGTGACGTTGAATGCTCCGCCGACGGTCGAGGGGCTTGCACCGGCGTCGATGGATGCGCTGGCGGCGATCGAGGCGGCGGCGCAGGACATCGTGGAGGCGTCGGCGAATTTGATCATCAGCTCGGTGTCGACGACGACCACGGATTCCGGCGGGCCGGCGCAGGGCGAGGGCGAGTCGGAGAATCAGCAGCAGGAGTCGGAAAACGAGCAGGGAGACGGCGACAATTCGACGAACAATCCGCTCGAAACGGGAGTTCCGGATTTTGGTCCGACGAATCCTCCGCCGCGGACGACCGACGCCGACGGCAAGACGGTGTGATGCTCGACGAGCGGACTGAGCTCGGGGGCGAAGGCGCGGGCGAGAACTGAGGGCGTCGCGCCGTGGCTTCGACGAAGAAAAAGCGCGCGTTTTCCTGGCTGCGCTGGCTGGCGTTGCTGCCGATCCCGGTGGTGTGGTGCGTGGCGGCGCAGGCGGGCTGGCTGGCGTTTCTGGAGAACAAGCTGATCGATTGGCGGTTTCGCTATCGGGGCGAGATCGATGCGCCGGTGAAGGTCGTTTACGTGGACATCGATTCGCAATCGATCGCGGAGATCGGCGGGATGCCGTGGAGCCGCACGTATTTTGCGCGGGTGGCGTCGGCGTTGGTCGAGCGCGCGGGGGTGAAGGCGGTGGGGATCGACGTGGTGTTTTCCGAGAACGGCGTGGCGGAGTCGATCGACTGGAACAAGCGGGTGCAGGGGAATATCGAGCTGGGGAAATTCCTGGCGAAGAATCCGCCGGTGGTGTTGGCGGCGTCGTATGCGGCGGCGCTGGATCGCGGGATCGAGGGCGAGCTGGTGTTTCGGCAGCTGCCGTTGTTGAGCAAGATGCGGCCGGAAGAGGAAGGCGCGCAGCCGGAGCTGCCGGCGCTGCGTATCCATCCGACGGATGCGAAGCGGATGTGGAGTCCGGCGCTGGTGGGGTTGATCGACACGATCGACGGCGGGACGCGGACGGTGCCGGCGTTTGCGCCGACGCCGGTGCGGAGGTATTTGCACCTGTCGCTGGAGCTGGCGCGGCTGCACTACGGCGTGACGAACGAAGGCGTGCGGGTGGGCGCGAACGAGATCGAGTTGGTGCGGGAGGACGGGAGCGTGGCGGCGCGGGTGCCGTTGCGGGAAGGGCAGCTGATCGACGTGAACTGGTTTTCACACTGGATCTCGCCGAAGAATCCGCGCGTGGCGTTTTCGACGGTGTTTGCGTATGCGGACATGCTGGCGTCGGACGTGGCGGAGGAGCGGGCGGCGGCGGAGGAGTTTTTCGGGCAGGAGGATTTCAGGGATGCGATCGTGCTGATCGGGCCGGTGGATCCGCTGGAGCAGGATTTGGCGGCGACGCCGTTCGACGAAGTGCCGGTGCCGAAGGTGGGAATCCATGGCAACATGGTGAAGACGATCGTATCCGGAAAATACCTTCGGCGGATGCCGGCGTGGGGCGGGGTGGCGTGGCTGGATTTCGTGGTGGTGCTGGGTTTATCGATCGCGGTGACGGCGCTGGCGGTGGCGGGCGGGGCGCGGGCGGGGTTGAACAAGGTGGCGAGCGTGTTGGCGATGGCGGCGTTTACGTGGCTGGCGTTCGAGTTGTTCGAGTCGAATCATCTGCTGCTGCCGCTGGCGCCGGCGCTGGGGGCGGCGTTCACGACGAGTTTTGCGGGCGTGATCTGGCAGTTGATCGAGGAAGAAAAGCAGAAGGGGCGGATCAAGGGGATGTTTGGCGCGTATGTGTCGCCGCAGCTGGTCGATCGCATGGTGGAGTCGGGCGAAGATCCGCATTTGGGCGGGCACGACGCGGAGATCACGGCGTATTTCTCGGACATCCAGTCGTTCTCGACGTTTTCGGAGAAGCTCGGGTCGGGGCCGCTGGTGGAGTTGATGAACGAGTATCTGACGGCGTGCACGGACATCGTGCAGGAGGAAGGCGGGACGCTGGACAAATACATCGGCGACGCGGTGGTGGCGATGTTTGGCGCGCCGCTGGCGTTGCCGGATCATGCGTATCGCGGGTGCGTGGCGACGCAGCGCGTGCACAAGAAGCTCGGCGAGTTGCGGGAGAAGTGGAAAGGCGAGGGCGAGCGGTGGCCGGAGATCGTGTGGAAGATGCAGTCGCGCATCGGGCTGAATTCGGGCGTGTGCATGATCGGCAACATGGGGAGCCGGACGCGTTTCAATTACACGATGATGGGCGACAACGTGAACCTCGCGGCGCGAATGGAGAGCGGGGCGAAGAGTTGGGGCGCTTACACGATGTGCACGGATGCGACGAAGAGCGCGTGCGAGCGGCACGGCGGAGATCGCGTGGTGTTTCGGTCGCTGGGGAAGATCGTGGTGAAAGGGCGGACGCAGGCGGTGCCGATTTACGAGATCGTCGGGTTGAAAGAGGACGTGACGGAAAAGACGCGCGAGTGCATCGCGCTCTTCGAGCGGGCGCTGGCGAGGTATTATGCGCGCGATTGGAAAGGCGCGATGGAGCTGTTCACGAAGAGTCGGGAGCTGGAGCCGAATGTGCCGGGCGTGACTCCGGGCGTCGTGAGCAATCCCTCGCTGGTGTATTTGGAAAAGGTGGTGCCCGAGGCGATCGAGGAGCCGCCGCCGGAGAATTGGGACGGGCGTTATGTGATGAAGGAAAAGTGAGACGGCGAGGGTGAGCGGAGGCGGCGGGTGGAGAATTTTGTGGCGTCGAGGCGGGTAAGTGGTTGGAGTGCGGGACTTCGTTGATGATTACCCCAATCGAGGCTCTGGCTGTGATCGATGGTGCGTTGTGCCACGTGGGACGCGCGGGTGAACGCGCGGTCTGCCATGCACCGCTCGCGACGGCGATCGTGGAATTCAGGAGCGGACCGCTGCGGACGTATGTGCGCGAGCATCCGTATGGGCTGCTGCCGGGGTTTCCGAATCTCTACTGCTTGGACGGCGATCTGCGGTTGATGTGGGTCGCGGAGTGGCCGGCGCTGGACGATCTGTGCGCGGTGATCGTCGACGAGGTGCAGGACGAATTGATCGTGAAATCGCTCAGCGGCGCGACGGTGCGGCTGGATGCGCTGACGGGCCGGTTGGTGAGTTGGACGGGGAAGGTGGAGGCGGCGGGATAAGGGAGCGGAGGTCGTGACGACTCGGTGAGTCGTCTCGCCCTGCACAAAAAAAAGCCCGCCGGGACGGCGGGCTTCACGTGGGATTCTGAATTAAGCCCGGCGGGACATTTTCGGGGGCATGGGGAGCGGGGCGGTGCGCGAGGGCATCGGGGCGAAATCGGGACGTTCGAGGCCGCTGACGAGGTCGGCGATTTTCACGGGCTGGCCGGTTTCGAAGCAGCGGTTGGCGGCCACGCCGACGAGGATCGAGGCGGCTCCGCCGCGTTCGTCGGAAGCGCGCTTGTATTTGTCGGCTGGAGACGAGGGCAGGAAGATTTCGTCGAGCATGACCTTGTCGCCGCCGCCGTGGCCGCCGGTGCCGGTCCACGGTTCGATTTCGCGGGCCTGGCCGCGGAGAGGGATGACCTTGGTGGTGACGCCGCCGGCGGCGATGCCGCCCTGGACGGTGTCGGTGCCATTGACGTAGACCTGTTCGACGATCGTGTGCTCGATGCGGCCGAGGGTGCCGTTGAAGACGATGGTGTAGCCTTCCCAGGAGTTGAAGGCGTTGAGCGTGTAGGCGAGGGTGACGCCGTTGTCGTAGGTGACGAGGACGTTCATCGTATCTTCAATGTCGATACGGGGATTCCAGACGCACTGGTCGCGAAAGTAGCCGTCGTGTTTCTCCTGGTCGAGGTAGAGGGACTTGAGGCTGGGGTTGTCGGCGAGGGAGAAGAAGAAGCCGCATTTGTCCTTTTCGGGGCAGGTGTGGCAGCGCTCGTGGTGGCTTTGGAGGCCGAAGCGTTTGGCCATCGCGGGCGTGTAGAATTCTTTTTTGCCGGTGGCGAAGACGGTCGCGGGCATGGCGCCGAGCCACCAGTTGACGAGGTCGAAGTGGTGGGTGGCCTTGTGGACCATGAGGCCGCCGGAGTTTTTCTTTTCGCCGTGCCAGCGGCGGAAGTAGTCGGCGCCGTGGTG
>Ga0065721_10048745_pt1 | contig 100115 bp, 84 predicted proteins | sample Mesricmetagenome_FD_59108 | JGI IMG/M metagenome (GOLD analysis project Ga0065721, IMG submission 59108) | Mesophilic microbial community from rice straw/compost enrichment Sample: eDNA_1 v2 (version 2) | ecosystem: Engineered > Solid waste > Grass > Composting > Bioreactor | place: USA... | reverse complement strand
CAGGTCGGCGCCGCGCTAGCCGGCGGCGCAGCGCTTGCGCAGCAGCACGGCGCCGCTACGCGGCTTGAGCGCGCTGCTGCGCTGTTCGCGCCTTATGAACCGCTGACTGCTATCGCGGACGCGATGCAGGGCAGAGCCAACCGGCTGCGGGACAGCCGGTTCACCATCGCGCTGTTTGGTGCCTTCAGCGCGGGCAAATCCTCGCTCGCCAACGCTTTGCTCGGCGAGCCGGTGCTGCCAGTGTCGCCGAACCCGACGACCGCAGCGATCAACCGTCTCGTGCCGCCAACGGCAGAGCATGAGCACGGCACAGCCCTTGTCGTCATGAAATCCCGTGACGCCATTATTGAGGATTTGCGCTACTCCCTGGCGCTGCTCGGCGAAGACGCTTCGGAAGCCGCCTTGCCGAATGCATCGGCGCTTATGCTCGCTATTGATATGCTGACGCCGGATGCCATTCATGCAGGCGGACGCCCGCATTACAGCTTCCTTCGTGCGGCACGTACGGGCTGGGATGCTCATGAGTCGCTGCTTGGCACGCAAATCTCGGTATCGCAGGATGAATACGAGAAGTTTGTTGCCGAGGAATCCCGTTCCTGCTTCGTCAGCGAGATCGAGCTTCATTATGATTGTCCGCTGACGCGCCAGGGCATCGTGCTGGTTGACACACCGGGGGCAGACTCTGTCAATGCCCGCCATACGGGCGTAGCCTTCAACTATATCAAGAACGCGGATGCTGTCCTGTTCGTGACCTATTATAACCATGCCTTCTCGCAAGCAGACCGACAGTTCCTGATGCAGCTTGGACGCGTGAAGGATCAATTCGAGCTTGATAAAATGTTCTTCCTGGTCAATGCGGCCGATCTTGCGGCTGATGCCGAGGAGCTAGAGGGCGTGCTGAGCCATGTAGAGACCAATCTGCTGCAGCATGGCATTCGTAATCCGCGCTTATTCCCGGTATCGAGTCTGCAAGGTCTGGATGCGAAGATGGACGGCAACCTGGAGCAGCTTGAGCAATCGGGGATCGATGCCTTTGAACGGTCTTTCCTTGGGTTTGTGCAGAATGATCTCGGCAAGCTGGCTATTGATGCTGCAGAGCAGGAGATCGCAAGAGCAGCGTCTACCGTTGCAGGCTGGCTAAAGAGCGCTGCAGGCGATGCTGCATCCCGTCTTGCGGAAAGCGAACGGCTCGGCAGGCTGCAGGTTGAAGCCAATGCATCAATAACGGCCTTCCAGGACAATGATCCGCCGGCGCAGCTGCTGCAAGAGTTGAATGAGCTGCTGTATTACGTCGTTCAGCGGATTCAGCTCCGCTTCGGGGAGTTTTATAACTATGCGTTTAACCCGTCAACGCTGCAGGATGACGGCCGTGATCTGCGTAAAATGATCTGGACCGCATGGCTTGAGCTTCAGCGTCAAGTACAGACCGAGCTGTCGCAAGAGCTGCAAGCGACCACTCTGCGGATGGACCGTAAGGTGAACAGCCTTCTGAAGAAGCTGTACGCAAGTCTGACTGAGCAGCTGGAAGCGTTAATTGACGGTTATAGCAGCGAAGCTTATACCGCCAAAGATCTTCCGACACCGGAGGCTGTATCGGAATGGAAGATGTCCGGCATTGATGCCAAGTGGCTATGGGGCCGGTTCAAATCCCCACGTCATTTCTTCGAAGGTGATGGCAAGGCCGCGCTTCGCAAGGAACTGGAGACAGCGATTTCTCCGGCGCTGCAAGCTTGGATGAATGAGCATATCGACAGCTGGTCAGGCCTGTATACAGGGCTGTGGAGACAATCTGCCGAGGAAACAGGTAAAGCTCTGGCTGGTGACCTATCCCGCTATGTTCATGGCATGCAGTCTTCATTGTCTGACGAAGCGGATACCGAGCAGCTCAGCCAATTGCATCAACAAATTATCGAGCTGCAATCATCTGCTATTGCTTAATGGTTTATCGCATTTATCGCATCAAGCCCGCAACGGCTTCAAATAGCCGTTGCGGGCTTTTTTCGTTAGTTTCAGCCATGATCCATGCAGGAGAAGTTCTTATTGCTTCCCGCGATTCTCGCCATTCTCGTCGTACGCTGGATTTTCTCCAATGAAATCAGGATTATGGAAAGCTTCCGGAAGCTACGTTGGATTCGCTCCAGCATAAGAGTCCAGAATGAGCCGCTATCGTTCAAATTGGACTGATTATACTGTATTAAATCCAATGCAGCTCGAGTGATCGGGCTCAAACGCTCCCTTATGCTGTACGAAATCCAATGCAGCTGTAGTGTAAAAATAAACTCCACCATAATCTTCTAGTTCCCTCGAATTATAATAGGGCCATCCCATCGTCATTTCATGACTTTGGGACGGCCCCTTCTTAATCATATCCGCCTTCTGCGGCTGGCAACGCTTTATAGGCAGCTTTGCCTTCAACGATTTTCCAGATAGATGTTCTTAGTTCCCTCAATTGCTCTGCATCCTTTGTCATGCCGCAATATTCATTGGTCCATGTCAATGTTGTGGTCTCACCGTTTATAGTAATTTTCCAGCTGTCTGTATTGCTGGGGGTCTGCGAGCAGCTTCCCCGCACCGGAAGTTGTTTTTCCGCCATTATGTCGATATCCTTCATTTTGCTATAGATCGTTTGAAGCTCTTCATTGCTGAGTGACAAGTTGGTTGTGGCAGTTCCCTTCGTTATGAGATCCTTGGTGACGGTGTCATTATACGTATTTACTTCGTTTTTATTTACATCCCCATACCCAAAGCTGACTGTGAAATTGAAATCCTCCGGCATTTTATTAGGCATTTGAACCTTCTGAGTCTCATGGCTGCAACCAGCAAGAAACATAAATGCAACACTTATTATTGCAATGATTCGGATCATAATTCCCTCCCCCTTGCAAGGTTAACGCGTAAAGGTCAGGAATTGTTGCGTGATGATCTTAAAAGATCTTGATAATTCGGAGGGAAATCCTCCTTCTTTGGCCCTTTCAAATGCTCAAATTTAAGCAGCTTTACGCCTCCAACAACAGGTGATATTTGATAGGTAAAGCAATCTTCGCCAACAGGGATATGGGGACCTGCGGTAGGAACCGCTTGAAGGGTGATACGTAAATCAAACCCTCGAAATCCGTTGACCCGCTCTGTCTTAATGACATCTATAAGGTAGGGGTATAGATCGGGAGCAGCTGTTAATACATCAGAGTACACAACAGCCAGCTTTTCATTCATGTACGGCAGTAAAAGCAGCATCAACATGTCCTGCAGCTGCGTCTCCCGTGAATCATGCTCAGGCCGGGAACTTACGCTAATGAAATCCGCAGCATGCATTTCTAGTACATCTGCGCATGAAGCCGGTTCGGAACAAGCGGACCGCTGCATAACCGCCCCCGCATTATCTGAATTCAAGCATAGGATGAAGAGGCTCAAAGCAATCACGGAGCATTTGAACAAGACAGAAACCTCCTGTTTTTGTCTTAATATACCCAGCTCATGTCCTTATTCTTTTCCTCCAACATTTTTCCTAAATATGTCCCAAAAGCATATGCCTGTTAGTTATAGTAAGTAAATAGAGCAATGCAGGAAGGGTGAATGGCTTGGATTCATCGGAAGTGAACCGGCTTGTGCAGGCGGTGAAGGCAGGTGACATGGGCAGCTACGGCTTGTTGGTCCAACATTATCAGCAGCAGCTGTTCAAGTACTGTTTCCATATGCTTGGTCAGTTGCAGGAGGCAGAGGATGTCACGCAGGAAGTGTTCGTGAGAGGGCTGGAACGGCTCGAACAATATCGGGAGGGGACTTTGTTTGGAGCTTGGCTGTTTAAGATTGCTTATCATGAGTGTGTAAACAGGCTCAACCGGGCCAGCACCTACAAAAGGCTTCTTCGTATTTTCAGCCGAACGGTATCGGTTGCAGAAGAAGATCGTACACCGGCAGCCGGGCTTGAATACAACAATGAGCTGCGTTTGGCGCTGCTGCAGTTAAACCCGAAGGACAGGCATATCATTGTTCAGCGCATCGTGGAGGAGAACCGGTTTGAAGATATTGCGGGCCAGCTCGAGATGAGTGAAGCAGCTGTTCGCAAACGTTATGAACGGGCCAGGAAGCAATTGAGGCGGCAACTGCTGGTGAAGGGGGATGAAACAGATGAACAAAGCTTTTCTTACCGATGAGGAAGAGATAAAGCGCATGTTTGAGGAAACCAGGCTGCCCTCCATTCGACTTGATCTGCAGCAGCTGACATACCGGGCAACGGCGCAAGCTGCAGATACCGTCAGGCCATTGCGGCGGCGTAATAAGTGGCTGCTCGCCATGTGCGCCATGGCCCTTGTTATTGTGATGTTCGGAACGGCGGCATCAATACCGGCTTCGGCTGAGCGGCTGCAGAAGCTCCCGTTTGTAGGAAGTTTATTTGACGGTAATATCTTCGCATTCTTCGGCGACAGCGGTATTGTAAACGGACAGCGTAATGGGCTGACAACTGAGATAAACAAGTCGGCAAGCGATCAGGGAATTACCATTACGCTGCAAGAGATCATGTACGATGGCGCAAGATTATCCATCGGATACGAGATTAAGTCTGATCAGTTGGAACATGTTATGTTCATTCAGGATGTGACTGTCAGCATCAATAATGGGGATCGGGTGTGGGCCGGCGCAGAGTCGAAGCCGCATATGATAGACGATAACCATGCAGCGGGAATATTAACCTTGGATTTGGCGGATGCGGAATGGGAAGATCAATTCGATCTGAAGCTGGATATTGGAGAAGTTATTGCTTCAGGACTGCGGATGGAGGATCGGGTTAACGGGCATTGGAGCTTCCGCTTCTCCGTTGTGAACCAGTCACTTGCGGGCAGCACTTACAAGCGTTTCGAGAATGGTCCAGCAGCCAAATCGGATAATGGAATATTCGAGGTGACAGGCTACCGGTTAACGCCAACAACCACCCAGTTGAGTTATCGTTTTACAGGACAAACGGACCGGCTGCTGGTACAGGTTAAGGATGACAAGGGAATGATTCTGGACTGGCTGGGCAGCCGGGGGGATACAGAAGGAGATTTGCTGACGGGAACGGCCCGGTACGCAGCGCTTCCGGAAGGCTCCAAATCCATTTCGGTTACTCCCTATTATTTGCTCCAGGCTCCCAGCAACGGGGAGGAGCCGATATATGTGAAGGCGAGAACAACGGATGCTCTGCCGATCATTCTGGAGCAAGGGCCTGTTGGCAGGCTGATTGTGAAGAACATTGATTTTCTGAAGGATAAGACCCTGGTTTATTACGAGGTGCAAGGGAAAAATCCCCAGCTCCAATCGTTATGGCTCGAAACGGAGGGCGGTCAGTTCATCCTCGCAAATGGGAACAGAACACAAATTAGCGCCGTCTCTTATGATTATGTTCAGGAATATCCTTCGCTGGACTCCAAGAGCGCCTATGTATTGGGAACGACTGTTCAAGCGGATTTGAAGCTGCTGGAGGAGCTTACGATCAATCTGCCTATTGAATAAAACCGCATACAGCCGGCATGCTCCATGCCTAGACGCGCCCATTCATCGAACGGGCGCGTCTTTATTTTTTAATGGGTAAGGTTGAAGAAATTACATATACCTGTGTGCTTCTGTGCAAAAATGGAGGAATTGCCACACATATGGGATGATTATTGATTATTTAGGAGGATACCCCATTAATTATTTCTAATTCGCCATAATCGGCTGTTTCAGCTAAATATACGTGATTATCTACTGTTTGCGCGGGTCTCGCCGTTACTGCTAATATTCAACACATACCAAAAAAAAGAACGGGGAGATGGATTTACTTGGACGTCTTTAGGCAATTGAAACGGTTTTATTGGGTTGAGCGAAGGTATCTGCTGTCATCCATTATTTGCTTGATGTTTGCGACTGCGCTTGGCCTGGTGTATCCGAATTTGCTGCGTTACTTGATTGACGATGTTATCAAGCCAAAAGACTTTGACAAAGTTCCGATGCTAGCTCTTTCCGTCGTAGGGGTCGTTACCTTGAAGGGCTTCATGCAGTTCTTGCACGGATTTTTTGGCGGGAGGCTCGGCAACCGGGTAGTCTTCCGCATGCGAAACGCCTGTTACGACAAACTTCAAACGCTTTCATTCCAATATTACGATAAAGCGAAAACCGGCGATTTGATGTCCAGGCTAACGGCCGATCTTGAAGCGATCCGTCAGTTTATCGGCTTTGGCTTTGCCCAGATTCTGAACGTGGCGCTGATGATTCTGTTCGGCGGAGCGATGATGATGTCGATTGACTGGAAGCTGACGCTGATCACGCTCGTAACTATCCCGTTCCTTGCTTTTACAGCGATCCGGTTCGAGAGCAGAATTCACCCGGCCTTCCGCGAAATGCGTAAAGCGATGAGTAATCTGACGACCGCTGTCCAAGAAAATATTACAGGCGTAAGAACGGTCAAATCCTTTGCCCGTGAGCCGCATGAGGTAGATAAATTTTCGGAGCGCAACGAGCAATACAAGGCGAACCAGATTGGCGCCTCTTCGATCTGGGCGAAGTTCTTCCCGTCGATGGAACTTCTGGCCAACCTTAGCGTCGTGATTCTGCTGGTTGCGGGCGGCACGCTAGTTATTCGGGGCTCGCTGTCGCTTGGTGAACTGGTTGCGTTCTTCAGCTTGATCTGGTACATCATTGGACCGATGTGGGGCATTGGCTTCCATATCAATAACTACACCCAGTCCAAAGCATCGGGTGAACGGGTGATGGAGCTCCTTAATACACATGTCCATGTCCAAAGCATTGAGAATGCGGTAGAGCTGGATTCACAGATGGTTAGAGGTCATGTCCGCTTTGAGAATGTGACGTTTAATTATCCGGACAAAGCACCTGCCGTAACGAATATCAGCATTGATGCTCCTGCGGGGAAAGTTGTTGGTCTGCTGGGTGCAACCGGGTCCGGCAAATCCACCATTATTCAGCTCCTTATGCGGGCGTATAACGTGAAGCAGGGCCGGATTACCCTGGATGGCGTTGACGTGCAGAATTTGGACGTTCAAAGCCTTCGCAGCCAGATTGCACCGGTATTCCAGGAAACCTTCCTGTTCTCTGCCTCGATCCGCACCAATATTGCTTATGGCGTAAGGGATGTAACGGATGAGCAGATTATTCGAGCAGCCAAGCTTGCAAAAGCGCATGATTTCATTATGGAGCTGCCGCTGGGGTATGAAACGATTGTAGGGGAGAGAGGCATGGGCTTATCCGGCGGACAGAAACAGCGAATTGCCATTGCCCGCGCACTTATACGCAATCCTCGCATTCTTATTCTGGACGATGCGACAAGCGCCGTCGATATGGAGACCGAGCATGAGATTCAAGCCGGTTTCAAGGAGCTGATGGCGGGACGAACAACGTTTATTATTGCACACCGGATCTCATCCCTTCGCCATGCTGACGAGATTATCGTGCTGGACAAAGGGCATATCATGCAGCGCGGTACGCATGATGAACTGATCGCCCAGCATGGGCCATACCGCGAAACGTATAACATTCAATATGCCGATCGGCCGCTTGCAAACCTGGATTCTTCGGTACCCGAGCGGAAAAGGAGCGTTGTTCAATGAGCAGTTCCAATCAAGAACTGAAGGATAGAATCAAAAATGCAAGCGACAAGTCAGAACGGTTTATTTACCAGGATGATGATGCGATTGAGAAACCGTTTAACTGGGGGCAAATGCGGCGCTTGTTCTATTATATGAAGCCGTACACGCGTCAGTTGATTCCCGTTATTATTGCTATGATTATCGGTACGATTACAAGGCTGACTATTCCGGCGTTAACGATCCTGGCCATTGACCATGCGATACAGCCGGCGGCCGGAGATCCGAGCTACAACAAGCTTTATCTGATTGCCGGTATTATGGTTGCTTTATTTATCATCCAGTGGGCGTCCAACCAATACCGGATCAAGTACACGAATATTATCGGTCAAAAGGTTATTTATGATCTCCGCCATCATCTATTCCAGCATATTCAGAAGCTCTCGTTCCGTTTCTACGACAAGCGTCCTGCGGGTTCCGTGCTTGTACGCGTAACGAATGACGTCAATGCCTTGCAGGACTTGTTCACCAACGGGGTCGTCAACTCGCTGATGGACTGTGTACAGCTTGCAGGTATCGTCGTTATCCTTCTGATCTGGAACTTTAAGCTTGGCCTTGCCGTGATGATTACCGTTCCAATCATGTTCCTGGTTTCTTCGACGCTTCGCAAACGGATCCGCTTTGCCTGGCAGGATGTGCGCAAGAAGCAGTCTCGTATCAACTCCCACTTGAATGAAAGCATTCAAGGGATGAAGATTACGCAGGCATATGTTCAGGAAAAAGAGAATATGCGTTTCTTCGATAACATGAATGCGGTCAACGTGAGAGCGTGGAACAAGGCTTCTGCGCTTAACCAGACGTTTGGTCCGGTTATTGAGGTTACATCGGCAATTGGTACGTTTATCCTGTTCTGGTATGGCTCTTATCTGATCGAACATCAGGAGATTACTGTAGGTCTGCTTGTCGGCTTTGCCAACTATGTCGGCAACTTCTGGGACCCGATCAACCGTCTCGGCCAGGTATATAACCAGCTTCTTGTCGCCATGGCTTCCTCGGAGCGTATTTTTGAATTTATCGACGAGGAACCAACCGTAGGCGAGCTGGAGCATGCGAAGCCGTTTGCCAGCATCCGCGGTGACGTACAGTTCGATAATATCGTGTTCGAGTATGAGAAGGGCAGACCTGCCCTGCATGGCATCAGCATTAATGTGAAAGCCGGCCAATCCATCGCGCTTGTTGGTCATACCGGCTCCGGCAAAAGCACGATTATTAATCTGCTCTGCCGGTTCTATGATCCGGTTCAGGGAGCCGTGCGGATTGACGGTCATGACATTCGCGAAGCAACGCTTGACAGCCTTCGTTCGCAGGTTGGTCTAGTGATGCAAGATACCTTTATCTTTGCAGGCACGATCCGGGACAATATCCGTTACGGCAGATTAGAAGCGACGGATAATGAGATTGTGGAGGCGGCCAAAGCGGTCCATGCGCATGATTTCATCATGTCGCTGCCTGACGGCTATGATACCGAAGTAGAGGAGCGGGGTAACGTTCTGTCGATGGGGCAGCGCCAGCTGCTGTCCTTCGCCCGCGCTTTGCTTGCAGATCCGCGCGTGCTGATCCTTGACGAAGCGACAGCAAGCATCGATACGGAGACGGAGCTGAAGATTCAGGAGGCGCTCAAGACGCTGCTGAAAGGACGCACATCGTTTATGATCGCCCACCGTTTGTCCACGATCCGTCATGCGGACGAGATTATTGTTCTCGATCATGGCCGGATTGTCGAGCAGGGCAACCATGAAGCTTTAATCAAGAAAAATGGCATTTATAACGGTCTTATTGAGGCTCAATATCGATTCTTGTCGGCTTAGTATTGATTTTTAGTTAAAGAACCTCCACAATGGAAGAAAAATAAACCAGACATCGGGGCGATGTGCTTGTCACATCAACCCGTCGCTGGGTTCTTCCGGGAGGTTCTTTTTTATTATGTTTGGATCACCATTGAAGGCGAATGCACGCAAGCTTCTTCTGCTCGGCTCAGGCGAGCTAGGCAAGGAGGTTGCACTGGAGGCGCAGCGCCTTGGTATAGAGACGATTGCCGTTGACCGCTATGCGAATGCACCGGCGATGCAGGTTGCCCATCGTTGCCATGTTACGGATATGCTGGACGGTGCTGCGATCAGACGAATTATCGAAGATGAGAAGCCGGATTTTATCGTACCGGAGATTGAAGCAATTGCAACAGAAACATTGCTCGAGCTTGAGCAGGAAGGCTTTAACGTCATTCCGACGGCCCGCGCAGCTCGTCTGACGATGGATCGCGAGGGTATTCGCCGTCTGGCTGCGGAGACGCTTGGACTGCCGACAGCCCCTTATCAGTTCGCGGATTCCCTTGATGAACTGAGGGCTGCAGTGAAGGAGATTGGCCTGCCTTGCGTAATCAAACCAATCATGAGCTCTTCGGGGAAAGGGCAAAGTGTATGCCGGACGGAAGAGGATATCGAAGGCTGCTGGAACTATGCGATGGAGGGCGGCCGTGCGAAAAAAACGCGGATTATCGTGGAAGGCTTTATTACGTTTGAATCCGAGATTACGCTTCTGACCATCCGTTCCGTATCCGGGACAAGCTTCTGCGCGCCAATCGGCCATGTACAGAAGGATGGCGATTATATTGAGTCCTGGCAGCCTCATGCCATGACGCCGGAGCAGATCAGACAATCGGAAGAAATTGCCTTGCGTATTACAGACGAGCTTGGCGGTTACGGCCTGTACGGAGTAGAGCTATTTATTACTCAAGATGGGGTTCTGTTCAGCGAAGTATCGCCGCGTCCGCATGATACAGGGATGGTAACGATGGCTACGCAGGATCTGTCGGAGTTTGCCCTGCATGTACGCGCTATTCTTGGCTTCCCGATTCCGACGATCCGTCTGCTTACGCCAGGGGCAACCCATACGCTGAAGGCCGATCGTGAGTCTACTTCCTTCCGTATCGGCGGGGTTGAAGAAGCGCTCGCTCTGCCCAATACACAAGTTAGGGTATTTGGCAAGCCGGAGACGAAAGTCGGGCGCCGGATGGCGGTTGCATTAAGTACGGCAGGCAGCTCGGATGAGGCACGGGATCTGGCCCGTCAAGCGGCCGAAGCACTCCATATTCAATACGATTAATCAGTCATCCCGGCGGCGGCTTCCCTTGTGCGAGAACAAGGCGAAGCCGCTCCTTTTTTGAATCCTGGCAGGCTTCACTTTGCCGTCTCCATGAATGGAACTCTGCAATTTCGAGCATGAATAATTTAGCGTGGGACGCGAATTTATGTTATTCTGTTAATCCATCGAGCGCTTTGACCGATATTGATTGAGGCGGTACGTTACCACTCGTGTCTTTACTAATCGGGACAAGTTGAATTAAAATAGCTTGAAGATATGGAAACGTGAAGCTTCGCAAAATTTAGGAGGCATACCCATGGCAGAGCAAGTAGATCTTTTCGCAAAAACAGCGGCCCCGGAACGGAATTATGAGGCCGATGATATACAAGTGCTCGAAGGCTTGACCGCTGTAAGGAAGCGGCCGGGCATGTACATTGGCAGCACGAGCAGCTCAGGCCTCCATCATTTGGTCTGGGAAATCGTCGATAATGCCGTGGACGAGCATTTGGCGAAATTTTGTTCGGCGATCGACGTAACGCTGCACAAGAATGGCGCGGTTACCGTACAGGATAACGGGCGCGGCATTCCGACAGGGATGCATAAGACAGGAATTCCTACCCCGCAGGTCGTCTACACCATCCTGCATGCAGGCGGCAAGTTCGGCGGCGGAGGCTATAAGAAATCGGGCGGTCTGCACGGCGTTGGCGCTTCGGTAACAAACGCATTGTCCGAGTGGCTTGAAGTGGAAATTTTCCGTGACGGGAAAATACATAAGATGCGCTTCGAATACTGGGTGGACAATAAAGGCAAGGAGCATGTCGGCGAGCCGGTAACAGGGCTAGAAATTATGGGAAACACGAACCGGACGGGCACCAAGGTAACTTTCAAGCCTGACGGCCGCGTTTTCCAGGGCGGAATCTCGCTGAACTATGATACGCTGGCCGAGCGTCTGCAGGAAATTGCGTTCCTGAACTCGGGTCTGAAGGTTAGCATCAAGGATGACCGCAGCGGCAAAGAGGATATTTTCCACTATGAAGGCGGCGCAAGGCAATTCGTGCAATATTTGAACGATGACAAGACTGTCTTGCATGATGTGGTTCATTTCATGGGGGAGAAGGACGAGATTGAAGTGGAAGTGGCCCTTCAGTACAACGATGGATATACCGAGACGATCGCATCCTTCGTGAACTCGATCCCGACACGCGGCGGCGGTACGCATGAGACCGGTTTCAAGACGGCCTACACCCGTGTCATGAACGACTACGCTCGCAAGACAGCCATGATCAAGGAGAAAGACAAGAACCTTGAAGGCAATGACCTGCGCGAAGGCATGATGGCCGTTATCAACATCAAGATGTCCGAGGTGGAATTCGTAGGGCAGACGAAGGATCAACTGGGCAGCGCATCGGCGCGCAGCGCGGTGGACGCCGTTGTTTCCGACAAAATGCAGGTATTTCTCGAGGAGAACCCGCAAGTAGCGCAGATGCTCCTGAAGAAGGCGGTTCAAGCCTCCAAAGCAAGAGAGGCGGCGCGAAAAGCGCGTGAAGAGATCCGCAGCGGCAAGAAGAAGAGCGAGAGCTCCAATCTGAACGGCAAGCTGACACCGGCGCAGTCGAAAGACTTTTCCCGCAACGAGCTGTTTATCGTCGAAGGCGATTCAGCAGGCGGTTCGGCGAAGCAGGGCCGGGACTCCAAGCATCAGGCGATTCTGCCCCTGAAGGGCAAGCCGATGAATCCGGAGAAAGCCAAATTGCTTGATATTCTGAAGAATGATGAGTATAAAGCCATTATTGCGGCGATTGGGGCGGGCGTTGGTCCGGAATTCGATGCGGATGAATGCAATTACAACAAAATTATTATTATGACCGATGCGGATACGGACGGCGCACACATTCAGGTACTGCTGCTGACGTTCTTCTACCGGTATATGAAGCCGCTGATCGACACCGGCCGGGTCTATATCGCTCAGCCCCCTTTGTACAAGATTACGCGCAAATCCGGCAAGCTGGAGACAGTCCGTTATGCCTGGACAGATGAGCAGCTGCAGAATTACCTGAAGGAATTCGGCAAAAACTTTGAGCTGCAGCGCTACAAAGGACTTGGCGAGATGAACCCTGATCAGCTGTGGGAGACTACGATGGATCCGGAGACCCGGACCCTGCTGCAGGTGCAGATCGAGGACGCGGCGAAGGCAGAGCGACGTGTATCCGCGCTGATGGGCGATAAGGTTGACCCGCGGAAGCGCTGGATTATCGAGAACGTAGACTTCACAGAATATGAAGAATAGGAGGTAACGGCATGGGCATGCTGGAACAGTTTTTACCGGCGTATTTGGAAGAGGTCGTTGGTGACCGATTCGGCCGTTATTCGAAATATATTATTCAGGACCGGGCTATTCCCGACGTTCGGGACGGCCTGAAGCCGGTTCAGCGCCGCATTTTGTATGCGATGTATGATTCGAACAATACCCCTGATAAGCCATACCGCAAATCGGCCAAAACCGTTGGTGACGTTATGGGTAATTACCATCCTCACGGGGATGCCTCGATCTATGAAGGCATGGTGCGGATGGCACAGCCTTGGAAGATGGGACATGTTCTTGTAGACGGACATGGCAACTGGGGTTCAATGGACGATGATCCGGCAGCGGCAATGCGTTATACCGAAGCGCGATTGTCGCCAATCGCCATGGAGATTTTACGCGATATCGATAAACGGACCGTCCAGTTCAAGGACAATTTCGATAATACAACGAAAGAGCCTGTTGTATTGCCGTCCCGTTATCCGAACCTGCTGGTGAATGGCACAAGCGGGATTTCAGCAGGTTTTGCTACGGAAATTCCGCCGCATAGCTTGCGCGAGACCATCGATGCTTGTATTGCGGTTATGGCTCGTCCGGAGATTACGGTTGAAGAACTGATGGGGATTGTAAAAGGTCCGGATTTCCCGACCGGCGGCGTTATTATGGGCGAGGAAGGAATCCGCGATGCCTATACGACCGGCAAAGGCAGAATCTTTATCCGCTCGAAGGTCGAGATTGAAGATGTGCGCGGCGGACGTCAGCAAATTACGATTACGGAGATTCCGTATCAGGTCGTGAAATCCCGTCTTGTCAGCGCTATGGAGAATATCCGTCTGGAGAAGAAGGTAGAGGGGATCTCTGAGGTTCGTGACGAGAGCGGACGCAACGGCCTTCGCATTGTGGTCGAGTTGAAGAAGGAAGCGGATGCGAACGGTATTCTGGCTTATCTGCTGAAGAAAACCGATCTTCAAGTGACCTATAACTTCAATATGGTTGCCATTGTGAACAAAGCACCGCAGCAGCTCGGCATCAAACAGATTCTAAGCGCGTATATCGACCATCAGAAGGAAGTTGTTACCCACCGGACCCAATATGAGTTGGATAAGGCGGAAGAGCGTGCGCATGTCGTAGAGGGCCTCGTAAAGGCATTAAATATCCTCGACGAAGTTATTGCGACAATCAAGGCCTCCAAGAACCGCGCCGATGCGCAAAATAATCTCGTAGCGAAGTATGGCTTCAGCGAGCGGCAGGCCGATGCGATTCTGACGCTCCAATTGTACCGCCTGACGAATCTGGAGATTACATCGCTGGAGAAGGAATTGAGAGAGACGCAGAAGCGTATTGCTTACCTGCGTTCGATTCTGGAGAGCGAGAAAAAGCTGCTTGGCGTAATCAAGGACGAGCTTACGGAAATTCGCAACAAATTCGGTATTGACCGCCGTTCCTCCATCCGCGGTGAAGTTGAAGAGCTGAAGGTGAACCTGGAGGTTATGGTACCATCCGAGGATGTTATTGTTACGCTTAGTGAAGAAGGTTACATGAAGCGGACAAGCATCCTGTCGTTCACCCGTTCAGGCGGCGACCTGCAGACGGCAGGGGTGAAGGAAGGCGATGCAATCAGCAGCGTATACGAAGTGAATACTATCGACAATCTGCTGCTGTTCACCCGCAAGGGCCAATACTATATGCTGCCTGTTCATCAAATTCCGGAGTTCAAATGGAAAGATACCGGTACAGCCGTTGTCAATATTGTTCCAATTCCAAAGGATGATTCGATCGTAGCCGTTATTCCGGTCAAAGACTTCAACCTGGCAGGAGCCTCTCTTGTCTTCGTAACGAAGCGTGCGCAGGTAAAACGGACTGAATTGAAGGAATACATGACGACACGTTCTACCGCTATTGCGGCCGCGAAGGTTGCAGACGGGGACGAGGTTATCCGTGTTATGCAAAGCGATGGAACGAAGCAGCTGCTGCTGGTAAGCAAGCTGGGAATGAGCATCAGATTCAGCGAGCAAGAAGTGAATTCGATGGGCAGGGTTGCAGCAGGTGTACGCGGCATGCAGCTTAGAGAAGATGATGAGCTTATCGCAGCCGAATGGGTTGCTGATGATGAAGGCGAAGTACTCGTTGTGTCGGATTTGGGTTATGCCAAACGTACATTGCTGCTGGATTATCCGCTTCAAGGCAGGGGCGGCAAAGGGCTTCAAACCTTTGAATTCAAAGAAGGCAAGCGTGTGAAGCCAAATGGCTCTGCGCTGGTCGCGGCTCTATATTGCAAGGAAGAGAAGGGCATTATAGCGCTTACATCCTCAGGCGCCCAGCTAGCTGCGTCTTCGGAGAAGGCGCCGATCGAAGACCGGAAGTCCATCGGACGTATCCTGCTTCCGGTTGAGAAAAATGATGTTATTACAACCATTTTTGTCAGACCTGATTTATCTCCTCAGTCATAAGGCCGGTTAGGCGGATCAAACCGTTCGATTAACCGGATGATAGCTTCAAACATGACCCACATCGGCACCAGCTCATCCGGGCGGTCGAGCCATTGTGGGTCTTTTATGATGCCGTACGCTTTTATCTTGCTAATGATTTCTGCTTTTTGGTCATCCAATGGGGATCACTCCTTCACGCATCATTTCGACGAATAGATCAGACGCCTATGCCCATTGTATGTCTACTCCTGTCATAATGTTCAACTTTATAGCGATTAATGGCTCAAATTATTAATTGCATTAACCTTTTATTCGACATTTGCGAATGCTATAATTGGTATAAATGAGAAAATTGGACAGGAAGCGGGTGTAATTATGATTTCTGAAGAATTTACTCGTCTATGGACAAAGATGACAAGAGAGTGGAAGGATAGTTTAGAAGAAGGTTTGGCACCGCTTACGGAAGGACAGTTGAATGTATTGGATATCCTGCTGCAGCATGAACCAATGAAGCCTTCTGAACTGCTGAAATACCTCGCAACAACCCCCGCGGCGATTACGACGCTGCTGGATCGGATGGAGCGCAATGAGTTGATTGTACGTACTAGGGATAATCAAGACCGAAGAATTGTATGGGTATCTGTATCGGAGAAAGGAAGAAACGAGGCCCAGCGCGGAACGGAAGTGCGTTCTAAGCTTATCGGCGAATCGCTGGACCGTATTTCTTCTCATAACCAGCAGCTGCTTGTATATCTGCTGGGCAAGGTTGCTAATGCTTAAGCTTAATTAAGCTATTGCGGATCAGGATTTAACATAGCCCGCAGACGATTGCGAAGAACCTTAAGCGTTTGTTTCATGGAGCTGTAGTCATCCTTCGTAAGCAAGCTGTCGCTTGCAGCTGTAATCGTCTGCTCAACCGGCAGGATGCGGTATTTATAATAGCTGCCCGATAAGTAACGATGTACCCATGTAGGAGTTGCTTCAATATCCGATAGCTCAATTGAGCCGTCGGATTTATTTTTTCGTACGGTTACTTTATAGATAACGCCATAATCCTTTGTATCGCCGCGCTGCGCGGAGATGAAGTTGCCCATAGAATAAATAATAAGTCCGTGTCTGTCATGTCCGCTCGCGTCTGTCGTATCCAGTACCTCGTACGGTTGTATCACATGGGGATGGGAGCCGGCAATAATATCGGCCCCTTCGGCAACCAGCTTGCGGGCCAGCTGCTTCTGTTCATCGTTAGGCGTTGTTTGGTATTCAATACCGAAGTGCAAAGCTATCGTAACAAAATCTGCGCCAAGCTCTTTCAGGTGATGAATATCGTTTATCATTTTCTGCTCATCAATCATGGAGACGGCGTACGGTTTGCCCTTTGGCAGCGGGATTCCGTTGGTTCCGTAGGTGTAAGCGAGCAGCCCCATCTTGATGCCGTTATGCTCGACGATGACGGGGGTATCCGCTTCTTCCTGGGATTCGGCCGTCCCTTTGATAACAAAAGGGTATTCCTTGAGATTCTGCAAGGTGAGCATCAGTGCTTTGTCACCTTTATCAAGCGAATGATTGTTGGCATTGGTCAAGATGTTGAAGCCGGCATACTGCAGCGCGTCCAGCAGTTCTACAGGGGCATTAAAGCTTGGATAACCCGTATAGCCATAAGCAGCGCCGGCAATCGGTGTCTCCAGATTGGCCATTACCCAGTCGCCTTGTTCAAGGATCGGCTTGACTTCATCGAAGAAATAATTGAAGTTGTATTTCTTCGTCTTGCTGTCATATGCGCCCGGCAGCTCCGGCTTATGCATCATAATGTCGCCAACAGCCATCCATACGGCCTCATCATATTGCGGTGTTGGAACCGGAGTTGGCGTCGGCGTTGGTGTTGGTGTCTCCGCAGGAGTAGCCGTTGGTATAGGTGTTGTATCAGGTTGACTGGACTGTGTTGGAGCAGGCGGTTTTGCAGCTGTTTCCGTCAAGTGAGAATCTTGTTTCAAGGTTGTCGTGATGATTAAAAGAATGCCCGCCGCCGATAGCAGCAGGAGGATGAAATGAATGGTCAAGCGCTTCTTGCTTCGCATTCTGCGCATGAAGGGCAGATCCCTCCTAAAAAAGAATTATGAAGCAATTCTTGGCTTCGCAAGCATTAGCTAGAAGAATTGCCTAGAGAAATAGGCTGGAGGCTTCCTCCAGTTGTTCGCTAGTCCACCAGGACCAGGCTGGTGAACCATATGGAACGGATCGGAAGCATCGGCGTTCCTTCGTAACCGGATGGGGAGCTTCAACTGAAGTGGACCACAAGGCAATATCGGATACGGATGACGTGCTAGGAGCGCCGTATTTGCGGTCTGCAACAAGCGGACAGCCGATATAAGCCATTTGCGCGCGGATTTGATGCGGTCTGCCGGTATGAAGCTTAACGGCGATGAGAGAGTAGCCTCCCGCTTCTGCGCATACCTTGTATTCCAGAATTGCTTCTTTCGCGTCTTGTGCTGGCTCTTTATAGACGGTTACTTGATTGCGTTTGGCATCTTTCCGTATGTAATGCCGGAGACGGTCCTGCTGCTTCGCCGGTTTGCCGTGAACGACGCAAACATAGGTTTTGCCAAAGGTACGGCTCCGTACCGCTTCCGACAAGCGAGAGGCAGCCTTGGAGGTTTTGGCAAACAGCATAGCTCCTCCAACAGGCCGGTCGAGCCGATGCACAAGGCCGAGGAATACGTTCCCCGGCTTGTTATGGCGGATCTTCAGATCCTGTTTGATTAATGTAAGCATGTCAGGGTCCCCGGTTTCATCCTCTTGGGACGGGATACCAGGGAGCTTGACTACGGCAATAATGTGATTATCCTCATACAGCACCGGAATCACCGGGCTAATTGCATCGTTTCCGGCAGCCATTATTCCGACTCCCAGCGACCAAGAATGCCGCAAGGCAGATTCAGGCCGGACTGTGTAATCGGCAAGCCGATCTCGCCGCAATTGATCATGCCGCCAAATTTGTTCTTCATCGTTGTATGAAGCAAATTGTGGAGAACAGTTGGAGACAAGCCGGTCGTATAGGAATTGATCAGCAGGAAAAGCGGATTGTCTGACAGAATTGTGGTACAGAACTCAAGGAACGGATACAGATTCTCTTCGAGCTTCCAGGTTTCGCCGTTAGGTCCGCGTCCATAGGAAGGCGGGTCCATAATGATAGCGTCATATTGACGGCCGCGGCGCTGCTCGCGCTGTACGAATTTAAATACGTCATCCGTAATATAACGGATAGGGGCACTCTCAAGACCAGACAGCTGTGCATTTTCTTTTGCCCACTGGACCATGCCTTTTGCCGCGTCTACATGCACGACTTCCGCGCCAGCCGCCGCTGCAGCGATCGTAGCACCTCCGGAATATGCGAACAGGTTCAGCACACGAATTGGACGTCCTGCGGAACGGATCTTGTCCATCATCCAGCTCCAGTTCACCGCTTGCTCAGGGAATAGGCCGGTATGCTTGAAATTAGTTGGCTTGATGTGGAATTTAAGCTCTCCGTAAGAGATCGTCCAGCGTTCCGGCAGGCCGGATTTGAATTGCCATTGTCCGCCTCCGGAGGAGCTGCGGTGATAATGCCCGTCTGTCTGCTTCCAGGCTCCGGCTTCACTTGCAATCGGCCAAATGATCTGGGGATCCGGACGGCGGAGAATGTATTGGCCCCAACGCTCCAGCTTGTCTCCTGCTCCAGTATCAATAACCTCATAATCGGTCCATTTATCTGCTAAGTACATGTTATTGTAATCCTTCCTTGGTGTATAATTTTCGTTGTATTATAATGAAGTCTTCGACTATTATAACGAAGCATACAGAATGAAGCAATTAGAGGTGGGACTATTATTCGAAAACAAGGGTGGTTAATCGGAATAACGGCAAGTCTTCTGATCTTTATTGCAGCAGCCATGCTGGCAGCACGGTCAGATACCTCGCAACTCGATGAATCGGTTGCAGATTTCTTTGCAAGTATACATAGCGGAACGTTAACCGATCTGTTCAAGGCGATGACAACGCTTGGTTCTACGGTTGGAATCATAATCATTACATTGGTATTGGCGGTATGGTTCGCGTGGAAAAAGGGGTGGCAAAAGGCGTTGCTGCTGATTGCGGGGGTAGCAGGGGCATATGCAGTGAACACGCTTGTGAAGTCCGGCTTTGACCGGGCAAGGCCGGCTATGGCTTGGGGGATTGAAGCGGATGGTTCAAGCTTCCCGAGCGGCAATGCGATGCTGGCAATCGTGATGTACAGTTTGGCGGCGATCTGGATTATGACGGATAGAAGCATAAACCGAGTTGTAAAATGGATCGCGGCTGTTATTGCAATCATTCTGATTATACTAATGGGGGCATCCCGTTTATATTTCAGCGTGCATTATGCCACCGATATTATTGGTGGTTATGCAGCCGGATTTGTTATTGTCTGTCTTGTGATGGCGCTTGCAAGGGGAAAGAGGCTTAGTAGCCGCTAGTCTGTGGACAGCGGCTAATTAAGACTCCCGGATGGCCTCGAGCATTTTGTCGATCGATACCTTGCGTTTGTCTTCATCCATGTTATTGAGCAGTCGAATAATCTCAATCGTATCTGCTGCAACTTGAGTCTCTGCGCCGCGCGTATCACCGTCAATAATATAATCTGTGGTGACTTCAAAAAAAGCGGCGAGTTTAATCAAAGTCTCATACACGGGCTGCCGGTTGTTAATCTCGTAGTGGCTGTAAGCGGATCGCGTTATGCCGATGGATTGTGCAACTATTTCTTGCGATAAGCTTCGATGCTGGCGCAGCTCCTTCAAGCGATCTCCCATCGTCAAGGTCATTCGCTCCTCACATTGGTAATCAATTTGGCGATATGTTACACTCACTACTAGTAATTTATGATACAAAACGTATCATTGTCAAGCTTTATATGAGAAAGTTACTAATAAAATAGAAAAATTTAGAAGGGATGACGACAAGCAATGGTTTTAACCTTTGAATGTGAATGCGGCAATAAAACCGGGGTGTTTGCAACCGGGGATCGTGACGAAACCGGACGGGAGTTTATCGAGCTGGAGGACGATGATCGTTTAAACTATATAATCGGAGAAGACGGTGTACTGTTCAAATGCAAGTTCTGCGGGTACACTTATCGATTGGATAAGCTGTAAAAGCAATAGATATGAAATGCTATTGAATTAAGGATCTGTAACGGCGGTATACATCCTATGACAGGTATCCCCGCATTTCATAACTACCGGGCAGCTCGTTGGGCGGATATGCCCGGCATTGAAGCTGTCATGATCGACAACCGAAGCCAGCTGCGCTGGAACGAGCTGAGCTGCGGACGTCGCCGTTAACAGATTCAGGCCGGACGAAAAAAATCGTGCTGCAATGTCCGTCTGGTCATGCGAGATGACTGGGAAGAGGAATCATTTAAAGCGAATCTCATGATCTAATCCTGAGGCTGCAAAGTGAAGCAGCTTCTCGCCTTCCAGGATGAGATCATGCTGCTCTTCCCTGGTGAGCCGCCTGAACGGATCGATGATAAGCACAGCCTTTTGGGGGTCCCGCTCGATTGACCATATTCCTTCAATAAATCCGCTCAGCAGGATGGTTGAGCGGAGGATGCCATTGGCGGTGAAGATGCGCTTGCCATAGGCAACATTCATAATACGGGATCGATCAGCGATACCCAGCAGCATTTGATCAAATTCCCCGAGGAAGCGGACAGGAGGAATGATATCGGCATCAGGACGGGGAGCGCCCGGCAGATCAAATAATTCATGACCTTGCTCATTCTGGAAGATCAGAAGCTGCGGACGCAGCTTCTCGAAATGCTCTTTCAGGCGCGTAAGCCCGGACCAGGCCTGCATATCCTTGACCGTGGCTGGCCCATAAGCAGCAAGATACCGCAAAATAAGCTTTGCCGTGTCAGGCTGCTCCGTTAGGGACCGCTCGAGCCATAACTCTGATGAGGTATGAGTCGCCTGGCCGCTTTCTCCCCACAATCCGCGCGGCGGGATTTGAACAAGCGGGACAAAGGTTCGTACAGCGGCTGCAAGTGCTTCAGAATCAATGCCTGACCAGTAGTTTTCCGCCAGCAGCTTGCCAAGCTCGCTAAAGGTGCGCGGCTGCTCCTCAACAAGCTTTCTCCCTTCTGCAGATACAGCATTTAGATCAACTCCTGCAAGACGCTTGCCAAAGCTTCCCTTAAGCGCGCGCTCCTGAATAGTCTGTACCCAAGGTCTGAGCAACAGACAGTCGCTTGAGGATACCAAATGGAGGGTGGAGCGCATTAAAGCGATCCTGACCGCCTGGCGATCCGAGATCAGCGAAGATAATTGAGATTGCTCAAACTCTTCAAGCCTTGTCCAAAGCGAGAAATAGGGGGCACTCGGGGCTTGAGCCTGCAGGCCAATAAACCATTCCAAGGTATCAAGAACAGACCTGTCCGAGCGGGAGAGCAGCATTTGTCTGGCTAGCAAAGCCCGGTTTAATTCCAGTGCGCTTATCGTGTGTGCCTCTTGAGCCATCCTTCCACCAGCACTCCTTATTCACAATCTATTTCCAATTAGAGTAGCTTTCTTAGAGACAAGTTACAAGTCTTGCATAGGATAAAATAGAGTAAAAGGAAAGGAAATTCATTCTCACGTATAGAATTGTACATTTGGAAAATGATGTATTTGCGGGGAGGGGGTGCGGCGTGCAATCCATTCTGGAGTTAAAGAGGACGAAGCAATACACGAATTGGCTGAGGAACTTCCGAGTTTTCTTAAACGGCATTGAGTATGAGAAAATCGCTGACGACGAAACAATCCGATATGAGCTGGAGCCAGGCGAATATGAATTGTATGTAAAGATAGACTGGTGCGGAAGCAATCGTTATTCATTCACCATACAGGAGAATGAGACCATTCACTTGCAATGCGGTTGTCCCATCAGGGGCTGGCAGCTCTTAAATCCGTTCATCATGCCTTACTATATCTTCTTTTACCCAAACAAATATTTGTATATTAAGTAAAAAAGCCGGAAATCGCGGTCAGGCAACAGCCATTTTATGGCTTGCCCGGACTACGGTTGCCGGCTTTTTTACCACAATAGACTTTATAAGCTTCGATATCTATCGAATATAAAAATCTATTTGGCGATAAATCCTGCCTCTAGACGCGGTCGCTCATCTTCGAGAGGCCTCGATAGAGGATTTTTCATCATGTTATCGGGAAGCTGCTGCATTCTCCTGAGCAACTGCGGAAGCTGAGGCTTTCTCTTTTTTTCCTGCAAACAGGCTGATCAAATAAACCAGCATAAAGATCACCATGGCTACGGCTGCATAACGATACATGGCCGAATAGCTGGTTGCGGATGCGACAATGCCAAGCAGCATGGAGCCGGCAGCTACGCCCAGATCAATCGTATTGTAATACAAGCTGTTAGCGAAGCTGACTTGATGCGGTGCAGCTTCACGCAGCATCCAGGCTTGTGTTGTCGGCTGAATCGCGCCAAAGCCTAATCCGTACAGCAAGGCAGATACAATGACGAGCGGAAGCGAGTGCGCGTATGACAAGATAAGCAGGCTCGCGATGACCACAAGGGCACCCGGAATCACAATCAGCATTGGACCGCGGCGGTCGAACAGCTTGCCGGAAATCGGTCGAATAACCAATACCGTAAACACAATGAATAAGAAGAATAAGCCGATCTGTTCGATATGATTCTGTGCACCGTAGAGCGCAATAAAGCCGAGAATACCGCCATAGGTGACAGACATGAGTACATTAAGAACAGCAGGCACCATCATGCGGGCAGTGGAAGAGCCGGCAGAACGATCATCTGCAGTTGCAGCATGAACGGATGGGGATGGAGCGGATTTGGCCGGCTGTTTCGGAATACTGCGTGTAGCAAGCAAGAGCGGAATAATGAGAATAAGGACAATTGTACCGATCATCGCAAGAGTGGTGAAGTTGAATTGCTTGATGACAGACAGCCCAATCATTGGGCCAAGCGACATCGCAATACTTGTGGATAGTCCGAAGTATCCGATCCCTTCGCCGGTTCTTTTCTTCGGAATAATTTGCGACACCAAGGTTGGAATAATGGTGCTTGTCATCCCGAAGCCGATGCCAAATAACGCACGGAGTACAAGCAGGGAGGTCATCGAGCTCGCAAACGGGTAGAGGATCGTCGCAATGGCGGCTAATACAAGCCCGGCAAACAAGATGACGTTGCGATGTACTTTGCGAAGCAGCGCCGCTGTGGCGAATCGGGTTACGATCGCAGCAAGGGCAAACAGGCTGGTTACAAGGCTTAGCGTAAAGTTATCCGGATGAAATTGTTCCTTCGCATAAGTAGGGAACGGGGAGAGCAGCATCTGCAGGCTTAGAAAGAGCAGCAAATAACTGACCGTCAAGGTTACAAAAGATTTACTCCAAAGCTTATCTGGCTGTATGTTCATGGTGTATCATTGCTCCTTTTCATTCTCTAGCAAGCTGGCTGTATGTTCGTTTAGTCTCTTCAGCAAATTGGTCATTTGCTCGTATTCTGCGGCGGACAGGACCTGAGCGATCTCAGCAATCGTGCTGTATTCAATCGGTTCGATGGCATCCGCCGTTTCTCGGCCGAGAACGGTAATATAGACCTGGAAGGAACGTCGGTCATGCTCACTGGCACGTTTCGTAATGAAGCCTTTCGCCTCGAGCGAGTCCAGAATCCGGGTTGTAGTGGGTTTATCCTTGCCTGCACGTTCTGCAAGCTCCTTCTGAATCAGGCCGTCTTCCTCCCGGACACGGAAGAGGACAGCCCATTGTTCTGGCGTTAAACCAAATTCCTTAATGCGGCCGGCAAAAAAATTCGTCAGTTTCCGGTAAGTTGTTCCGAGCAGGAAACCGATGGAATGATCCAGTCCTTTTTGATGCATTTTACTCACGCCCCAAATTAGTTGTTACAACAACTATATTCCTGACAACTATTTTTGTCAAATCGAAAATATGGGATTGAATAGCGTGAATAGGGGAAAATAAACGGACTACACATGGAGGAGCAAAGCGAGGAATGAGAAAACAATCACTATGGATCCATTCTTTCTGGATCGCGGCTGTATTGTCATTGCTGGTTGCCCAGCATCCGGCTAACGCGCTGCAGGGGCCGTTCCACTTTGGATTCAAGAAAAGCGTAGGCGGGCAGCTGCCCTCGATTAATGAAGAAGGCTTCAAAGATATCGTGATGAAGCATGATGCGATTTTTCTCGGTGATACGACCAAGAAAGAGCTGTATTTGACCTTCGATAACGGTTATGAGAACGGGTATACGCCGCAAGTGCTGGATGTACTGAAGGAGAAGCAGGTGCCTGCAATCTTTTTCGTGACGGGGCATTATGTGAAGGATCAGCCGGAGTTGGTTAAACGTATGGCCAGCGAGGGACATCTGGTCGGCAACCATTCCTGGAGCCATCCGGATATGACCCAAATTTCGGCTGAACAGATTCGAACGGAGCTGGAGAAGGTCAGGGAGCAGGTTACTACGCTGACGGGTCAGCAGACGATGAATTATTTGAGGCCGCCAAGAGGAATTTTTAGCGATCAAGTACTTGCCGTCAGCAAGGAATCGGGATATACGAATGTATTCTGGTCCGTTGCCTATAAGGATTGGGATGTTAACGCGCAAAAAGGAGCGGGCTTCGCCTTTAATCAAGTCGTCGCACAGCTTCATCCCGGAGCGGTTATCCTGCTTCATACCGTGTCCAAAGACAATGCCGCTGCGCTCGGCTCAATTATTGACGAAGCCCGCAAGCAAGGCTATGAATTTAAAAGTCTTGATCAAATGGCAGTCAAGACGTATGGCAATTAATTAACGAGAGATCAGATGCTCCGACGGCTCAACCACAACGGACCAGCCGAACGGATCTTCTACCGTACCCTTTTGAATACCGGTCAGCGTGTCGTACAGCTTTTGCGACAGCTCGCCGGTATTTCCTTCGTTAATGACATAACGCGTACCTTCCCAAGACAATTCCCCGATTGGAGAAATAACGGCGGCAGTACCTGTGCCAAACGCTTCGACAAGACGGCCTTCCTGATGGGCTGTAATAACCTCTTCAATGGACAGCTGTCTTTCTTCAACCGGCACGTTCATATGCTTGAGCAGGCGGATGATCGAATCGCGGGTAATACCGTCCAGAATACTTCCGTTCAGGGCAGGGGTAATAACCGTACCGTCAATGTTGAAGAAGACGTTCATGCTGCCAACTTCCTCAATATATTTGCGGTGAACGCCGTCCAGCCACAGAACCTGGGATGCGCCTTGCGCATAAGCTTCTTCCTGTGCTTTCAAGCTTGCTGCGTAGTTGCCGGCAGTCTTCGCGTTGCCGACACCGCCGCGTACGGCGCGTACATATTGGGATTCCACATGGATTTTAACCGGATGAATGCCTTCTGCGTAATAAGAGCCTACTGGAGACATGATGATCATGAACATGTATTGGGTCGAAGCATTAACGCCAAGCTGTGCTTCCGTTGCAATCACGAACGGACGAACATAGAGAGAAGTTTCCGCATCAGACGGAATCCAATCGCTGTCTGTCAGAATAAGCTGCTTCAATGCTTCAAGCGCCAGCTCTTCGTCTACGGCAGGAATGCTAAGACGTGCGTTGGAACGATTGAGACGCGCCATATTTTGTTCAGGACGGAACAGACGGATTTTGCCGTCGCCAGTCAAGTAAGCTTTCAGGCCTTCAAAGATCGTTTGACCATAATGAAACACTTTTGCTGCAGGATCAAGCGAAATCGGCTGATAAGGGACAATACGCGGGTTATACCAGCCGCCCTTAGCTGCATCATAGTCCAAAATGAACATGTGGTCCGTGTAATACTTGCCAAATCCAAGCTCGGATGCTTTAGGCTTCTGTTTCTTATTCGTAGAAAGTTCTATTGTGATGGTCTTGTTCATCGTCTTTGATCTCTCCTTGTTGCTAGTTATAGTTGAATCGTACCATGACAGTCGATATATTTAAAGTATCTGTTTTATCGTATACGCATACCGAAAAGGTATACTGGGGGATGGTAATGGATATTCGACAGTTAAGGTACTTTTTGGCGATTGCCAAGGAAGGACAAATTACCCGCGCAGCGAAAGCGCTTAACATGGAGCAGCCGCCGCTCAGCCGTCAACTAAAGCTGATGGAGGATGAGTTAGGCGTAACTTTGTTCGACCGGAGCGGGAAGGGGCTGAGCCTGACGCATGCCGGCGAGCTTCTGCGGGACAAGGCAGAGAAGCTGCTTCAGGAATTCAACGAGACTATACATGAGGTAAAGGAGCTCGATGCCGGCTTGCACGGGATGCTGGCTATTGGTTCCGTTGTATCCTGTATTTCTCTTTTGCCCCCGCCAATTGAGCAATTCCGCAGGCTGTATCCGAATGTCACATTCAAGATATGGGAGGGCGATCACTTTATCCTTGGCAATCTGCTGGAAAAGCGGGATATTGAGCTGATCGTAGCCAGGCTTCCCTTTGAATCAACGCTGCATACGCAGCCCTATTCGGTCCTGCCGCTTCCGTCAGATCCGTTCGTAGCGGTCCTGCCTTCGGGCTGGGTAAGCGATCCGGATAAAGACATGATGCTGATGAGCGAGCTTGCGGACATGCCGTTCCTGACTCTCAAGACGGACAAAACAATCGGGATGCATCATCGCGTGATGATCGAGTCGAGGGCGCATGGCTTCGAACCAAAGGTTATTTGCGAATGCTCAAGCGTAGCCATTATTGTAGCTCTTGTAGCAGCCGGCATCGGGGCAACCGTTTTTCCCAAATCGGTTATGGCATCCTTTCCGCTTCCTACTATAAAAATGCTTGCCATCTCGGATGCGGATTTCCAATCGGATGTTGGGATTATATGGCTGAAGGACCGGTATCTGTCAAAAAGTGCCCGAAACTTCATTCAGCTGTTCGAGAATCAAGCGTAAACGGCTGCCCCTCAATGAGAAAACCTCTATCGAGGCCTTTCGAAGAAGGGCGACCGCGTTTAGAGGTTGGTTTTATCGCCAATAAGAATTTGTTCTTCCGACTTGCTCGGAAACTTATCAATTCTTATGTGGTAAAAGAAAGATGCAGCATGGTATGCTGCATCTTATTCTTCATGAATTCGCTTTGATCTCAAGAAGCTCATATTTGATAACGCCGATCGGTGCATCAACGCTAATAATACTTCCGACCGTTTTGCCCATAAGTGCCTGGCCCATCGGGCTCTCATAGGAAATCTTGTTCTCGAATACATCCGCTTCCGCAGGTCCAACCAGACGGTATTCGATTTTCTCTGCGACTTCAATGTCGTTCAGAACAACAATAGAGCCGACGCCCACTTTTGTTGTATCTGCCGAATTGGACACGCGGGCAGTCTTCAGCATTTTCTCCAGCTGCGCAATTCGGGTCTCCATGAAAGCTTGATCGTCCTTGGCGGAATGGTATTCGCTGTTTTCCTTCAGATCGCCGTAGCTGATGGCGACCTTCAGACGTTGCGCCAGCTCAGAACGTTTGACCGTCTTCAGTTCTTCAAGCTCATCCTCTAATTTCTTAAGACCTTCAGGGGTTAAAATGATTTCGTTTTGTGCCAAGCTCGACAACTCCTATTTCCTATTATTGATATCTTATGATTCGTTTCCTACATCTTACACTATCCATTAAGGAAAAGAAACTTGGGCAGGGCTCCCAGCAAGCAGCTGAAACTAACATTTTTCTAACTGAAAAGAAATGGAAAACTCAAATTTATAGTGTAGGATATGTCATGCTGGCATCACGTAAATTATTTTCTTAACGGACCTCAATCAACATGAAAAACCACCTCAGTCAGAGGTCTTTTTGTAATTCTAAGAATTTTTATAAGTTTTTTCTTATAAATGTGGCTTAGAATTCTCCGGATTGAAACGCGCTACGCCAAGGACGGCGATAGCCGTTTCACCTTGCGTGCCGAACTTACAGAGAGGGAGTAAATGGAGAAATGCTGAAAAAGAGGTTCAAACTAACCAGGTTATTTCAAACACGGAAAATTGCCCACCGTGTATTGATCACGACGCTTATCATTGCCATTGCCATTGTTGCGTCCATGTCCACAGCTTTATTTCTTGCGAACTCCTCGTTATTCAAAAGCCAGATTAAGAAGGAACTAGCCCGGCAGTCCGATGTCATTACCGCAAGATTGGACGAAGAGTTGCAGACGAAAATATCCAAAATCAATGCGCTGGCAGGTGTAGGACAATACTTTGGACAAGATGCCGGTAAGCATCAGGAATTGATTGAGCATTTTATTAAAGAAAATCCGGAGCTGATGTCTCCGGGCTATTCGCTTGACATGTCAGGCAAAAACTTTGTTGTTGCGCAATCCGGTGACAAGATTGATGTATCGGAACGGCCGTATTTCAAATCCTTGTCGGAAGGCAAATTGACGGTCAGCGATCCGCTTGTGAATAAAGTTGATCCATCCAAGGTTTCCATTGTGATTGCAGCACCTCTTAAACAGGATGGCAAAGCATATGGCTTTTACATATTCGGCTATGAAATTAACGCGGCTGCAGCGATTGTCAGTGAAACGAAAATCGGAAAAACCGGCTACGCTATTCTGCTGGACAGCAACGGTCTTGTTGTCAGTCATCCAAAAGCAGACTTGGTTATGAAAAAAACGGTCTACGACATGAACATGCCGGAAACGGTGAAGGCATTTGAATTGGCAAAGCAGGGCCAGAACACGAACTATTCCTATACCTTTAACGGGGAGGAAAAACTCGGCTATGCCGAAGCGACGCGCAACGGTTATGTGATTCAGTTGTCCATACAGAAGAAAGAAGCCATGCAGCCGGTTACGGATATGCTGTGGAAAACAGTTACAGTGGCTCTGATCGTAACAGTTATCGCTCTTATAGCCGCCTACCTTTCTGCAACCCAGATGGCGAAGCCTATTGTCTATATTTCCAATACGATTAGAATGCTCGCAAGCGGTGATTTAAGACCAAGACTTGAAGTAAAAGCGAAAAACGAGCTCGGCGAGCTTGCAGATAATATGAACGAAATGTTGGATTCGTTCTCGGATACGATTAGTAACGTTAGCTTTGCTTCTGAACAATTGGCGGCCTCCTCGGAAGAGCTGACAGCAGCTTCCGTCGATTCTGTTGATATTTCCAGCCGTATTGGCGAGGCGATTCTTAACGTGACAACGGCCGGGGAGCATCAAATGATTTCTGCCGAGCAGACCTCGACCGCGATGGAGGAGATGGCATCGGGCGTGCAGCGGATTGCGGAATCCTCTTCCGTTGTAGCCGAAGCTTCGCAAACCTCGCTGGATGAAGTTCAGCTTGGCCAGGTTGCCGTTACGCATGCTGTTGAGCAGATGAAGCTTATTCACTCCTCCGCGACCAAGTCCGCCGATGAGGTCCGGGAGCTGGAGCTGAAGTCGAATCAGATCGGCAGCATTGTATCAGTTATCCAGGAAATCACGAATCAGACGCAGCTGTTGTCGCTTAACGCGTCCATCGAAGCCGCAAGGGCAGGGGAGCATGGCAGAGGTTTTGCCGTAGTTGCTAATGAAGTGAAAAAGCTGGCTGAGCAGTCGGCGCAATCCGCCTCCGAGATTACAGCGCTGATTAAGGAAGTCCAGGAGACAACCTTGCGTGTCGTTCATGCCATGAATCAAGGGGTTGGCGATGTAGAGATTGGCTCCGAGCTGATTAATGAAGCAGGCGAAGTGTTTGGCCGGATCACCTCCACATTCCAGGAAATTTCCAGTCAAATTCAGGAGGTATCTGCCGCTTCTGAGCAAATGTCGGCAGGTACGGAAGAGGTTACGGCTTCCATGGCCGAGATTGTAACGATGACGCAATCCACGCATAGCCATTCCCAGAGCATCTCGCAAGGTGCAGAGAAGCAGCTTGCTTCTATGAAAGATATTTCGGCTTCAGCCGAAGATCTGAGCCATATGGCACAGCATTTGCAGCAAGTGCTGTCGAAGTTTAAGACCAATTAGAAGCTTTTGATTAATAAAGCCGAAAATGGTACAGTATGGAAGGATAGCCATCCAACGATTTCATATTAATCGTACAAGGAGAGATCTTGATGTCAGTTGATGCTTACTTGAATTTTAATGGAAATTGCCGTGAAGCGGCGGAGTTCTACGCAGAAGTATTTGGTTTGGACAAGCCAAAGCTGATGACATTTGGCGAAGTGCCTCCGCATCCTGATTATCCATTGCCTGAAGAAGCGAAAAACCTGATTATGCATACTCGTCTGAACATTGGCGGGAGCAACGTGATGTTCTCCGATGTATTCCCTGGCATGCCGTTTATTGTTGGCACCAACATTACACTGGCGTACGTGGTGGAAGAAGAAGACAAAATTCGTTCCGCATTTGATCAGCTGAAAGTTGGCGGTACGATTGTGATGGAGCTGCAAGAGACGTTCTGGAGCAAATTGTACGGTCAAGTTACCGACAAATTCGGTGTTCAATGGCAGTTCAATCTGGGAATTGGCGGATTCTAATACTTATCTAACAAATAAAAGAGAACCGGCAGTTGGTATGTAACAGCTGCGGGTTCTTTTTTTGCGGGCTTCTGCTCTAACGAAACCTGGTATTGTTATTTCGTTAAAATCAAGCCTGATTATATTCTAACGAAACGTAGACACGCTATTTGAGCCAAAAGGGCCGAATGAGCAGTAAAAACGGTCATATAACGATACCAGGTTTCGCTAGATCATGAAATCCCTCCAAATCAGGCGAATAAGAATATGACGTTTCGTTAGTACTGGCTAGCTGTTAGTCAGTTTATCCTGCTTCTCAAACAGGAACAAATGTTCTATAATAGGCGTATGACTACGACTAAGAGATTATCGAAGAGAGGTACTCCATTGGCTGAGCCGTTAAAAGATATGTATGATGAAGCTTTCCTGCGCCAATTCGCAGATAAAGTGCTTGCCGCTTATCCGGCTTTTAATAAAGAGGCTTTTATATCTGATGTCATGAATGAAGAATGGAACGAGTTGGCACTGAAAGGAAGGATCAGACAAATCTCAACGGTGCTGGGCAGGCATTTGCCGCCGGATTACGGGGACGCGCTGGCAGTTTTGTATGCGATCTGCGAAGAATGCAGCGGATTTCCGTATCTGTTCTTCCCGGATTTTGTGGAGGTGTATGGCGGGGCAGAGGAGCATTGGGAATTGTCCATGCAGGCTCTGGAGAGATTTACGCCAAAATCTTCGGCTGAGTTTGCCGTCCGTGTATTTCTAATCCGCGATCCGGAGCGTATGATGCGCCAGATGCTGATCTGGGCCAGCGATCCGAATGAACATGTGCGAAGACTAGCAAGCGAAGGCTGCCGACCGCGTCTTCCATGGGGGCAGGCTCTGCCTGTCTTTAAGAAAGATCCTGCGCCTCTTCTTCCGGTGCTGGAGTTATTGAAGGAAGATTCTTCCCTTTATGTCCGCAAGAGTGTTGCTAACAACCTGAATGATATTACGAAGGATCATCCGGATATTGTATTGGACATAGCCAGGCGCTGGCAGGGACAGCATCCGTACACAGATTGGATTATCCGTCATGCTTGCCGGAATTTGGTTCGCAAGGCTCATCCGGAGGCGTTGGCCATATTCGGTTATGCCATATCGGAGGATTCCGCTCCCATTGTCATATCAGCGGATCTTCAGATCCATCCGTCTACGCTGGAGATTGGAGATAGCTGCAGGCTGGAATATACGCTTCAGGTTCAGGAGGGAGAGCCGCTGCATCTGCGGATTGAATACGGTATCGATTTCGTGAAATCCGGAGGCAAGACTTCCCGCAAATTGTTCCTGTTATCAGATAAGACCGTTCCGGGCGGATCATCACTGTCCGGCAGCAGAGTTCACCGCTTCGCAGATTTATCCACCCGTCGCCATTATCCGGGAGAGCATCATGTTGTCTTAATGGTGAATGGCGTTGAAGCGGCAAGTACGACTATTGAGCTGCGCCCAGCAGCAACCGAATAAAAGAAAGAAGAGCTATGCTTTGGCTTTAAGCCTCGGCATAGCTCTTTATTTTATACGGATAGAAGGCCGTTGAATTTAGAAGGAAATCATTCCGCCCCGTTCGTCAAATACGGCAGTAGGATTCCACGCGACTTCCCACAGGTTATTTTCCGGATCAGCGAAATACGCTATGCGGCCTCCCCAGAACGCATCACTAGGCTCCCGTAATATGTTACCGCCAATCTCGCGGATTTGCTCAATGGCAGAGTCCACTTGCGAAGGCTCGTCTACATTAATGGCATAAGAAACGGCGCGGAAAGATTGTCTGTCTTGTGAAAAGGTTACGCCCGCATCCTTCTCTAGTTGCTCGATCGGAAATAAAGACAAGATGACGCCTGCCGTCCGGAAGACAGCGTAGGTATCTGAACTGATGGCGGTTTCTTCCCAGCCTAACTTCTGGTAGAAAGCGCGAAGTGAAGGCAAATCGTAAGCTCCGATCGTTAACAGGCTGACTCGTTGAGGAATCATCTTATAGGCCTCCTAAGTAATAAATGGAATATAGAAATAATTATAACGCTTTGATTTTTGGGGCGGCAATAGCGAGGACGAGCTTTTCCTGTTTTTTGCTCTGTCGTAATACTTTTACCATGTTCGATCATCCATATATATGTAAAAATCCGATTAGAAGCTGTTGAAGAGGGGATGAATCATAGTGGCTATCGTGCAGTTACAATCTACGAATCCGAAGTTTTCTTATCTGATCAAGAAAAATCCAAACTCCGGCATGCAAACCCGCTCCATACGAAAAGGGATTGCCTACGGCTGGTATACCGATGACTCCGCCGCCTATAACGTTTATTTCAAGGATGCGGATAACGAGGTGTCCTATAAAGAAAATGAGCAGGAGCAATTCGAATATTTGAATGTATCCCGTTATAATACGCCGCTGTTCCCGCTTAATGCGATCAATGAATTTTTCTCCGCTTCTTACAAAACCCGGCATGAGCAGGATACAGAAGGTTATGAGCACTCTTTCCATATCAATATGATCCATGTGGAATTGACCCGGTATGTCGATATGTTCGAGAAGCATATGAGGGACTGCCGCTTCGAGCGTCAACCGTTATCGAATAAAAGTTATTCCCTGACGGTTACAACGGAGAAAAGCTTGTATCATCTGCTTCATGCGGTCAGCGTATTATGCTTGTTCCTGGCTATGTCGGGCAATGAGTATATCGATATTAACGATGAGATCCTGGATAAATATATTTATAGTATTCAGATTATTGATGCTCCTTTCTACATTCGCAGCTTATTCGCAAGAAATTTCTTGTCTTCAAAGACGAGCTTCTGGAAATACAAACAAGCTTTGGAGAGCACAGACCGTTATGCCATTGACTTTGATTTTGGCGGAACGGCGTTTCAGAGAAGGAATTACATCGGCAGCTCTCTGCATTTTGATAAATCTATCGTGGATATTGGCTGCGGGGAAGGATTTTACGCTATTCCGTTCGCGAAGAAGATCGATAGCAATTATTATGCAATCGATATAAATGAAGAATCACTTGCGGTTGTAGAGCGGAAAGCAGCTGCGAAAGAAATCAATAATATTGCATTATACCGCTCTATTGCGTATTTTCTCGAGGATTACAGCGGGGAGCAGGTCGACATTATTATGACCGAAGTAATTGAGCATATGAGCGAGGAAGAAGCGAAGCAGCTTATTCAAACGATTTGTGCAAATATCGACTTTGATCATTTTATTATTACGACGCCTAATGCTGATTTTAATCCCTATTACGAGCTTCAACATCTGAGACATGACGACCACAAATGGGAGATGGGGCAAGAGAAATTCCAGCAATGGTTCATGGATATTATTCAAGAAATCAAATGGGATGTTGAATTTCTCGCAATTGGTGACGGCGTTAACGGCATCCGGACGACACAAGGTGTTATTTTGAAGAGAAGAGGGGCTTGATTATGGAGATCTCAACAAAAATCCATACGATCTTTCTGCTGGTTGGATCAACAGAATGCGGGAAATCAACCTTTGCAAATGAGATATTAATTCCAGGTCTTCAGTTCCGTGATGAGGAAAGAGGGATTAAGTCCAATATTCAATATTTGTCCTCTGATGTCATCCGGCAGGAAGTGCTTGGCTTCGATTATGACAAATATGACCGGATCATGCTGGAAGCCAGCGACCAGGCCTTTCAATTATTGTTCGCCAAGCTGAGGCTTGTGACCGCCTTTCCGGTAAACGCAGAGTTTGTAATTGTAGATACGACGGGGCTGGCCGATGATTTTCGTGCGAAGGTGCGGGAGATTGCTCATGAGAACAACTACCATGTCGAGATTATTTTGTTCGACTATCGGAACCGTGCCGATTATTACGCATCCGAACGATCCAAGAAGCTGATTACCGCACATATTAACCGGCTCAAGACAGAGGTTTTACGTTCCTTATCCAAAGAGGGGTATTCAGCTGTTCATAAGATACGGGCCAAAGACTTCTACTCCGTAACGGACAATAAAGCAAATCCGGATTATCGTATTTGTATTGAGAATCTGGATGAATATTTATCGACTGCGCTGCCGAATCGGTACAAATATTTGGTTGTCGGGGATATTCATGAATGTCTCGATATGTTCCAAACCCTGCTGCGCAGCCACGGTTATCAGATTGAAGGGAATACACTAACTCCTGCTGATCGTGTAAGAGATACAAAAATCGTGCTTGTCGGCGATTGGATTGATAAAGGGAAACAAACGAAGGAAACGATACAGTTTCTGCATACGAACCGGGAGCATTTCTACTTTGTTCTGGGCAATCACGAGAATTTTGTTCATAAATATCTCAAAGGGGATGTTCAGGGTGTCGATCAGGAGCGGCTGCATACGTATTTTGACTCGACACAAGTGCTTGCAGGTGAACCTGAATTACTTGAGCAATTTCATCAACTGGTTGCCGCTTCGAAGCCGTTTTATCGATTGGCGGGAGCAACAGGAGCTTCCTTTTATGTGACTCATGCGCCATGCCGTAACAAATATATCGGTAAACTGGACGCCAATTCCATTCGGCATCAGCGGAATTTCCGAATTGACCGGGAGGCTGACTTGGAGTCGCAATTAGCCTTTCTGGAAGAAGAAGCGGTAAGTAATTATCCTTTTCACATATTTGGGCATGTAGCAGCGAAGAACGCATTTCGGATTAAAAATAAAGTCCATGTCGATACGGGTTGCGTTCACGGAAACGCTCTGACCTCTGTGAGCTTATCCTATAAGCCTTTCTTTAAATCCCAGTCCTCCAGTCAGGCTTATATGACAGAGGCGCTCCAGCCGTTATTTGTGTCAGAACGGAAAGTGACTATTCAGCATTTGGGGGAGGAAGAGAGCCGCCGCCTTCGTTATGCCTCCCGTAACAAGATCAACTATATTTCCGGAACAATGGCGCCGGCAGATAAGGATGAAGCGTCCGGCCAATTGGAATCTATCAAAAAAGGATTGCAATATTATGCGGAACATGGCGTGAAGAAAGTTGTTTTGCAGCCGAAATATATGGGTTCCAGATGTAATATTTATCTTTATCCGAATGTGGAGCAATGCTTTGCAATTAGCCGTAACGGGTACAAAATCAAGAGAGTCGACCTAAGCGGAATCTATGCTGATTTGCTCAGCAAATTCGGCGGATACATGAGGGATAACGATATTGAAATGCTCCTGCTTGACGGCGAGCTGCTGCCATGGCAGGCGATGGGGGAAGGGCTCATCCAGCGGCAATTCAAGCCGATTGAGAAGGCGTTGGAGACAGAGCTTGCTTTCTTGGAGCAGAATGGCTTTGAAGCGGCGTTCCGTCAATTGACAGATGAGTATCGCGCGAGCGGCTTTGAACAGGATCAGTATCATACGCCCAAGGCAGAGTTAAGCGAGAAATATGGCTCTTTTATCTATCAGAATTACAAAAATATTCATGCCGTGCTGGACGCATATATGCCATTAGAAGCACATCGGCATGCTTATGAGACGTATAAGCAGCAAATGGAGCTTTATGCGGAAGCGGGAGAGCTTGCCTATAAACCGTTCGCTTTACTGAAAATCATCTACACAAACGGCCAAGAGGAGCTCCCGGGTTGGCCTACCTCCGAAATGTATCGCTTCCTCTCGGATGATGAGTTTCTGCTGATCGATTTGACGGATGAAGAGGCTGCCCTCCAAGCTGAACAGTTCTTTTCTAAGCTGACGGTTGATCAGGGGATGGAAGGTGTTGTTATGAAGCCGGAAACAATGATGGAGCAAGTTGTTCCATTTATTAAGGTCCGTAATGCAGAATATTTGTCGATCGTATACGGGTATGATTACCGATTTCCTCATAAATACAAAAAGCTGATGAAACAAAAGACTGTCGGCCAAAAGCTTCGCACATCAGCCAAGGAATACCGGATTGGTCAGCGAATGCTGGCTATTCCGAATGCTGAGATATCACCGGATAATGAGCGGTACAAAGAAATCGCAGCAAGCCTGCTGTTCGAAGTGGCTAAAGAGAAGGAAATCGATCCAAGACTGTAAAATTAAGGGTGAAGCCGATGACTGTACCTGACGCAGCTCGGGAGATACTGGATCAGTACTTTGCCAGACTCAACAAAGAGCTGCCTGATAGATTGGATGCCTTTTATCTGTTTGGCTCTGTATCGCTTGACGCCTTTCAAGAAGGCTTTAGCGATCTGGATTTTGCAGCGGTTACGAATCGCCCTCTTACAGAGCGAGAAGTTCGGATTTTGGAACAGATCCACCATGAACTGGAGGTAAGCTTCCCCAAGACCAGCTTGGACGGCAGATATGTATGGAATGAGGATTTAGAAAGCCTTGGTGACAAGGATTGTCCTTATCATTATTTTAACAGCGGCAGGCTTGCAGGAATTGAACGTCTACAGAAGGATTCGGTTGATGCCTTTCAAATCAAATATTACGGTATTCCGATTATTGGCCGTGATCCGCGTTCCTACAGCTATTCGGTCGATTGGACTGTATTAACCAGGAACATGAAGTCAAATCTCGAGCATTATTGGCTCAATTGGAGAAGAAAAGTGGAGAAGTTTCCTTCCAAGGCGTACTTTGGAATGTTCATTAAGGGCTGGATGATCGAGTGGGGCGTATTGGGGGTATCCCGTATCTTTTATTCCATAAGGGAACATGACCTCATTTCGAAAGCAGGAGCGGCTCACTATGCTATGCAGCATGTTCCGGAACGATGGCATCGCATCTTGCAGGAATCCATTAATCTGCGCAGCGGCAACCGGAAATCACTGTACCGTTCCGTCTTCAAACGGAGGCAGGATGCCTTGGCGTATATGGACTATATGATTAAGGAGTGTTTGGATGAGTAATATAACTGCCGTTATCTTCGATCTGGACCAGACTTTATTGGATAAACATCAATCCTTAATCCGGTTTGCCAATCATCAGTATAATACGTTTGCGCTGGAGAGTTTCCATATAGACAGAGATGATTTTATTCAGAAGTTTACGGAGATGAATCATGTTGTCCGGCCAAAAGAAGAGATATACAAAGAGTTAGTCAAGAACTTCCACATCGACAGCTCATTGTTGGCCGTTATGCTGGACGATCTGAACGAACATTTTTCTGACTATGCGATTGGTTATCCGGGGTTAATGACCATGCTTAATGAGCTAAAGGAAGCTTCCTTCAAACTAGGTATGATTACGAACGGAAGAGACTTTTATCAGCGGAACAAAATCCGGTCTCTGGGTATCGAGAGTTATTTCGACGATATTGTCATCTCGGAGGCGGCAGGCGTTAGAAAGCCGGACCATGCTATTTTCCAGTTATCTTTGTCTCATTTGAACATAGCTGCAGATGAGGCTGTGTTTGTCGGGGACAATATACAAAAAGATATGATTCCAGCGAAGGAGCTGGGAATGAGAACGATATGGAAACAGAAGAATGTTTACAGTGAATATGCGGATAGGGTTTGCGATGATTTGCTTCAAATTCCAACATTAATTCAAAACTTAATCCAAACAAAAACCGGGTAACACATTTGTGTTCCCGGTTTTTGTATCATTCAGCCTTATTTGCTGCTAAAAATTTATCCATCTCATCACGGTTTGTATTGTCATCGGATGGAACGGTGTTGGTTACGCCCCAGTAATCGCGCTGGACTGTATCTTTATTAGGGAATGCATATAAGTCCAGATCATGCAAAATACGGTGCATGAAGCGCAACGCTTCAGGATCATGCTTCTCACGGGCGATATTGGCGAGCTCGGTTAAGGTATTCATATCAAGCTGCAAGCCTTGAACACCTGTCAATGCTTTGCCGATGTCCTCGTATTTTGTTGTATCGAAGACTTCCATCGCCAGAAAATCATTCCAGGCTGTATCATTGTCAGGCTTGAAGTTATCCAGGCCTCCGCCGGTTACCTTACGATCAAAGGCAGCATGATATTCCTTGATTTTAGTTATCGCTTTGCCTTCTGTTGAATTCGCAGCAAAGTCAACAGAAGGCACATGAAGCGGCTGTCCCTTTACGGTTGATTCTGTTGTATCGGCGCTTTCGGTCTTATCTCCATTATCCATGGCTTTCAGAACGAAATTAGCGCCAATGGCTCCTGCACCGCAAATCAGTACAAAGGCGATAGCGGCGCCAATCAGATTTTCTTTTACTCGCAATGTATAAATCCTCCTTAGCTGACTGCAACAATTGTAGCTTTTAGTGTACCCGAATACCCGAAAGTGTTCAAACCTTCCGGAAGGTTATACCAGCATATCGTCTCCGAAATAGGCCAAAAGGGCGATAAAGCGTGTTGACGGCTGCAGGCCCCTGAACCATGTTCGCATGTTGTTAACCTTCCCATCTTCCTGATTTATACAATTGTACGCCTAATTGCTCGGCAGGTTGCGGTGGCATGAGGAAAAAGAGAGGACCTCAGCTGCCTGCTGAGGTCCATGTGATTGGATGTTCCATTACTCCGGGAGAAATTGAAACGATTTGAAGTTAAATTGACTGCCCGGCAGGAAGATGAAGGTGACAGTCTGAACACCGGTAATCCGCGAGAGCGTATATTCCCGCTCGCAATAGCCCTCCGAATAAGCGAATTCAACAAGCTGCTTGGTTTCGCCGTCAGGACCGCTGAACAAGATATGGATCGTATTGTTGTCGATTGGCGATTGACCGCACAGGACAAGCTTGCCGGCACCTGTCTCTCCAAAGTCCATATCCTGGAACACCAGTGAAACGTTGTTACCGATATTCTCAATCGCTTCACTTGCCAGTGTATACGTATCCCCGTAAATCTGATTGTTTTGCCGTGCCTCGAGGCGTTCGAATGCCTTGACGGCTTTCTTGAACTGGAAGCCCTTCAGATGAATCTTCCGCGTCAGAACAAAGCACAGTGTTGTAATGCCAGTGAGTCGCCGAGGCAGAGGGTAGGTCTCTTCCTGATACACATTCCATTTCGTTGGTTTGTGATAGGAGACTTGTGTGAGCAGGGAGGCCGATGGCTCGCCCGGAATACCTTCCCAAATATCAATCGTGAACTGCTCACTGTCCAGAGAGAAGATCGGCAACGTAATCTCGTCTGCCCCATAACTGCCAAAGTCGATATTGTCAAAGCAAATCCAGCTCTCGCCATCCCTGCTTGTTGCCACACCGCGTTCATTCCCATTTGTCAGATTGCGGCTGGACTGGCTATGGTAGCCCGCAGATACAAATTCATACGGATTAATAAAAGCTTGTCCAATGCCGTTAATCCGAAATTCCATTAAGGAGTACTGGCGGATTTTGTCCGAACCATTCCGGGTCGCGCAGCGGATATAGAATTCACCGTCACTTAAAGCCGTAACCTCCGCTTGCTGACCGTTTGCCTGCAGACTTGCAATATTGGCATCTATACCGGCTGCGTTCGTTACCCGCCATTCAACATCCTGAAATGTCGCATTACTTGGATGTATAACAACTTGAACAGGCAGAGAGCGGTTATCCGAAGTGAGGGCATTGCCTTGCGGACAAATGATCTCCAGTTTGCGTACAGGGATTTCATCCGCTTCTGCAGTTGTACCTAAAGTCTCTGATGCTTGTCCCGGCGCATAGGCATACAGGCTATAGTCATCGCCAGGCGCTGCCGCTTCAGGAGCAACGGAAGTGAGGATCACTTCGCCTGTCGTTAAGCCTTTGGAGGCTGCCCGGACTGTAATGGTTCCGCCCTCCAGTGTTGGCGCAATAACAGCCAGAAGCTTGCCGCTGAACATACGGCGGTTCATGCCCTTGTATGAATCATAATCGGTGCTGTCTCCGTTATCGAGACCGACGAGGCGTCCCGGACCCTCCACAGCGACATGAATACGATTATTGGCGTTCGCTACCGGCCGTCCAACTTGGTCGAGAGCAGAAATTTCAATAAAGATCAGATCTGACCCGTCCGCAGTCATGGTTGTTTTATCGGGAGTTAAGAGGACTGATGCCGCGTCACCGAAGGAAGATTGGAGATCCGCAGCAATCGCGTTGCCGGATTCATCATATGCTACAGCCCGCAATACACCTTTCGTATACGGTATCTGCCATTCTCCGAGCAGCTTCTCGCCATGGGCATGATCGATTTCATATGTCCCGAGAGACTTGTCGTTGAAGAATAGCTCAATCTTTGGCGCATTCGAGCAGACACGTACATCAATGAGCTGGCCCTCGGAGAAATCCCAATACGGGAAAATATGAACCATCGGCTTCTCCTTATAGCTGGTCCATTCCGCTTGATAAATGTAGAAAGCATCCTTCTTGAAGCCGGCTGTATCAATCTGCCCGAAGTAGGAGTTTTTTGTATGGTAAGGTGTCGGCTCGCCGATGTAATCAAAGCCTGTCCACAAAAATTGTCCAAGTGAGAAGGCTGCATCGCGGTCTGCTATAATGCAGGCTTCTGTGCTTCGGGCTCCCCAACTGGTCGAGCTGTTGCCAAGCGATGAGCATTGTTCATCATCATCTGCCAAGACAGATTGGGCGAAGGGGAAATGATAGATGCCACGGCTTTGTACCGTTGAGCAGGTCTCGCTGCCATAGATGAACCAATCCGGATGCTCCTCATGATGCTGCTGATAATATTTATCTCCATAGTTATAGCCGGCGAATTTAACCAGATCGGCGCATTTCTGGGCATTACCCCAAGGCATATAGTTGGAGCCGATCGTAACGACGGCATTGCCCTTCGGATCATGATACTGTACCTTATCCCGCAGTTGGGCCGTCAGAGCTTGTCCGCGTTCATCAGCATGCGTATCGTAAATTTCATTGCCGATGCTCCACATCAGCATGCTTGGATGATTGCGGTCTCTGCGAACCCAGCTGGCGATATCTTTTTCCCACCATTCTGCATAAAATCTTGCAAAATCATAAGTTGTCTTGGCCCGTTCCCACATGTCATACGCTTCCGAGACGATAAGCACGCCCATCTCATCGGCGAGCTCCATCAGCTCAACAGCAGGCATATTATGGGCTGTACGAATCGCATTGACACCCATTTCCTGAAGGAGAGAAATCTGTCTCCTAAGTGCCGTTTTATTGACGGCAGCACCTAGGGAACCGAGGTCGTGATGCTGGCAAACCCCTTGAAGCTTAACATGGCGACCGTTCAGGAAAAAACCTTTCTCGGTGTCAAACTCGAAAGTACGGAATCCGAAGGTTTGCTGCTCTGAATCCGTAACTTTTCCATCAATAATAAGCTCCGTATGGAGTGTGTAGCAGTTAGGCTGTTTAATATCCCATAGCAACGGTTGATGGGCAGCAAGGATCTGGTTGGAGGCGGCCGTTGTGCCGGCTTCCGGCTGTATGACGGCTTCCAATTGACCGATGACAGCTGCTCCGGCATCCAGAATCGTATGGCGCAGCTTATATTCGGATGAAGAGTTGGCGAGCTTCGCGAATACAACCTCTGTATCGACATCAACAGACCAGTGGTTACCTTCGTTCTTTTTCACAGAAATATAAATGCCGTCAGAAGCAAGATGCGTATCGGGCGAGGTGACGAGCCATACGGACCGATAGATTCCTGCGCCGGAATACCAGCGGGAATTCGGAGACTCATGAATGACTTGAACGAGAATTTCATTATCGCCTGCTGTAAGAAAAGCTGTAATATCGAATTCAAAGGTAGAGTAGCCGTTCTTCCAGGTACCGGCTTCTTGCCCGTTCACATAGAGAGTAGAGTTCATGTAAACGCCTTCAAACCGCAACGCAAACTGCTGCTGAGCAGTGATTTGTTCGATATTTATCGATTTGCGATACCAGCCAACGCTATTCTCATAAAGATTGTTGGAATCATAAATTAACCAATCATGCGGGAGTGTAACGAGAGACCATTCGACCCCGTTTTTTGCGATGTCGCCCAGTTCTGTACCAAGCGGATGTTTGGAAAAATACCAGTCATTATTCAGCTTCTGTTTCTGGCTCATTGGAGGAACTCCTTTCGTTCTGTCGATTCTATTTCGATAGTGGCATCCGGTGACCTTGAGGCGCAACGAAAAACCCAATGAAGTAATAAAATTAAAGTAAGTTATTTAATTTTCAAAGTAAAATTCAAGCGGATAATATAATTGTATAATGAGAGCACTTCCTTTAAAATTAAATAATAAGTCCCATTTTTGTAAGGGAGATGAAGCCTATCTCATCCATTCGATTGGTCTTACTGCATGCGAAGATTGCTCAACAGGCTGTGGCTGTAGTAACGAATCAGGGGAAAGTGTGGAGCGGGACCATCGAGAAGGTGGAGGATCAGTTCGTGCAGCTGCGTTACCGGCATAATCTGCTGGTGCATGTGCCTATCTCCGTGATTGAGGAAGTAAGACAGTCCTGAACAGGACAGAGGCAGGCCGAAGCGGCTTGCCTCTTTTACATAAAGCAGTCATTATTGTGCATGAAATGTCGGATAGGCAGGTGCAGCTTTTGCTAATCTAAGGTTGAAGGGAGGAGGAGAGCGATGAATACGCTGGACCATATGAATCAGGCTTTGAAATATATCGAGGATCATTTGGCAGAGGAGATTGATCTCAAGGAAGCGGCTAAGCGGGCGCGCTGCTCGGAGTACCATTTCTCAAGAATGTTTTCTTTCCTCGCGGGAGTTACATTATCTGAATATGTCCGGCGCAGACGGTTAACGTTAGCGGCCTTTGATCTGAGGAATTCATCATCCCGGGTGATAGATGTTGCGGTCAAATACGGCTACGCCTCGGCTGATTCGTTCAACAAGGCCTTCCAGGGCGTTCATGGAATTACACCGTCTGAGGCGAGGCAGCAGGGACAGTCTCTGAAAGCTTTTCCTCGCATGTCCTTTCAATTATCGATAACAGGGGGAGACGAAATGAATTACCGGATTGAAGAAAAGGAAGCTTTCAGCATTATTGGGCTGATGAAGCGGGTACCGATTGTATTCGAGGGAGTGAACCCGGAGATTGCCTCGATGTGGCAAAGTTTAAACGAAGAGCGGATTAACGAGTTGAAGGCCTTGTCCAATGTATCGCCAAAAGGCTTGCTAAGTGCATCTGTTAACTTCTCGGAAGGACGTATGGAGGAGAAAGGCGAGCTCGACCATTATATCGGAGTTGCCACTACCGCGGCATGTCCCGAGGATTTAAGCGAACTGAAGGTAGCTGCAGGTACCTGGGCTGTATTCGAAGCCGTAGGTCCGTTCCCGGCGACTCTTCAGAATGTATGGGGACGCATCTACTCGGAATGGTTCCCGTCCTCAAATTATGAAGCGGCAGCAGGTCCCGAAATCTTGTGGAATGAGCATAAGGACATTTCCTCGCCAACATACCGGAGTGAGATCTGGATACCGGTTGTCCAGAGGGGATAGAGTAACGGAGCATGCGTGGGATTGCAGAAAGAGAAGAACGGATGGGGCGAAACGGCTCCATCCGTTCTTTTTGACCACATAAGTATTTATAAATTTCCGAGTAAGTCGGAAGAACAAATTCTTATTGGCGATAAAACCTACCTCTAAACGCGGTCGCCCTTCTTCGAAAGGCCTCGATAGAGGTTTTCTCATTTTGGCGCTGTATGGAATTGCGGATGGCAATGGGATTCCTTTTCATGTCGAAGCTAACACTAATCCATTATTTCTATAAATCGCGGTGCAGGATTCGAGGATATAAATGCTTCAATCTCAGCTTTGTTTGGAATGCTGTCTTGAGCCCCAAACTTAGTGACGGTTAAGGCTGCAGCTGCAGATGCGAATTTTACTCCTTCATTGAAAGGTTGGCCGCTTAGCCATGCAGATGCAAACGCGCCAATAAAAGTATCGCCAGCAGCAGTCGTATCGACCGGCAGGACAGAATATGCCTCGAGGTGAGTAATTTGCTTATTTTCATCTGCAAATAACAGACCGTGGCTCCCCATTGTCAAGACGACACGGCGAATACCGTTTTGCAAGAGTTGAGAAACGGCTTTTACAGCATCGTTCTTGCACGTAATGGACATTGAGGTCAGTAGCTCTGCTTCCGTTTCATTGAGAATTAAAGTGTGAATAGAAGGAAACAAATCACTTGGCATGGCAAAAGCAGGCGCTGGATTCATCCATACTGGAATTCCGTACTTATCGGCAGTTTGGATAACCGTCCGGGTCAGTTCCCAAGGAATCTCATTCTGAAGCAAAATCAATGCGGCGTCATTCCACATTTGAGCAGGAAGATCATGAACGGATAATTGTTTGTTTGCGCCGGGAGACAGGACAATATAATTCTCTCCCTCGCTGTTCACCGTAATAAACGCTATACCGGAACCGCTGTCTTTGTGGGTAACATAATCTGTTCCTACGCCTTTGTCCTGCAAGGATTGAAGCAATGCTGCTTTGAAAGGATCATTGCCAACTGCTCCTACCATTTGGACTTTGGAACAGGCCATGGCTGCAGCTGCAGCCTGATTAGCGCCTTTCCCGCCCGGATGATAATAGGTAGAATCTCCTTCAACCGTTTGACCTGGCAGGGGGAATTGCTGCAGCTTGTTTACGATGTCCATATTTATACTGCCTACGACATAGATAGATTTCATATTATTCGTTCCTCTCGCTTTATAATTACTTGCCATTATAAGGCTTGATTGTTTCAATTGGTATGTCCCTCGAGCAATTCACAAGAAATGAGAATAAGGCGCATATTTTGGGAAGAATTTCTGTCCATTCTCCAATAGACTTGAAGCAGATAGAAATACACTATTGGAGGTAATGAGATGGCTGGATGGGTTGGTCTAAAAGATTTATTGATCGCAGAAGTGAAGCAGCGCAGCGATGAGTCATGCTTGGTGGATGGATTTGTGCAACGGATTGAAGCATCCGGTGACAGCCAATCGGAGTTAATGAAGATTTACTCGGAATTATGTGCTTTGGAGCCACAGCATCTAAATAGAGATGAACCTGATGAACTGGAGGAAATCCGGCGGCTTCGCCCGAACGGTCCCCGCCAATTGGACAGAGAGCTCACTCATGAACAATGGTCAGACAAGTTCTATGGGGCATGGCTTGGCAGAGCCATTGGCTGTGCGCTGGGCAAACCGCTGGAATGGCCCAATTTCATGGCGGGCTCCCATGGCAGAGCAGGCTGGGAGAATGTGCATTTATGGTTCAAGGGAGCAGACGCTTGGCCGATTAACGGTTATACCCCCGGCTACTCCACAGCAAAGGATGAATTTGGGATCGAGCTGGCTTCCTGGGGTTCTGCAAGCATAAGAGAACGTATTTCCTACATGGAGACCGATGATGATATTCGTTACACCGTGCTTGGTTTAATGATGCTGGAAAGAAAAGGGCTGGATTGGGATTCCTGGGACATAGGCAAGCTCTGGCACGAGGTCTTGTCCTATAACCAGGTTTGTACGGCTGAAACTCAAGCCTATCTGAATTTCGCACAAGTCACGTATCATTACGGGGAACAAGGCAGGCCGGCGGATTGGGAGCAGAAGAAAAATTGGGTGCGTACTTATTTGAATCCTTACCGTGAGTTTATCGGCGCGCAAATTCGCGCAGACGGATTTGCCTACGGAGCTGCAGGTCAGCCTGAGCTGGCAGCAGATTTCGCTTGGCGGGATGCATCCTTCTCCCATGTCCGTAACGGAATTTATGGTGAAATGTTCGCGGCTGCCATGATTGCGGCTGCATTCGTTGAATCAGATCCGGTAAAAATCGTAGAGATTGGACTAAGTGAAATTCCTGCTAATTGCCGTCTGGCACAAGATATTCAGCAAGCTGTAGAAATTGCACAAAGTACAGAAGACCAGCTTACCTTAGTTGAGAAGATATGGGATGCCTTTAAGCATTATGATCCTGTGCATACAAATAATAATGCCGCCCTGGTAGCCGCATCACTGGTATTTGCCAAGGGAGATTTCAATAAGGCGATTACTACATCGGTTCTAGGCGGGTGGGATACAGATTGCAATGGAGCGACGGTAGGTTCAATTATGGGTGCCTCGCTTGGTGCCAAGTTATTGCCAAGCCATTGGGTAGAACCTCTCCATGATACCTTATATTCGGCTGTAATTGGTTTTCACCCGATTGCCATTTCGGAATGTGCCCGAAGAAGTCATGAAGTCTATTTGAAATTGAAGGAGCAGCAGAAAGCCAGCCGTTAAGGCTGTAAGGTGTGGCGTCCGAGCGTGGGGTATTATTCCCCGTTCGGGCGTTTTTCAGTTACAATGGAAGGAGAGTGGAATATTGTCTAAGGAAGGTATTGCCTATGATTCTGCATATTACATACGAGGATAATGAACTTCCGATTAATATTTTCAAATGGACGCCAAGCTTTGAGCTGGAGACTCAACATCATCACCAAAGCTTTGAGATGGGTTTATGTCTTTCCGGGAGCGGGCGGTTCTATTTTGGCAGCACGGTCTATCCCGTAGTCCCAGGCGATATCTTTGTTGTGAACATACTGGAAAATCATATTGCCCAATCGGATGAAGGCTTTCCTTGTGAGTTTCTATTCCTTAACTTTGATTCGGGACTGCTGGCCAATGAAGAGCCTGAGCTGATGGTACCCTTTCGCTATTACCCGTTTCATTTTCAAAACCGGTTACATGGCAACACCGAGGTTATGGAGCGGCTGCGGGCGATGATTAAACAGATCTATGTCGAGAAAGAGCAGCATGCTCCAGGTTATCGGACAGCGGTCAAAAGCCTGCTGATGTCGATATGCGTGGAGCTGCTCCGCATGTCCAAGGAAGAAGTCAGCAATACGACATGGCTGGATGGCATGCGAAACTATGAGCATATCAGACCGGTGCTCCAGTATATGGATCTGCATTATCAGAAAGAAATCAACTTGTCGCAATTGGCCTCGCTATTTCATGTTAGTCAGTCCCATTTATCCCGATTAATATCGGAAGCGACAGGGAGAAAGTTCAAAAGTTACATCTCCACGCTTCGAATACAACATGCCAAGCGATTATTAGCGACGACCAGTACGCCAGTTACGGAAATATGCTATGAATGCGGCTTCCAAAGCATGGCCACCTTTTATCGCAATTTTAAACAATTCGTCGAAATGTCTCCCGAAGATTATCGACGCGTAATGCTGACGAAATTCTGAATGTTAGAACAGGGGGGTGTCCCATAGGTCATGAAAATGACCTATGGGACACCCCCCTGTGGTTAACGTAATTTGATCATGTGGCGCTGCCCGATGCATCCCTGTACTCCTGTGGTGTCATTCCGAAAAATTTCTTGAACAGCTTGATGAAATAAGGCGGGTTCTGATAGCCGATTTTGCTGCAGATCTGATAGATCCGATCATCCGTCTGCTTGAGCAAATAAGCGGCTTTCTCCATTTTGAGACTAATAATATATTCGCTGATGTTTTCGCCTGTTTCGGTTTTGAAAATTTTGGACAAATAGACAGGATGCATATGGATATGATCGGCAATCTTCTGAAGCGTAACATCCTCTGCCAGATTGGCATTAATGTAGCGCTGAATCTGTTGGATCGAGCTGTTTTTGGCTGTTATCATCGACTGATTCATGTCTTCGTAGAACAACTCTACAACCTGAAGCGCCCAATCCTTTAGCTGTTTCACGCTTAGAAACGGTTTATGGGAAATGAAGGGCTCATAGGCAGCGCCCAGAAGCTCTTCGAGCAGCTTGCCATTCTTGTGAGCGGCGTATGCAAACGCGGCGCCGAGCTGGAAAAATACTTCCGTCAGCTGTTCATGGGAATCCAGACCGTGAGCTTCAAGCTCGCTTGTAATGGCTTCAAGCTTGGACAGGGTCATATCTCTTTGACCCATATCCAGAATTTGCATCATGGTTGGGGTCTCGTACAAACTGTTGATTGATCGCATAGCCGTACCTGTAGTCAGGTTATCCCCCGTAGTCATGAACATATCCTGATCATTGCCAACGCTGCGGCGCATCGTTGCCACGCAGGCTTGATACAAGCCGGATACTTCAGCGGCGAATCCCCCCCACGAGCTTATGACAACGGAGATTTTTCCTTTAAGAAAAGTTCGCACGTTTTCCTGCAGCTTCAGCATCGTTTGTTCCAATAGCCTGGATAACTGGGCTTCTGAATCGGGGTAAGCAGCTAATTTCTCAGCTTTGTTTGTCTTCATTTTGATGAGAAGCACCAGATAGTCATACGAATCTTTCCCTGCTACGAGATCAAAATGTGCACCGAAGGTTTCTTCGGCAATGTTAAAGATGGCATATTCGAACAGGGCCAGACTGCTCGAATCAAACCTGGAGAACCCGTCTTCGAGGCGAAGGACGGCAATGGCAATGGAGTCATCCCCGCTCATGGGGATGCGCAGTAGCTCCAGCTTGGACTGAAGCTCTTCTTTGCTAAAGCGCTTGCCCTTGATCAGATCGTTAAGCAGGTTCGCCCGCAGCAGGGGGGCTTGCTCTTTCAAGGCAGCATACACTTTTTTTTGGGTCAAAAGCTCCGCCCACTCGGCAGTCAGCATTTCCATCATTCGAGCAACGGCCTGCACGATTTCTTCGTCGCTTGCCGGTTTAATTAAATATTCCGTGACCTGCGAGGACATTGCTTGTTTGGCGTAATTAAAGTCCGCATACCCGGAATGCACGATGCATTTCAGCCGGGGATTAGCTTCCCGAATCTTTTCGATCAATTCGAGCCCGCTCAGCTCAGGCATCCGAATATCCGTAATGACAATGTCTATAACATGCGTATTGACGACTTGCAGAGCTTCCATGCCGGAATAAGCCCGATAGACTTGCTCGATTCCGTGTTCTTCCCAATTAATGGTCTCAGCAAGGGAATCCACAACCAGACGCTCATCATCAACAATGAGTAATTGATACATTTGCTAGCCCTCCGTCGTTTTGATTGGCCATACGAGTGATATTTTCAAGCCGCCTCGCGCGGCTTCTTCCATTTCAATACGCGCATCCGGACCATAGTGAAGAAGAAGTCGCTGCGCGACGTTCCACAGCCCGCATAAGTTATCTTCATTGCGGGCTTTTGTTATGCGATGCAGGAGAGCGGCACGCTCGGCTAAAGCAAGTCCAACCCCGTTATCCTCCACGGCTAACCGATAGAATCCTTCTTCTTTGAAGCAGCTGACGCGAATCCAGCCCGCTTGCGTCAATGGCGCAAGCCCGTGAATAATGGCATTCTCAACCAAAGGCTGCAGGATAAGCCGCGGTACTTCAAGTCCCTTCATATCGTCGGAGCAGTCGATCTCATAACTCATTTTGTGCATGCGCAGCTTATGGATTTCCAGGTAATTACGAATAAGCTCAAGTTCTTCTTGGAGCGTCGATGCAGGATTTTCCAGCCGTGTTGCATAGCGGTAATAAGCGCCGAGATTCAGCGTCATGGAGATGACCGCGGCTTCATTGCCCATCTTTGCGCTGTATTGAATAAAATTCAGACTGTTGTACAGAAAATGCGGATCAATCTGCGATTGCAGATGCTTAAGCGTGGCCTCCTGCAGCCGAATGCGAGATTCATAAACCGATTCAATCAACTCTTTAATCTGATGCGCCATCGTGTTGAACTGGTTGATCAGGAATTGGAATTCATTTTTTGGCGTGTAGGAAATTTGCACATTATAATCCCCGCGCGTGATCGAACGGACGCTGGATACAAGCTTCAGGATCGGTTTCTGTACATTGCGGTAAATGAGAAAGGATAAGGTTAAGGCCAGTCCGATCAAGATCGCCAATGAACCCATAAAAATTTTGCTGGAACGGGAAATCGGCGCCAATACGTCATTTAAGGGCAGAAAGTCAACCAAATACCAATTGAGCGAATTGGATAGCTGATAGGTGACGATGTATTTCTCCCCATTGATTTGAACGGTTTCATTGCCGGATTTTTTCAATTTGAATTCATTCAAATGTTTAAGCAGGATAGAAACCTGCGATTTCTCAGAATAACTGTTCATGATGGGAGCAAGCCCCGGCTTATATAGAAAAGGCTCATGAATGCTGCCATTGCTTTTGAAGGTATTCAGCATTTTAATAATGTTTTGAGTAGGGAACGAAATCTCGGTAAACAGGCGATAGGAAGATACGGCCTTATTTTCGATCAGGTTAGGCTCCACGAAATATCGTAAAAAATAAGGCGAGCTTCCGTACCTGTAATCCGGGGCCGTATAGGTCCATTCCGTGCTCAGATGCTTTTGGAGGAAGGCTTCATTATAGGTGATGCTTCCCGTATTGGAAATGGCCTCCTTGGCACTGGGGGAATAAACGGCAATCTGATTTTCCCATGACATCGAGGAGCTGTTGAGCTTCAGCTTCTCCTGGATATTCGATACGATTAGAAATTTGTCATACGGATAATGAACCTCTTCATAGTTGAGGTAGGACCTTACCGCGCTATCTCGTTCCATAATAAGGGCAAACGTGGAGAGTTGATCAACCATCGTATCCATTTGATTGGTCAATAGCTGCATATTTGAGGAACTTGATTTCAAGATTTCCTTCCGAACTACCGTATTGCTGGTATGATTCGTGTAAAAATTGAGGGCGAGCAACGGCAGGAGTATGCCGATCAGAATAAAGTTAAACTTGGCAAAGGTGCTGAATCGAAGTGGCATGGCTACCTCCTGAGTACAAATAATCGGTTTGTTCGCAAGACATAGGCTTATCATATCGGGAAACTTGTGCAGATGGAAGAGCAGGGCACTCATGGATGATCTTATTATCGAAAGTGATTAAGATAACATATCGAATCTTAAATTCGTCTTCTATCAGCCGGAAAATGAGGGTGATAAGATTTAAACATAGACAGACGATACGACATGAAGGAGCGAAAATAATGCTCGGAAGAAAAGGCATACTGTACGCAATGTTGCTGCCAGGGATCATATTAACATTTATTTTTCACTACTTGCCGATGATTGGATTGGTCATATCTTTTCAAAATTTCAAGCCCTGGTTAGGAATTACGGGGTCCGAATGGGTAGGCTGGGAAAACTTCCAAACCGTCTTTGAGCGGGAAGACAGCATGCAGGTTATCTGGAACACCTTATTTATAGCGTGCGCCAAAATAATAATGAACCTGTTGATACCGGTCGTGTTCGCTTTACTTCTGAATGAGGTAAGACAAGCTCGGTTCAAGAAGACCATTCAAACCTTGGTGTACCTGCCGCATTTTTTATCCTGGGTCATCTTAGGCGGGATCGTCATCGATATCTTATCGTCGAAAGGAATTGTGAACGCCGTCATCCTGCCGGCATTTGGAGTTGATCCGATTCTTTTCATGGCTGATGGCAACTGGTTCCGATCGATTGTCATCGCCACGGATTCGTGGAAGGAATTCGGATTCGCCACCATTGTCTTCCTGGCTGCGCTAGCCGGCATTGATCCGTCGCTATACGAAGCGGCGGAAGTGGACGGAGCAGGACGCTGGAAAATGACCTGGCATGTGACGCTGCCGGCTCTCATACCTATCGTGATCGTGGTAGCTACATTAGCGATGGGGAATGTGCTTAACGCCGGTTTTGACCAGATCTTTAATCTCTATAATCCGCTTGTGTATGCGAAAGGCGATATTATCGACACCTTCGTTTACCGGATTGGCCTTCTCAGCAGTCAATTTGGTCTGGCAACAGCCATAGGATTATTCAAATCTTTAATAGGTTTCATCATGATTATCGCAGCCTATCAGCTAGCATCCCGATTCGCGAATTACCGCATCTTCTAGGAGGCAGACTATGTATCACAAATCGCGGCCTTATCGAATTTTCTATACCTTTAACATCATCGTTCTTTCTGTAATTTCGCTTCTTTGTTTGCTCCCGCTCATTCATGTATTGGCTTTATCCTTCAGCAGCGGACTTGCAGTAGAGACCAATCAGGTTACGTTATGGCCAATTGGCTTTAATCTGGATTCTTATAGCCGGACACTCGCTGACGGCGCGTTTCTTGAAGCACTGGCGAACTCTGTATTCCGGGTTGTGCTCGGTGTGAGCATCGGCATGCTGGTCACGATTCTGACCGCTTACCCGCTGTCCAAAATGGACGGCGGCGGTCTCAAAGGCGGCAAGCTGATCGCTTGGTACTTTGTCTTCACCATGCTGTTTAACGGAGGTCTTATTCCAAACTATATATTGATTCAGAAGCTTCACTTGATGGATTCGATCTGGGCTCTTGTCCTTCCGGGTTCGCTTGGTATATACAACATGATATTGATGCTTAATTTCTTTCGAACCATTCCAAGAGAGCTGGAAGAAGCCAGCTTGATTGACGGAGCGGGTCATCTGACGACACTTTTCCGAATTTATATCCCGGTTTCCCTGCCGTCCATTGCAACCATTGCGTTATTCGTGACGGTAGGCAGCTGGAATTCCTGGTTTGACGGGCTTATCTATATGCATAAAGAGAATTGGCCATTAAGCACCTTGCTGCAAACGATGATTCAAGCACCGGATTTAAGCCAGAAATCAGTCTCTGAATCGGAGATCGTGAATTTGACAGACCGTTCGCTTCGCGCGGCCAAAATCTTCATCGGTGCTTTTCCTATCCTGCTTGTGTATCCTTTCTTGCAACGCTTCTTTGTTAAAGGTATCGTTGTAGGCGCAGTAAAAGGCTGATACTATGGTTTCACTTTTTCATTCATATAGATGATTCATTTATCAGGACAAAAGAGAGGGGTTTTACAATGAGAAAGAAAGCAACAAAAGCAACCGCGATACTGCTGGTTATTATGGTTGTATGCAGTGTATTAGCGGCTTGCTCCAAAGGAAACAACAACCCGGGAAATTCTGCGGAGACGGGAGACGACAACGGATTCGCCCAAGGGAAGTTTAATTCGCCTGTAACACTGACAACGATTGGCTGCATTAACTCTTCCTTTAAATTCAAAGAGGGTGAGTCCCTCGAGAACAACCTGCACACGCAATATATGAAAGACAATCTGAACATTGACATTAAATACAAATACGTAACCGCTGCCGATCAATGCGGGAATAAAATCCGCCTTGACATGGCTGCGAACGATCCGCTGCCGGATGTCATGTTAATTGGCGATCCGCAATTGATGGCCGATCTAATCGATTCGGGTAAAATGATGGACATTTCCGAGGCTTTCGAGAAATATGCTTCTCCGGAGCTGAAAAAAATGTACAGTGGGGACGACAGCTATTGGGCGCAAGTTGTTAAAGACGGGAAGAAATACGGAATTCCTTTGTTGTCCAGAGCGCAGCAAAACGATCCTCTTCTGTGGATACGCACGGATTATTTGACAAAGTTGAAAATGCAGGCACCAAAAACATTTGATGACCTTGAAAAAGTCATGGATGCGATGGTCCAAACGGATTTAGGCAAAGGGAAAAACAATCCGCCTCTGGCGATCAGCCTTAAGGGCAATGGAGGCAGCCTCTGGGACGGTCCGGTCTCATGGCGAGGTGATGCAAGCTGGATCTTCGGCGGCTTCGGCGTGATTCCGACTTATTGGAACAAATGGCATGGCGATCAGTTGGAGTATGGATCCATTCAGCCGGAAATGAAGGATGCTCTTGCCTTATTGGCAGACTGGTTCAAAAAAGGCTATATTTCACCGGATGTAGGTCTCATTGACGTAGGAAAAAGCGATGAAACTTTCCGTACAGGTCAAGCCGGAATTACGGCAGGTCCAGTCTTCACTTCAACCGTCGTACGCAATTACGTCCAGAAGAACGATCCGAATGCGACAGTATCGCCATTCGAGATTCCTGCGGGACCATCCGGCAAAGCCGGCCGTCATTTTACGCCTGTCCCTGGAAGTGCATTAATGGTCAGCAAAGATTACAAACATATAGACGCGTTGTTCCTTTACCTCAATAAATTAGTCGAGATTGGGAATCCGGCACCTGGAAGCGAGTTTGAGAAGGGTTGGAAGGAAGGCTACGATTATGTCATGAAGGATGGCCAGGTATCCAAATTAGAGGCTGACTTCCCGGATAAAAATTCTGTAAATCCAACCAAATACTTCTTAACCGGTCAACCGATGATTGACCCGCAGATGGAACTGGAAACCCAAATGAAATTCTATAACGGAGAGAAACCTTCTACTCCGTACGAACAAAGCTTGTATGACGCGGTCCCTGAAAACGAAAGACAAAATCCTAAAACCGTAAACGACTGGCTTGGCGCGAAATTAGTCACGGATCAGAAAGACGCATCGCTAGCCAACCTGTTCCTTGGACCGCAAACCGAAACGATGAAGTCCAAAGGCGAAGCGCTCAGCAAAATGGAAAGCGAAACCTTCCTCAAAATTATTTATGGCAAAGCTCCAATCGACGAGTTTGATACCTTCGTGAAAAACTGGAAGTCGATGGGCGGAGATAAAATCACGGAAGAAGTTAACGCCTGGTACGAAGCTGCTAACAGTAAATAAGAAAATCAATAGAGCCAGCTGCAGCCTTAGCTAAAGCTGGCTTTTTTAAGACTATCTTCCCGGGTAGAAGCGGCGATAGTGATCTACAGAGTCTATCCAAATATCAAACAACGCTTTACTATTTCGGGAATTTGAGGTGAGATCATGAACAATAAAACAATCCTTCTTCGTTCCTCCTGGCAAATCGTGAATATTGGAGATATTGCGCATACTCCGGGCGTGCTAAAGCTGTTGGAGTCCTATTTGCCTGAGGTTGAAGTGATCTTATGGGCATCGGATGACTTCAGCGATGAGGTTCTCTCCATGCTCCGCATACGATTCCCAAATCTTCAAGCCGTCCAAGGATGCATTGGCGACGATGGGCACGCGTCTAATCCGGAGTTGCAGGAAGCGCTGGACTTGAGTGATTTTCTGCTGCACGGCTCGGGGCCATTGCTTGTAGGTCATGAGGATGTGAAAGCTTATCAGGAACATACAGGCAAGCCATACGGTGTCTTTGGCATCACCTATGGAGGTTATAATGAATCGGATTGGCCGGATATGAATCAGCTCTTGTCGCGCGCTGCCTTCATCTACTTCAGAGATTCCGTGTCGCTCGCAAAAGCTATAGTCGATGGCATTCATAGTCCCGTTATGAGATTTGGACCTGACGGAGCTTTTGCCGTGGATCTCAGAGATGATGTTCGGGCAGAAGCATTCCTGATCGAGCAAGGTTTGGAGACGGGCCAATTTCTTTGCTGTATTCCCAGGTACCGTTATACGCCATTCTGGGAAATAAAGAATGTGCCGTTTAATGAAGAAAAGCATGCCTATAATCAAGCTATGAAGGAACAGGATCACGCTGAGCTCCGGCAGGCCATTGTCGAGATTGTAAGAAAGACTCCGTATAAAGTGCTGATATGCCCCGAGGACAGGACACAGATGGAACTCGGAAAAGAACAGCTGTGGGACAAGCTTCCGGAGGATGTTAAGCCGAGAGTCGTTTGGAAAGATCAGTTTTGGCTGACGGATGAAGCATTAAGCGTATACATGCGTTCGGCCGGACTTTTCGGCAACGAAATGCACTCGCCAATTATGTGCATAGGCAACGGAATACCGGCTATCGTATGCCGGTCTCAAGAGCAGACTTCGAAAGGATACATGTGGCAGGACATTGGTCTTGAAGAGTGGTTATTCGACTTGGATCTGGAGCAGGATAGAAGGGGAATTATACCCACAGTTCTACAGCTGGCGATGAACGGACAGGCGGCGAAGCATAAGGCGGCAAAGGCGCAACAGCGCGTGCAAGCGCTGCAGCATGAGATGATTGAAACTTTGAAGCGAACTTTGGGGTAACGATAGATGATGATTACGAGTTTTTCGGCGGCTTTACATAATAAAGGGCATATATTTTTTTAAGGAGGGTGTGATGTAGCGACCATTATCGGTGCCCAAAAGCTTGCCAACTTTTTTGGATTATAATGTAAACGTTTTCAAAAAAATCAAGAAAGAGGGTAGGTAATGTTGAAACGATTAATTTTGTTATTGCTGGTCTTGATCATGGCCATTCCGATGAGCGCAGGGGTGGCCTTCGGTGCATCATCCACAACACCGCCGGACAATTACAAGAAATTAAAGGATCTGTCTATATTCAAGGACAAAATCCAAGGTACGTATACAAGCTCGGAATTTGAAATGGTTGGAGGAAAACCCCCTGTCGTCACGGATGTAGCATATGATGGGTTGCCCTCAATTAAGTACAATCTGCTCACACAACCACAGTACTACTGGGAATCGCAGGTCCTCTATGCATCCGGTTGGTATGCGGTGGATATTACGAGATATTATGAGAACGGTTTCCTTGAATTCAACATTAAAGGCGGAGCCGGCGGAGAGAAGATGGTTGTAGGCGTTCAAGGCAGCATGGATGAGCCCTACCTTGCGAATAATCCGAATATCGATTTGGATAGCACCGTGGTGAAGAATACGGTACCTATCGACAAATCGGAGGTTACCGGCATTACCGGTGTTACAACGGGATGGCAGCATGTAAAGATCCCTCTTAAGCAATTGATTGATTTGAATAGCGGCTTGGACCTGAGAAGCGTTAACGCTTTTGTCTTAGGGAATGATCCCGCAGCGCCGCTGTCGAAGATGCTGTTCTACATTAATAATGTGAAGATCACTTCACCGGATAACGAGGCCAGCTATCCTGCCATCAAGGTGAACCAGGTTGGCTATAAGCCTTCGTCAAATAAAGTAGCTCTTGTCAGCGGATTTGTGGACGAGCTGACAGCAACGGAGGGGACTTCGTTCGAGTTAAAGCGGGAATCGGATAACGCAACCGTATATACCGGGCATTTCAAAATGCAGAGCGAATTTGATGCCGTTTTCTCCGGGGAACGTGTGTTGCTAGCCGACTTTTCCTCGTATGCCGTCCCGGGCAGCTATTATATAAAGGTCAATGCGCCTGGCGTCGCGAACTCGGTACCTTTTGCGATCAGCGATTCGGTGTATGACGCGCTTCTAAGAGATATGCAGAGGTACTATTACTATCAGCGGGCAAATGTTGAACTCAAGGAGCCGTATGCCGAAGGGTTTGCAAGGCCGGCTACGCATACGCAAGACAATAATCTTCCGTACGGTTCGGATCAGCTGAAATCCAGGGATCTGTCCGGAGGCTGGTTCGATGCCGGCGATTTCGGCAAATATACGAACAACAGCGCCGTTGCCACCTCTCATTTGTTATGGACGTACGAGAAATTCCCGCAGTTATTCCCTGACAACAGCACGAACATTCCGGAGAGCGGGAACGGGAAGTCGGATTTGCTTGATGAAATAAAATTCAATCTTGACTGGTTTCTCAAGGCACAGGATTATGCAACGGGCGGCTTCTACACGGTCATAAATCCTAAAAATTACTATGATGGCAGAACAAATGTCGATACGCAGAATGGTCAAAATGATGCAAAACCGACCACTGTTACGGCCGATGCCGCAGCTATGCTTGCGCAAGCTTATCTAGTCTTCAAAAGTTACGATGAAGCGTATGCAGAGCAGTTGCTGCAATCGGCCTTAAGCGGCTGGAAATATGTCATGAACAATCCGAATCTGCCGAATACAAGCGGTTATGCGGATGCCGACGACGCTGATGATCGGCTCTGGGCTGCCGCAAGCATTTTCCGTGCAACGGGCGATCCGGCAGCGAACGCTTATGTCCTAAATAATTATAAGAAATATAAGGATTTGTTCCTGAACACGGAATACGGCATGGGCCGGATTAAGGGATTTGACGCTTTGATTACGTATATGAGCGCTGAACATGCCGACAGCACCGTAAAGAGCTGGTTTAATGAGAACTTTTTGATCTGGAAAGACAAAGTCATAGAACGGCAAAAAAATAACCTCTGGCGGACGGTAACGATGGAGTCTGGAGCATGGTGGGGAAGCAACGCCGATATTTCCGGAACCAATATGATGCTTACGCTCGGGAGCATGCTAACCCAGACGTTCGACAACCAGGTTGTCGACGCGGTTCAAGATAATTACAACTACATCCTTGGCATTAATCCGCTTCAAATGAGCTATATAACCGGCTACGGCGAGCATGCCGTGAAGCGGATTTTCAGCGGTATCTTTAGTAGAGATCTCAAGGAAGACGTGCCCAAAGGTTATATGGCTGGCGGAGTGGACATTACTGGCGACGACGGAGCTTCCGTTTATCAGCTGAGGAGATTCGAGGATTCCGATTATAACTACCGGTCGACAGAGCATGCCATTAACTACGAGGCTCCCGCCATCTTCTCCTTGGCCGTTCTACAAGCATCGGCAGGCAGCCAAGCGCCCTATACGGCAAAGCCTGCACTTGCAACATTAAATAGAAGCAAAGCCGTCTTTGATCTAAATACGCCGGCAGACGTTCAGATTTACGTGAACATGAGCAACGGTAACGTTCTAACGGGGATCACGAATCTGACGACAAAAACGGATCTTTCTTCCGGAAATTACATGACGACTACGACGAAGGCCGGAACCCTGTACAAATCGTATTTGCAGACGCTGCCTGTCGGCACGTATGCCTTCAGCTACCGATTCGATAATGGGCAGAGCATTCCCGTTGAAATTCAGGTCGTTTCAAACGCCAGCGTCAAAGCGGCCAATACGTTATTTCATAAGTCAGACCCGCAAGATCTGCCTGTCACGGTTACACCTAGCGGTCATTCCCTAACCGCTTTGAAGAATGGCGTAACTGCGCTTGTATACGGAACAGACTACACGGTTGCCGGCTCCATCTATACCTTGAAGCAAAGTTATCTGGCGCAGCTGGTGGACGGGGTTTCCACAATTACCTTTGATTTTAATGAAGGTGAAGATCCCGCTTTGTCTGTAGCCGTTGAATCGGCAACGCCAGATGGTACTGTGGGTCCTGCAAATGCCACATTCGTGAAATATGCTCCATCTGATCTCAGCTTTACCGTAACCAATAACGGAAAAGCGCTGGATGGCATCAAATACGGACTTACGCCGCTTCATGCAGCTACAGATTTCACTGTCACCGGGAATATATACACTATTAAATCATCCTTCCTGCAAACGATGAGGAACGGATATCAAGGGCTTACATTCGACTTCGATACCGGTGTTGACAGTATGGTCAACATCCTGGTCAAAGACAACGGAACCGCCGTCGTGACGGATAAAACCTCTTTTATCCCCGTATCCGCGCCGACCTACAATATTTTGAAGGATACCGGGGTTGAGGTGTTGGTGATGTTTAATGGCAATGCGCTGTCTGGCATTAAGAACGGCGCTACGACAATAGCAGCAGCTAATTATACGGCCAAAGGAAATTTCTATTCTATTAAGAACTCTTATCTGAAGTCCTTGCCGGAAGGACCTAATACGTTGACCTTTGATTTCGCTACGGGCGAAGACGCCAATGTGACCATTAACATTGTGAAGGCTGATGCGGCGCCTAAGCTGACAACCTCTAACAAGAACCGGCCGCGTGATCTCACCTTTACGATGAAAACAGCAAGCGGTACGTTAAAGAACTTGAAAAACGGCAATTCCACATTAGTGAAGAATACGGATTATGTGGTAAGCGGCAGCAGCTATACGATTAAGAGCTCCTATTTGTCTACGCTTGCCAAGGGCATCTATACACTGACCTTCGATCTCGGCACCGCTGGTGTTACGAATCCAAGCGTCGACATTCAGGTGGTTTGCGAAGCTGGATGAGAAGCTGACCAGTGTGGCAGCTGGCAGAGCCGGTCAACAGATTGCTATCATGTAGTTCCAGACCTTGGGCAGAGAAGTTGACTGCAAACAAATATAGGGGGTTGAAATATTTTGAGATCGCATCATGAACGATACAAGGATTGCTACGTGGCATGGGAAGGCGACGAGTTGAAGATTGGTAATCAACGTCTAGAAAGAGTGTGGAGCCTGGCCGGCAATATTCCAACGATTATTTCACTTGCAAACAAGGTGACTGGTAAAGAATGGTTGACAACGGAAGAGACCTATGACTGGTTGCCCGGCTTTAAAGAGAAGTATGCTTTTTTTCACTCCGCCTTTGTAGGCACAGAGAAGCTGGACCTTACCGTTGAAGCGGATACCGATGACGATTGCGGTATAGCAAGGAAGCACTTAAGGGTGCAGGTCAATATTGCGTATAAGGATTGTTATGTGAAGTGGATTCATCTTATCTATCCGGAAACAGCTTTGCTGCGCTCGTTCATTCAAGTCACCCTGAAGGATGGCGTTACTTTAGAGGAACGTGTTGAGCAGCCAGGGGACAAATCGGTCGAGAAGGCTCATTTCAAAGAGTTGTCTGATGATTTTCAGGACAGTTATCCGCTCGAGTCCAGACATGCGGGTTGGAAAAGCGTTGAATTCGTTGATGTGACGGATGATTTCGATAATCTGCTTTTTACCCGGCAGGGACTATTTTCAAGGCGTGAGCGTCGATTCGTGAAAGGCAATCTGCTGTTTGTTCAGGACCATCTGTCCAAGGACGGGTTGACGTTAATCAAAGAAGGCCCTACTCCATTAGATTATCTCGGTGGGATCGAAAGTGACTTCTTCATTCGCGGCATGAATGTATGCACGACAGGCTGGGGGTTTGGGGTAAACGATCTCAATCAACACAGGACGTTGAGTTCTTACGGCAGCGCTGTTCTGCTGTGGAACGGCGATGAGAAGGAGGCCTTGTCCACGCTGAACAACTATCACAACGCCATTCATGTATTCAACGCTGACAAAGATGCCTTCATTATGTCGAATACATGGGGCGATCAATCCAGCGACGGCAGGCTAAGCGAACAATTCCTGCTCGACGAGCTTGAAGCAAGCCGTAGAACAGGGATCAGCTTCTATCAAATTGATGATGGCTGGCAGAATGGAACGACCGCGAATTCCGTGCTACCAGGGGGCGCATGGGGAAAAGGCTATTACAAACATAACCCCGACTTCTGGAAGGTGAACGATCGAAGATTTCCTAACGGACTTGAGCCCATTGTTGCTTCCGCCAAGGAAAAAGGAATAAAGCTCGGGTTATGGTTCTCTCCTGACTCGATTCATGACTTTGAGAATTGGGAGAAGGATAGCCAGGTCTTGATTGATCTGCACCATCAATACGGGATTGCTGCCTTCAAAATGGATGGCATTGAGTTTACGTCCAAAGCAGGCGAAGAGAATCTTACCAGGCTATTGAAAAACGTGCTCCAAGGTACTGCTGGTAAAGTGTTCTTCAATATGGATGTGACGGCTGGAACGAGGAGCGGCTATTACGGGCAGTTGCAATACGGTTCCCTGTTTCTGGAGAATCGGTTTACAGGCGCTTTCGGGCACTGGCCCAACTATTTCCCGCATTGCACGCTTCGTAACATTTGGATGCTGTCGCGGTACTATCCGACCTATCGGCTGCAGGCAGAGTTTCTGAACGTGAAAAGAAACAAAGAGTTGTATCACGACGATCCCTTGGCACCGTCGGTTTGTGGAATCGAATACGCTTTTGCCATCACGATGTTCGCCAATCCGCTCGCATGGATGGAGCAAACGGGGCTCGACGACGAGTCGATGGCGATCCTTGGCCGGATAATCCCTATATACCGACAAGTACAAAGCGATATTCTTGCCGGTCATGTGCTGCCTATTGGCGAGGAGCCAAGCGGTACTGGCTGGACAGGCTTCCAATCGATCACGTCGAATCGCTCCGGTTACTTGCTTCTTATCAAGGAGAGCAACTCGGACCGCGTTAAGAAATATCAACTGTGGAATTTGCAGAATACGACATTACAACTGGCATGTATTTTGGGTTCAGGCATTCAGGAAGCCGTTGAAGTAGATAGTGAAGGAAATGCAGCTTTCCAAATGGATGGCGTATTCAAGTATGCTTTGTATCGCTATCAGATGACGTAGATTTAAAATTCCCTTATTCATTCGCGCCTTAGGAAAAGAGAAGGACATCCGTTCAAATTTTACAGATAGCGCGGCAACGGATTATTATAAAGAGGTGGGCATGGTCAAAGAGCTTGGGATTGCGAATGGGCTCGGGAAGCGTTGCAGCATGAGATGATTGAAACTTTGAAGCGAACTTTGGGGTAACGATACATGATGATGGATTACGAGTTTTTCAGCGGCTTTACACCCAGAATTATTGAGGTAGCCATACGAAATAAACAAGTTTGGGAACAGCTTGATTATCAGATCGCAAGGGAACGGACAGGCGTACATTCGCTTGCTTATGTTTATGGCGGAGAAGGCATACTGACGTTTGCGGGAGAAGAACGCTCTCTTGGTCCAGGGGACTTATTTCAAATTTGGCCGGGGCAGCCCATGCGGTTGACTTCCAGCCGCTCGAACCCTCTTCATTTCTATTCCTTCCTGTTTCAATACCGGACTGTTTATTGGGAAGGGGGGACGATGCAGAGCCGCGAGGCGTCGGGGAGACTACCCCTGCAGCTGGGAAACGCAGGCCCCGAGAAGACAGCGCTGGAGTCTGCTTTTCGGGAGGCTTACGAGCTATGGCATGGGAAAAACAATGGCTACGAGTGGCATGTCAAGCTGCAATTGTTAAATGCGATTCGGCTTATTCAAAGACTTGGAGATAACCGGGAGGACCATCCGGATACTGTATCCGCTGTTCAGAAGGCAATCCAGTATATGAAGCAGTCATTCAAAGAGAATCTCACCCGCGATCAGCTGGCTGGAAGCATTTCCTTGTCCCCAGGTTATTTCTCGGTCTTATTCAAGGCGCATACGGGAGTTAGTCCGATTCGTTATTTAAATAAAATCAGAATTGATCAGTCCAAGCTTCTGCTGAGGAATACGAATATGCCTGTTAAGCAAGTTGCCGAGGAAAGCGGATTCGAGGATTCCTTCTATTTCTCCAGATTGTTTCAAAAAGAGACGGGAATGTCTCCAAGAGATTTTCGAAAATCATAAAAATAAAGCTATACCCGATGCTCCTTGCGAAAAACCGAAGGAGATAGGCCATAGTAGCGAGTAAACATACGGCTCAGATAAAAGCCGCTCTGATAACCGCATTGGCGGGCAATATCTTCTAACGTAAGCTCTGTTTCCAATAACAGAGCTTTTGCTTTGTTCATCCGCAGACCTGTGACCCACTGACTCGGTGATTGGCCAGTTTTAGCTTTGTATTTGACCGAGAAATGTGCTTGCGATAGCCCAAGAAGCTCTGCGATATGAGACAAATTGTCCATTTCGAAAGCATGGGTGGTGAGCAATTGCTGAGCTTTTTGGATGAAGAGGCTGGTGCCTGCGTTAGCGGTTTGACTGGCAATATGCCTTTCCAGATAAATGAGCTGAAGAATATTCCGAAGCAATTGTGTTTTCCAATATGGATTGTCCGGATCGTGCAACAGATACGTCTCCGTCAATAGACTTACCAACGATTCCAACATCTGCGTTTGCTTAATATGAATCTTGCCCACAGGTGCCGCCATCGCAAGATCTACGGAGAGACCCTCCAAGGTAGTCCAATCGAACTCAATCATATGAAATTGCACAGGCTGGAGCATGTTGCGGCGAAAAAGAGTGCCTGGCGGCAGCAAGATGACATCACCATAAGCAGCGATTCCTTGTCCTAGCTCATGGCTCAGCCAATATTGGAAAGAACCCGTTTCAGGTATGAGGAGCAGCCAATTCGCATATACCGCTTCGGGATAGGCGAAAACTCGCCTAGTAGTAGGATGGGCATGTGCTTTGATGATGAGCTGACCTTCGAACAGTTGGTTGGGCTGCATATTATCGTTCTCCTAAAAAAAAGACATGGAATTCAAAAATCCATCCATTTTATGAAATGTATACTCATTCTATACTATAAAACATAGATATGGAAAGGGTGAAGAACTAATGATTATTGATTGCGACGTTCACCATAATCGCAGGAGCTCGGCCGATATTATTGAATATTTGCCAGAGCCTTGGCGCACCGAAGTATTAAAATACGGGGAGCGGGCATTGGGCTCCGGCATTGTGCAGCAGGACGGGGGAATGCGCTGGGATGCTTCGCCGCCAGTTGGTCCGGCAGGTTCGGACCCTGCGTTTATGAGAACGCAGCTGTTGGATAAATACAACTATCGTTACGCTATTCTTACCGGCACAGGACATCATATTACCGGTATTCCCGATCCGGATTACGCGCAGGCTATTTGCTCGGCATGGAACGACCATACGATTGATCATTGGCTAACCAAAGATAAGCGCTTCAAATTTGCCATTTGGGTGGCGCACCAGGACCCGCATCTGGCAGCTCGCGAAATCGACAGGTTAGGCGATCATCCGGATGCGGTAGCTGTGTGGTTTTCGGCGACGGCGCGAATTCCTTTCGGCAATCGTTTCTACGATCCAATTTATGAGGCAGCGCAGAGAAAAGGCTTGCCAATCGGTATTCATCCCGGACAAGGAGGCGCGATGCTGGCGCAAGCAAGCGCAACGGCGGCTGGTATGGCACGAACGTATTTGGAATGGCATGTTTGCGTGCCGCAGATGTATATGGCTAACTTGACAAGCCTCATTCTGGAAGGCGTATTCGAGCGTTTTCCGAGGTTGCGTTTCTTCCTGGTGGAAGGCGGGTTTGCTTGGCTGCCTCATCTTATGTGGCGCATGGATGCCCATTACAAAGGGCTTCGCCAGCAGGCACCCTATCTGAAACGACTGCCAAGTGAATACTTGGCGGATCATGTTCGGTTAACCACCCAACCGCTTGAGGAGCCGAAGAAGGAAGAGCATCTGTTGCAAATTTTCGATATGATCGATGCTGAGAATATTCTGATGTTCGCCAGCGACTATCCGCATTGGGACTTCGATGAACCATCTGTGCTTCCAAGGAAACTATCCGCAGCTGCGAAACAGAAGATTTATCACGATAATGCTGCCGCATTCTTCAATCTGAAGGCGGAGGGCTGAATATGGCAGAGTATGTGGTGGGTCAAGTCGGCGAGATTTCAAGCGGTAAGCCGAAGATCATAGACGCTGGGGGGAAGGAAATCGGGGTCTTTTACGAGGGTGGTGCCTACTATGGGGTTCTGAATATATGTCCGCATCTGAGAGCGCCAATCTGCCAGGGGCGGGTAGAGAGTATGTTGACGGCACCGAACTACGGAAGTTATAAGCTGGAGCAAGATCGAAAGGTGCTGCGCTGTCCTTGGCATCATTGGGAATTCGAGCTCGAAACAGGCAAGGCGGCCTGCGGAATTAAACAGCGGATAAAGACGTATGCCGTGATTGTTCGCGAGAACACTATTTATCTAGAAGTGTAGAAATATTATACCGCCGATTAATGCAGGCTCTGTTTTCAATAGCAGAACTATTATTATTCCAGATTGTTTCTGAGAGAGAAAGAAATGCTACAGAAAGGCAATAAATTGTCTTTATGCTGCTTCACTGGAAGACGAAGTTGGATCTGACAATAATCCAGATTCTCATGCCTTTTCTTCATGTACGCAAGGGTGTGCGCATTGTAGAGTATAGCTATTAAAGCGATTACACTTTTGCGGGGCAAAGGAGAGACCACCTATGACTAAGCCTAGAATCATTGATACTGATGTTCATAATGCAATTGCGAGAACTGAGGATTTGCTGCCATTCTTGCCGAGGGTATGGCATGAATATTGGAAGTCGGCGGGAGCGGGATACGGGGGCGGATGGCATTCGCCGATCGGCGTGCTGCGCTCCGATGCGATTCCGCCGGGAGGAGGCTTGCCCGGCAGCGATCCGAAGCATATGCTGGAGCATCATTTTCACAAATACGGAATTGATTACGGCATATTGACGGGCTCCGGCATTCTGGGCATTTCGCTCAATCCAAATCCGGATTACGGTAACGTGATTGCAAGTGCCTACAACGATTGGCTTGTTGAAACCTGGCTCAAGGCCAGTCCCGTATATAAAGGCTCTATCCTAATTAATCATGCGGATCCGCAGGCAGCGGCGAAGGAAATCGACCGTATGGCCGTCAATAAAAACATGGTGCAGGTTATTATGTGCAGCGGTTCGCGTATGCTGTTTGGCCAACGATTCTATCATCCGATCTATGAAGCGGCCGAGCGTAATGGCTTGCCGGTGGCGGTTCATCCAGGGACGGAGGGCAGAGGCATTGCAGGTGCGCCTACGCCATCCGGTTATCCGACCTCTTATCTCGAATGGCATAATATATTGCCTGCCAATTACATGGCGCATGTTAATTCGCTTGTTTGCGAGGGCGTATTCGAGAAGTTCCCGGGCTTGAAATTCGTAGCGATTGAAGGCGGGATCGCATGGCTTCCGCATCTCATGTGGCGGATGGATAAGAACTACAAGGGCTTGAGAGACCTGGTGCCTTGGCTGAAGCGCCTTCCGTCGGAGTATATCAAGGATCATATCAGGCTGACAACGCAGCCGATTGAAGAGCCGGCTGACAACGAACATCTGAATCAAATTTTGGACATGGTCGATGCCGGCAGAACCGTCATGTTCTCATCCGATTACCCGCATTGGGATTTCGATAATCCGAAGATGGCGCTCCAGCCGATTCGCAAGGATCTTCGTCAGCGCATCTTGGTAGATAATGCGATCGAGCTGTACGGTCTATACGAGGCTCCGTCCGCTGCTGCGACAGATGCAGAGGCAGCTGCCGGTAAGGAGGAGTAGCAAAGATGGAAAAGACGCAAAATCGTTACGAAGCGGCAACGGTCGAAGAGCTGCGAAATGCCAAACGATTAATCGTTACGGTTAAGGGAATGGAAATCGGCTTATTTGCGGTAGGCGAGCAGGTTTATGCCTGGCGCAACATTTGCCCCCATGCCGGCGCTCCGGTATGTCAAGGTCCGGTATGCGGGACAAGGCTGCCGTCCCTGGTCTATGAGTACAAGTACGGCAAAGATCAAGAGATTGTACGTTGTCCGTGGCATGGCTGGGAGTTTGATTTGCTTACCGGCCAGCATTTGGTTGACGAGAAGGTAAAGCTGCGCGGTTATAAAGTCGAGATGGAAGCCGGCATGGTATATGTCGTCATCTAATGTAAAAGACACTATATATTACTTGGAGGGTATACCTTGTTAAGCATTCATTCAAAAAACAATCCAGTAGATTTTGTAATTATCGGCGGTGGTCCGGCAGGCTTATTCGCTGCTTTCTATGGCGGGATGCGCCAAGCTTCTGTGAAGATTATAGAAAGCATGCCTCAGCTCGGCGGTCAGCTCGCTGCGCTCTATCCCGAAAAATATATTTATGATATTGCCGGGTTCCCGAAGGTGACCGCTCAGGAACTGGTCGATCGGTTAAAAGAACAGCTTAGCCATTTCACGACAGACATTGCTCTGGAGGAGAAGGTGTTGAATGTCATCAAGCATGACGAGAGGCTTTTCGAGGTTATAACCGACAAATCTTCCCATTACGCGAAGGCCGTTATTATTACGGGAGGTGTTGGAGCGTTCGAGCCTAGGCGACTCGAGCTCCCGGAAGCTGTCAACTACGAGAACAAGAATCTGCATTATTTCGTAGATGATCTTAAGCGCTTTGCCGGGAAAAAGGTCCTGATCAGCGGAGGCGGGGATTCGGCGGTGGATTGGTCGCTTATGCTGGAGCCGATTGCGGAGCAAGTGACGCTGATTCACCGCCGGGACAAGTTCCGCGCGCATGAGCACAGCGTGCAGTCTCTAATGAACTCCAAGGTTAACGTACTGACCTCCAGGGAAATTACGGCTCTTCATGGCGATGAGGGAATTGATGCCGTGACTCTTCTTGATATCAAGACGAAGGAAGAGGTTCGCCTTGATGTGGATACCGTTATTGTAAACTATGGGTTCGTCTCCTCGCTTGGCCCAATTGCAGAGTGGGGAATCCATATACAAAGCGGTTCAATCGTAGTCGATACCCGCATGGAGACAAGCATACCGGGCATCTTCGCCGCAGGTGACATCACGACCTACCCAGGCAAGCTGAAGCTGATTGCGGTCGGCTTCGGAGAAGCTCCAACCGCCATTAACAATGCCAAGGTTTATATTGATCCGGAAGCGAAGCTGTCCCCGGGTCACAGCAGTAACATGAAGCGTGCATAATAATGAATATATTGAGTGCTGGGCGCGAGGGCAAGCGTGGGGGATCTACGGCTTTCCATTGAGCTACAAATATACCGGAGATTATAGCTTGATTACGTTAGGCAAGAAGGTCGCGAATTACTTTTTGAACCGTCTTCCCGAGGATTCCATCGCTTACTGGGACCTCATCTTCACGTCCGGACCGGAAGAGCGTGATAGCTCATCTTCAGCTATTGCAGCTTGCGGACTGCTGGAATTGTCAAAGTATCTCCCTGTTACGGACAGTGATAAGCGATTGTACGAGAATGCGAGCCTCCACATCGTCAAGTCGCTGACAGATCATTATACAAGCAAGGCTGTTTCTGAGAGGAGTGGGGTATTGCTGCATGGCGTTTACGCCAAGCCCCACAATAAAGGGATTGACGAGTACACCATTTGGGGAGATTACTATTACTTTGAAGCGTTGGTCCGATTGATGAAAGATTGGAAACTATATTGGTAGCATCCAATCTTATAATCATCGCCGCATTTTCGCTAACTGCTGGATAAGGAAGTGGAAAAGTGTATGTAATTACAAACGATATAAAGTCGCCATCCCTTGATCTGCCTGTTGGGCAGCGTGTGCCGTTTGATTGGAAAGCAAAACCTGTCCTGCCGGATGGCGTAACGATTACCGAGCTGCATTGGCATTCGCAAGAGTTGTTAGAGACGGATCATGCCCGGCTGCGAATCACGGTGGCTGTCGATGTCCGGGAGAATAAAAGAATTGAAGTGATCGCCCTGCGTACAAGAAATGTGCTTGGTACGCTGGATATCCGATTTGCGCATGTATTCCAGATATTCGAACTGCCGTTAGGATTAAATGAAGCGCTGATCGCAGTGAGGGAAGGCATAGGGCTTCGAATGATCGAAGGAGAAGCCCCGCTGTGGTTTTTTACCGGAGACCTTGCAACGGGCAGCATCGAACCGGTGCATCTGCCGCATTTCATGATAGGAGATGCGAAGGACCCTTTGGAGTCGTTTAAGGACAGGTTTAATTCGCTTGCCAGCATTCAGCCCTTCGGCTGGATGGAAGGATGTGTTCTTGACGGGCTTCTTGATTCTGGATTTATACCGACCGCGCGACAGCATCTGGAGCTGTTTGTGAAGAATAACGAACTGACCTATGAGGATCCAAGAAGCAGACCTTCGGATGGCTGCTTCTACGGCATTGAATCTACGCTGCCGATTGCGATGTTGACGAAGTTAGACCCTGCTCATTCTCTGGTGGACCGTGCCGTTCAATTCATGAAAGAGCATACCGACCGGCAGGGGATTATTAAGGACGGCGATACCTTATCCGCGGAAGGCAGCTATACGATCGCCTACCCGTTATCCGTTATCGCCGCGCACCGGGGGGATCGTGAATTGGCACGGCTTGCCTTTAAACAGCTCGAATTAAGAAGAGCATTGTTATGGGAAGGCGGGGCGTTATATTTACGAAGGCAGGATGACGGGACGCGAAGCTTCCGTAATTGGGGGCGGGCATATGCGTGGCATTTGCTTGGGCTGATTCGCACGCTTGAACAATTGAAGGACAAGGAGCTATTGTCGAATCATCAATTGAAGCTGATTGAAGACGAGTATAGAGTAACGCTGCGGCAGGTCTATGAGTTCAGAAGCGCAAGGGGGCTGTGGAGCTGCTTTGTTGATCAGGAGGAGAGCGGCGTTGATACTTCGGCCTCTGCCGGAATTGCGGCGTCATTAGCTATTGCCGACCGCATAGGCATTCGCTTATTTAACGGCAAGGCAGATGCGGCTCATACGGCAGCTTCTCTATGTCGTTATTTAACGCCGGATGGGTTGATGACCGGAACGGCACAAAGCAACAAAAACGGCGAAGAGCTTCAACGGAGCGGATATAGAGTTATTTCGCAAATGGCGATGGGGCTGTTGGGACAATTATCAGCGGCCGTTTCAGATGAATAGGATGGAGAACGCGGGTTGCTTGCAGCTCGCGTTCTTCTATAAGGGTGCCCCGCTGCTTTTCAAGCTATAAAAACCATGTTACTATTGTTCGTACAAACGTAATTGGAGTCCGACTGCGTTAGGCAGCGGAAATAGCTAGAGCGAGGTGGCCCATGCAACAAATTAATCGGGATTTGCCGATCCCTTTATACTATCAGATTTATCAGCTGTTGGAATCCGAGATTACAGGCGGCTCCAGGCAGCCTGGCGATTATTACTCAACGGAAGCCGAGCTTCAGGAAAGATTTCAGGTCAGCCGGGCAACGATACGAAACGCGCTTACGATGTTGGAAAAGGGCGGCCATGTGACTAGAATAACGGGCAAAGGGATTCATCTTGCTTCTGAGAAGGTAAAGGTGGATCTGCTTCACTTGTTAAGCTTCAGCGAGGAGATGAGACGCCGCGGCATGAGTCCGGGTACCAGACTTCTTGGCGCAGACAGAATAACCGCGCCTCATTCGATTGCCGGCGCCTTGCAGTTGAAGGAACACGAAGCTTCTCTTGTTATTAACAGGATCCGTACGGGCAATGGAATTCCTATTGTCTATTCCCAGTGCTACTTGTCGGCAACAATAGGAATGACTCTGGAGATGGACTATACGGGCTCTCTCTACGAATTAATTCAGGTTCAGACCGGCAGAACAGTAAATGAAGCGCTTCATGTGATTGAAGGCGCTGTGCTGGAAGGGGAGGAAGCCGAACTTCTTGAGGTCGCTTCGGGATTTCCTGCTTTAAGATTCCGCAGAACGGCGTTCGACATGGAGGGCAAGCCTCTTGTATACGAGGAAGGCATCATTCGTGCCGATCAATATTCTTACGAAGTACGTCTTAAGAGAGGCTGAATATACAGTGAATTAGTGTCGAAAGTCAAGAACATATATACAACGAAAGTCGCTTAAACAGCGGCTTTTTATTTTTTGTATAGAAGTTCTTCATTCAGCATCATTGAAAGAAGTGAGGCGTCAAATATTTTCATTTGGGTATTCCCTTTAATAATTTCCTGTAGGCAAGAGGACTGAGACGCATCTTCTTTTTGAAAGATCCAATAAAATAACTCTGGCTGCTGAATCCAACTGTTTCAGAGATTTCAGAGATGGATATATCTGTGGATTCCAAAAGTTCAACTGCTTTTGAAACCCGATATTCCATGAGATAATCAGAGATTGTCATGTGCATCATTTTCTTAAAGTAGCGGCAGCATTCTCCTCGGCTAACATTGGATTGTGTCGCCATCTCACTTAACGAGAACTTCGAAGAATAATTAGTATGCAAGTATTCGATCATCCTCAAAATGCGCGCATTGTGCTGCTTGCGATCCCCTTCTTCCTCCTTAGACAGAAGATTGTTCCACAAAATGATCCAAATATCTTGTACGATTCGCTGTACGTTTAATTGGAACGCAGGGCTATCTTCAGCCTCTTGGTCATAGACCCATTTCATCTGCTCAAATATTGGGTGTGTCCATTTATCCTTAGTATTGAACTTGTAAAAGGTTTCTTTCTTACTTAATGCTGGAAAATAAAAGGCATGTTCAAAAAAACTGCCCTTAAATCCGGTTAACAAGATTGGTTCAAAAATGAAAGTAAAGTATCTTGCAACTTTAGCATCTTTGCTTGGCTTTAAGGTGTGTAAACGTTCGGGCAGGATTAGAAATCCATCCCCAACTTCCATGGTTTCTTCGCGTTCTAGGACGGTCACATTAATACTTCCTTCTAAAACGATAGCAATCTCTAAAGCAGTTTGTTTATGCCAGTTTACGAATCCGCCTACATAGTCACTTAAATCATCTCGGGAAAGTACAAAAGGAAATATTGGATTCAACTTAAAAGTGCTGTTCAGATCCTTATCAACAGGGACAATGCGATTCTTCACTGGATTCACCATTTTCAGTTAATATAATGATATTTTAAATCAATAATTATATATAAAACGTTAACGGACATCAATAAAATAGAATTTAGCGAAAGGTGGGTGCCTCAGTTAGCTCGAGAGCTTTGGGCAAACTTGATGTCCTGTCCCAAGCAGTGCAATATGTATGTCCATATTGGCTGCGTTGCAAGCCGTCGCCGTATCTTTTCGCTCTTCCGGCGATGAGTGAGGTGCTTATAGTATATTAATTAAAAATGAAGGGAATTTTTTTAATGACACAACGTGAAAATATAAAGAATGGTTTGTTGTTCACCGATATGGGAGAAGGCCTGCCTGAAGAACGACTTAGAGGAAAAGAGCTCGTTTTCGATTTTAACCAAACAAGACCGTCCGAGGTGGCCAAAAGAGAAGAACTGGCTAAACAGCTTTTTGGAAGTTGGGGCAATAATTGCTGGATCGAACCTCCGATTCACTTTGCCTATGGCTCGAATACGTTTATTGGAAATGGTGTTTACGCGAATTTCAATCTTACAATCGTGGACGATACAACGGTCAAAATTGGGGATGGCGTCTTATTTGCTCCTAATGTTACGATTTCGACTACTGGACATCCCATTGACGCTGAATTGCGTGCTACTGGGCAAATGTATGCTTTCCCGGTTGTCATTGAAGACAATGTATGGATTGGGAGCGGGGTAGTCATTAATCCCGGCGTTACCATAGGCAAGAACAGTGTAATAGGTTCAGGAAGCATTGTCACGAAGGATATTCCACCGAATGTGGTTGCTGTGGGCAATCCTTGTAAAGTGCTGCGGGAAATTACGGAGGAAGACAAAGTTTACTACTTTAAGAACCGTAAGGTGAAACCCTAATTCCAATTAGAAGGAGCCATTCTTAATGTTTCCACATCATCAAACAGCCATTGAAAGGATTACGAATAAGCTCAAGGAAAAGGAAGAGATTTTGGCTGTCATTGTCGGAGGTTCCGTTGCACATGGATTTGCAAAAGAAGATTCGGATATCGACCTTATGCTTGTCGTATCCGATGAGGGTTATCTTTCTTTATTAGAAAACGGGGATATTCATTACCATGAAACGGAGTCAACGCCTTATGCTGGCGGGTATGTGGATGGGAAATACACCTCGGTTTCTTATATTAAAAAGGTAGCCGAATCCGGCAGTGAGCCCGCTAGGTTTGCCTTCAAGGACGCAATAGTGAGTTATAGTGAAATAAACGGCCTGCATGAGTTGGTGCAAGCGGCATCGCACTATCCCACTGAACGGAAAAATGTGACATTGGAAAAATTTCATGCACAATTTGAAGGTTGGCGTTGGATGTTCTACGAAGGCTTAAAGAAGAACGAGCGATACGTAATTGAATTCTCTACGACTAATTTCGTTTTATTCGCAGGGCGGCTTATTTTGGCATATAATGAAGTTCTTTATCCCTATCATAAATGGTTTATAAAAGTGCTGGAAGGGGTTACTTGCAAACCGAATAATCTTGTTTTAATGATGAATAATGTATTGCAACATAAATCGAAGGAAAGCGTTGAGGCTCTGTATGAATGTGTGACGCAATTTCATCAGTGGCCTAGGTCTGAGAAAGGATGGCACATTCGATTTATGCTAGATAGTGAATTGAACTGGATGACAGGCCATGTGCCAGTAGCTGATATATAATACAATTGTGCCTTTCAAATTAGCCATACTGACCAAAAGCCAACCTAGAAGATATTCCTGTGGGTGTTCATATAGCAGATCAGGAATTGCCGTTGCTATATCTGCCAGGAGACAAAACTTTAATCTCATTCCAGACATATGACATGAACTTAGTTACATTGCCAATACGATTTTCTTTAACAGTTGAGACTGATTAGGAAAGACAGATTCTATTCTGGTTGCAGAGGAGGATCTGTCTATTTCTTTGTACGTACAAACGAAATAAGATATAGACAAATAAAAAGAAGGCTATTATAATGAACCCGTAACCAATTGTACGTACAAACGAAATAACGAAATAAAAAGGGGAGAATCATGTTTCTAGGTATTGATCTGGGAGGGACCCACATAAAAGCTGTCCTCTTGAATGAATCGGGACAGGTGGTGCAGGAGAAGCAATTGGCAACTTGCGCAAGCGAAGGCACAGCTGCGGTAATGGCTAAACTGTCGGCTCTTATTGTCGATGCCGATCGAGGTTTCCCCGGTGAATTGCAGCGAATCGGTCTCGCGGTTCCGGGAGTTTTGGATCAAGAACGAAAGCGAGTTGTACTGCTTCCCAACTTTCCGGATTCCTGGCATGGATTTGAATTAAGAGAGCATTTGATGGTAGTGACTGGCCGGGAAGTGGAATTAATAAACGATGCCAGGGCAGCTGCTTTTGCCGAGCTTAATTTTGGCGCTGGCCGCGGGATTTCCGATTTTCTTCTCCTTGTTCTGGGCACGGGCGTTGGCGGAGGGGTTGTTCTTAAGGGAGAACTGCTCCTGGGCAGCCGGGGCGTCGCAGGCGAACTGGGACATCAAGTTATTCAACCTGATGGTTTGCTCTGCGGCTGCGGCAACCGCGGCTGTCTTGAAACGATTGCAAGCGGCCCGGCTATTGCATCGGCTGCTATTCGGGTAATGAAGCAAGGTCTGCCAACTCTTATGCGGGAGCTGGTACAGGATGATGTGAGCAAGGTGAACTCCAGCATAGTTGACGAGGCAGCAGTCAGAGGCGACCGGTTCGCCATTGATATTCTGAAGGGAGCCGCGAATGCTCTTGCACAGGCCATTCGTAATGGCATAGCTGTCTTGAATCCCGGAGCCGTAATTATCGGTGGAGGCGTAGCCCGATCGGGGTTCTTATTGGATTTAGTGCGCAGAGGTTTGGAGAGCAGGGTAATTCTATTCCCTTCTACTTTAGGCGGCGTCGAAGTTGTTGAGGCGGAATTCGGGACGTATGCCGGGGCTGTAGGAGCAGCTGCTTGGGCTATGTCGCGAAGAACAAGCTGAATATCCGGAGGTGAGCTACTAGATGAAACAGCAAATGGCAAGAACCGTGCTTGGCGATGTGCCGGCAGACCAATTGGGAATTGTATACGCCCATGAGCATTTAATTATTCAAGGCGGCTTAGGTGTGATGAAGAATAAAGATTTGCTGCTGAATCGGGTCGATTACGCGGTGGCTGAGGTTAAGGAATGCATGCAATACGGCGCGCAGACTTTTGTCGATTATATGCCATTGGACAGCGGACGTCATCCTTCCGCGCTTGTTGATATCGCCAAGCAGACAGGTGCGCATATCATTGCGGTGACCGGCTTCCACAAACCGATGTATTATGACGATCTTCATTGGATTTATCATTATTCCGTTGATCAAATTGCCGAGCTGCTTATCCAGGAATGCGAAGTCGGGATGGACCGATACAGCTACAATGGACCGTTAGTGGATCGGCTCGATGCTAAAGCGGGCGTACTTAAAGGAGCATCCGATTATAACGTTATCGCCCCGGTGTCCAGAAAGCTGCTCGAAGCGGTGGCAATTGCCCATATCGCCACAGGTGTGCCGATCGCCACCCATACCGAGCATGGCACTTGCGGGCTGGAACAAGTAGAGCTGTTGGCCAAATTTGGCGTCGATCCGAAAAATGTAATTATCTGCCACATGGATCGTAATCCGGATCTTTATCTGCACAAAGAGCTGGCGGCGACCGGCTGTTTCTTGGAGTACGATAATGCCTCCCGCATTAAATATCATCCTGACTCGCATAGCGTGGAGCTGATTCGGGGCTTAATTGAAGCAGGGCATGAGAAGCAGCTGATTCTGGGGACAGACTTTGCTCTTCGGTCTTATTGGAAGGCTTACGGGGGAGGGCCGGGCATGTCGCATCTGTTAGCTTCCTTCGTTCCGCGTTTACGGGCTGAGGGCCTCGGCGACGAACAGCTCAACCTCTTGCTGCGCGATAATCCGGCAAATGCTTATTCTCTAAAAAAAGCAGCGAGAGAAGAGGTTGTATAAAAATGACAAGGTTTGCCAACCAGTATGTTCTTGTCGTCGGTGGTACAGGGGGGATTGGGCTTGAAGCCGTCAAACGGTTTATAGAAGAAGGCGCCTCTGTTGCCGTTATCGGACTGGAAGCGGAAGAGCAGTTCAGTGAGGCGCAAAGAAGCTTGCTGACCCATCCGAACGTCATTTATCGGAGGGCGGACGGAACGAGCACAACCGAAATGGATGCTGTCGCCATGGAGCTGGAGCAGCAATTTGAACGGATTGATGTTCTTGTGCACGTTGCAGGGATAAGCGCAAGGCGTTATGGAGACGGACCGCTTGATGAATGCACAGAGGATGGCTGGGATCAAGCGATGAACAGCAATGTCAAAAGCGTCTATCAAAGCAACCGGATAGCCCTTAAGCGAATGCTCCGCCAGGGACATGGCTCGATTGTTAATATTTCCTCGGTTCTTGGCATGGTAGGAACTAGAGCACATTTTACTACCCATGCCTATGCTGCCAGCCGTGGAGCTGTTATCTCGCTCAGCAAGTCGGCAGCGGTCTATTACGCCAAGAACAACATTCGCATTAACGTGGTTTGTCCGGGATTACTCGATACGCCGATGTCCCAGCGGGCGATTAATGATCCCGTCATTCGCGAGGCTTTAACGGAATTTCAGCCATTGGCGCCGCATGTGGGTTATCCCAGCGACGTTGTTGAAGCGGTCTTATTCCTGGCAAGCCAGGAATCCAAATTTATTACCGGAATTGCGCTGCCCGTCGACGGAGGCTGGAGCGCCCAATAAATATTCAAACAGGGGAGATTAAGAACATGACGATTTATAATGAGGAAGCTTATAAGCAGTTGGACAACAGCTATATGGATGGCGTGAAGAAAGTGATTGAACGCGTTGAACAGACCCAGATGGATGCCATTAACCAGGCGGCAGAGGTTTGTTTCAACAGCATCAATAGCGGAGGGCTGGTTCATTTGTTCGGAAGCGGGCATTCGCGGATGGCCGTGGAAGAAATGTATCCGCGTTACGGCAGCTTTCCCGGCTTTCATCCCATGGTTGAGCTATCCTTAACGAATCACCACGCGGTAGTGGGAAGCAATGGTCAGCGTCAAGCCATGTTCCTGGAAAATGTAGAAGGCTTCGGCCGTGTCATTGCGGATAATTTCCACTATGGTCCGCATGACAGCATGATTCTTTTCTCTCACAGCGGAGCGGGCAGTGTAGTTGTTGATCTCGCCTTGGCGATGAAGGAACGGAACATCCCCCTTATTGCCGTGACTTCTGTGGGGCATAGCCGTCAAAGCCGATCCAAGCACAGCTCCGGCTCCCGGTTGTTTGAACTGGCGGATATCGTCATTGATAACGGTGCCGTGCCGGGGGATGCCATGGTTAAGATCGAAGGATTGGACACGCCGGTAGGTCCCGGATCTACGATCGGGAATACGATTATCGTCAATTTGATTAAATGCAAAGTGGCCGATAAGCTGACGCAGGCAGGAAAACCGCCGAAAGTCATTACGAGCTCGATTTTTGTTGGAGACGAGGAGTCCAATCGTTTGTTTAATGCTTCTTATGAAGAATACTGGCGGACGACCAGAACAATCTAGCGGAGGAGGAAACAGGCTGTGACGACGATTAAAAAAACCGTTGACGTGCTGGTGCTGGGCGGCGGCGCTGCAGGCGTTTGCGCGGCCATCAGCGCTGCCCGCAGCGGACTGAAGGTATTGCTGGTAGAATCGCAGGGTTGTCTGGGCGGATCTAGAACAGCAACCGGAGTGGATACCTTTTACGGATTTTATACCCCCAAGCAGCAGCAAAGAATTGTTGGCGGAATTCCCTGGGAGTTTGCTCAGCAATTAATAAAGGCTGACGCGGCATTCGAGAGAAAAAACACGTATGGAGCGGGAACCGGAATTACCTATGACGTGGAGCTTCTGAAGGTAGTTTACGAGAATGCGGTGTTGTCAGCAGGTGCCGAGCTCTTGTACCACACCTATGCCAGCTTGGTGGATCAGTCGGAAGGGCAAATCACCAATGTCGTACTTGCCAATAAACATGGGCTGACGGAAGTATCGGCAAAGATATATATCGATACGACAGGTGATGGAGATATTGCAGCAAGAGCAGGTGCTCCATTTGAGAAAAGTGATGCCAATGAGCTCCAATCCTTGTCTACGATTTTCTTTCTGGCTAATATAGATATCGAAGCTGCACGAAAAATCAGTCATGCCGAGCTCTCTGACAAGATGAAGGATGCGAACAGATCAGGCAAGTACGCGCTTCCGAGGGAGGAAGGCTCCTGGCATGTCACCCCTCATTCTGGTGTTATTCAAGCTAATATGGTCCGGGTTAGCGGGATAGATGCTACTGACCCGTATGCGCTTACTCTCGCAGAGGTAGAGGGACGAAAGCAAACGCAGGAGTATGTGCGATTCCTTAAGGACTGCGTACCGGGATTTGAGAACGGGTCGCTGATTGGCACCAGCCATTATATCGGCGTCCGGGAAACAAGACGTATTACAGGGGAATACCAGCTTACGGAGGAAGATGTTATAGCGGGAAGACGGTTTGACGACGGTATTGCCTGCTGCGGGGCTCCGATTGAGGATCATCGCGCCGGCGCGGATACCCGCTGGGTTTATGTGCAGGGCGACGGCTATTATCATATCCCGTTTCGCTCTCTTCTCCCGCAAGGCATCGACAATCTGATCGTTGCAGGTCGCTGCTTATCCGCAACGCATAGCGCCCAGGCCTCTGCCCGCAATTCCGCGCAATGCATGGCAATGGGACAGGCGGCCGGCACGGCGGCAGCGCTTAGTATAGCCCATCACACAAAGGTAAGGGATATTTCTATTCCATTGTTATTAAATAAGCTTCGTTCTGAGGATGTCATTATCTAGTGTAGAAGAAAGGTTGTGTGCAAAGCATGAACAGTGTAGGTCATTGGAGCTGGGATACGGATGGATTGCCTATCTATCACTATACGGGAGGCTACCCGTTCTCTGCTAAGGATAAGGCAGGTCAAGACGCAAAATTGCCTGCGGATCCATGCTTCCTGTTAGGCAACTATCGCGCCACTATATTTGCCCATGCAAGCGGGATGTATGAATTTATAACCGGAGAACGCGGATGGGCAAGACTGAATTATGCAGGGGAAAACAAGGGCTGGAATCAATCCATTGTCCATGTCTCATCCGGAATTGATCAGCCGCCAGCCGAGTACTTATTAGTAGGGGATCATACCAATCCTTCGATGCAATCGCATTGCCGCTTTGGCGTAGGCTACGCCAATTATGATTATCGACTTGACGAGCAGGTGACCATATCCAAGACGATTTCCATGCAGCCTTCCACGACGCTTCATGCAGGCAATCCGTCTATGCTTATCGAGCTGAGCTTGAGAAACGAAAGTACAGCTCCGGTGACAGTTACCTATACGGAAAAATTATTAGTTCAATACATGTTCATGAATGATCAATCGGTTGCTGCCGAAGAGCGTCTGGTCAAATATCACAACCAGTTAAGCGTTAACGATAATCAGACCATCGCCAAGGCGGACATTTCTTGCGAGGCAGTTAAGCTGCTTGTCATGCCGGATAATAGAAGAGAAAGCTTTACCCATGATATTGCCCCTCCGTCTGTGTTTATGCATGCGGCTGCAACAGCCTCCTCTATAGGCAAGGCAGGCTTCGAACAGACGGATATCGGGGATATCTTATGGGCTACGGCTGAAGTCGAGCTTCGTCCGGGAGAGCAGAAGAGCATCTCGTTGATTATTGGCTTGGCCTTTGAGCATGCAGGAGATGAGATAGAGCGGCAAGTAGATCAAATGTTGATGCAAGCGAAGCCAAATGACGAATCTGCTGGTGCTTACGCTCATTTATGGCAACTGATTCTTCCTGATCTACAGAAGGAGAATGATTCGACTCTGCGTTCCGAGATGCTATGGAATGCCTATATCCTTGAAGCGATGGCAACCTACAGCCAATACTTCCAGGAGACTTATATTCCTCAAGGCTCTGTCTATGCGTATCATCGGGGAGAAAATGCCTCGAACCGCGACCATCTTCAACATTGTCTGCCGCTCATTTATACGAATCCGGCTCTCGCCAAATCCTGTATACGTTATGCCATGAAGCATACATCGAGAGACGGGGAAATCAAGCGTCAAAATATTGGTTTCGGCTACAGTGACCCAGGTGTATATATGGAAAGCGATCCACAGCTGTACATGTTTATGGCTGCTGCCGAATACCTGAATATTACAGGGGATTACGAATTTCTTAACGAAAGCGTCAGTTATTACCCGGTTGAATTTGGCAGGCAGGATACGGTCTTAACGTTTCTTGTTAAGCATTTTGTCTATCTGAGAGATACGGTTGGCAGGGGCAAGCATGGATTAATCAAAATGCTCAATTCGGATTGGAGCGATAGCTTCTTCCATCCTTATTCTCCGAATATTTATAGGCTTTTTGCCCAGTCTCATCTGAATACGGCGATGGCGCTTGCTGTTATCCCGCGATTATTAAGGGAGTTAGAAAACTCTTCTTCCATTACAAAGGACAAGGCTCTGCTTCAATCCTTTATCAGCCAATTTAAGCAATATCATGACGAATTGTTTACTGCTTTCATGGCAGACATGAAGGGCAGAACCTTCTCAGCGCGCTGTTACTTATGCGAGGATAACGAACCTGAGCTAAAGTTCGGCATGGAGCATTTATGCATTGAACCCCAGACGTATCTGCTGCAGATCGAGGGCTTCCCTGTTGAGAGAAAGAAGCAGCTGTATGCCGAGATCAAATCACGGGTATTAGATGAGGAAAAACACGGTGCCCGAACAAGAGAGGTTCCTTTATGGAGCAATGGCGACGGGGAGGACGGTGGAATCTGGTTCTCTCATCAGGGTCCATTAATAGTAGGCCTCGCAAGCTTTAACAAGGAGGAGGCTGTGAAGCTGTTCAAGAAACTTACCTTTAACCAATTCGCGGAGCATTATCCGGATTATTGGGTAGGTCATTGGACCTTTGCAGACAGCTTGAACTCTTCGTTATCTCAAAGGGAAGGATTATATCCTTATTGGGTAGAGGACGCCTTCCAGCCTTATTGTGCTCACGTTCATGCATGGATGTTATTTTGTTATTATAAGCTGTTTAATGACCATACAACTGAGAGATAGTGGTGAATCCCCTTCTGCGATATTGGCAGAAGGGGGGGTGTTTTTTCAAGGAAAGGGATCTGACAATTGTCCATATTTACATAAGAAATATGCATGTATGCATGTCCTCCTCTCCATTAGAATTAAGCCATAACACAGGAGGCTGTTTCTTGCACGTACAGCAGCTACAATCAAACTGGGGGTATTCAGGTTGCATATTTCAATTAAGGCGACAGATGATCAAACCATTATAAAAACAAACTTTTGGAATCACATACACTTCCATCCTACGGATGCCATTGAGGATATTTGGGGCAAGCGTATTCTGGAAAAGGTATCGCAGGATCAGGTTGCCAAGTATGTGCGAATGTATGCCATGCTTGAGGATATTATTACCAGATCACCGGGCGGGGAGCTTCAGTATGATTTTACAATGAATGATCATCGGCTTGATTATTTACTGGGGCTAGGCTTCAAACCGCTCATCTGCTATAATTTCATGCCTCGCGCCATAGCCAAAAATCCGCTGCAGCTGTCCAAGCTGGAACGTTATAAAGGCAAGCGCATTAATTTCTCGGAGCCCGCGGATTACCTGGAATGGCAAGAGGTTGCCTATCAATACGCGAAGCATGTTACCGAGCGGTATGGCATTGATGAGGTGAAGCAATGGTATATGCACTGCTGGAACGAGCCCGATCTGCATTACTGGCTGTCGGATCAGACCTATGAGGTGCATGAGGAGAAGCTTCCAGCCTACTGCAGGTTGTATGATCATTTTGCCGCGGGAGTGAAACGCGTGTCATCCGCCATTCGAATAGGTGGCCCTTCGGCTTGTTATAATCGCAGCTTCGTTGATGCCTTCCTTCGGCATACGCGCGAAGGCAGGAATGACGCGACCGGGGAAGTTGGCGCGCCTATCGATTTCTTCTCCGTTCATGTTTATTCGATTAACCCGGCTGAATTCAGCAAAGGTCAGCGGCCTAGCGTGAAAGGAATCGTCGAGAATATATTCCAGGAATACTCCGATATAGCGAAACGGCATGGTTACGGCGATTTGGAAATCATTGCGGACGAGTGGGGGGCCAGCAGCAACGGCTTCAGCAATGTCGATCAATTTCCGGACCTGATCTTCAGGGAAACCGAATATTTTCCGGCCTTCTACGTTCGAATGGTGGATACGTTGATTCGAGAGATGCCCAAACGGCAAATTCCGCTCAGCAAGATGATGATCTGTCTGTCGGGGCAGCATGACCTGGATCGGGATTTCGAGGGGTACCGCAGCTTCTTTACGCTTAATGACTATAAAAAGCCTATCTACAATGGTTACGTTCTTATGGCCAAGCTGGGTGATCGTTTGCTGACACACCAAACGGACCAAATAGAAGCGGGTGTGGGAGTGATTCCGACCAAGGACGATAAAGGCTGCTATAAAATTGCGCTTTATTATTCGGATGACGATTTCTCCAAAAAGCTGGGCAACAAGCGGGTTTCCCTTCGTCTGGAAGGCATCCAGGGACGTTACCGGATACGCCACTATCGGCTCGATCATACGCACAGCAATGCCTATACGATGTACAAGGAGCTGGGCAGCCCGTCTCAGCCAACGCAGCAGCAGCGGGAAGCCATTCAGCAGGCAGGGGAATTGAAGCTGTATTATCCGGAGTACACGGCCGATTTACAGGGAAGTTATGAAGAGCATATTGTGCTTACGGGACACGCGGTATCCTTTTTGGAATTAGAGCCATTGCGTTAAGGAGGATCGTTAAAGTGAAATATACTTGGGTGGATAAAGATACATGCATTGCTTGTGGCGCATGCGGAGCAACCGCGCCGGACATTTTCGATTATGATGAAGAAGGCTTAGCTGAGGTGGTTTACCACGGAGACGGCAATTGTGGAAAAGTAGCAATCGAGGACGAGACACTTTGCGAGGATTTAATAGATGCTCAGGATGGCTGTCCGACAGATTCTATAAAAATTCAAAATGAACCTTTTAATATCGTGTAGTTAAACAGAACAGAAACTTTAATCTCTTCGAATAAAGCAAGATGCGCAGAAAGGGGCTTTCTCTAAAGTCATAACAATGACGATGGGAAAGCCCCATTGCATGTAGCCTATCAGACCGGAAAGGAATGTTGATCATGATGATATCGGAACAATTTCCTGTTTATAACGATTGCGAGTCCTCTATTGCAATCCGGTGTGTAACCCCAAATGAGGGACGTGTCATTCATCGCTTTTTTGATACCTCCCCCTTTAGTCCTTCTGGCCGTTATCTTGCCTTGTTTCGCATGCCTTTCGAAGATCGGAATCCGTTGCCGGGAGAGCAAGGCGAGATTATCCTTGTCGACCTGTGGGAAGGGGAGGAACGTACGGTTGCCACAACATGCGGCTGGGAGAGCCAGGTTGGCGCCAATGTTCAGTGGGGAGTAAGCGACGAAGAGCTCTATTACAATGACGTTGATGTTACTGCGTGGCAAGTCAAGGGAATTAAGCTGAATCCATTTACTGGTATGAGGAAAATGCTGGATACGGGAATCTTCATGGTTTCACCCGATGGCAAGAAAGCCGCTACTACTTGTCCGGTCCGAGCCAGAAGGACGCAAATCGGATATGGGGTTATGCTGCCCGATAATAAATGCCCGATAAACGAGGGATTGCCGGCGGATGACGGGCTTTACGTGTCGGATACGGAAACAGGTGCGGGTCAGTTGCTGGTTTCCATTCGGACCATGTTAGAGGAGCTTCATGAAAAAGAAAAGCTGGACCTTGAGGATTATCGCGAAGGCGAGAGTTACGGGTTCCAGTGCAAATGGAATCCCCAAGGAACACGGCTGCTGTTTGTGCTGCGTTCGTTCAGCAAGGATTACGCGATCCGGAAGAACCATGTGATTACGATGAAGAGCGATGGCACGGATATTCAGTTGGCCATTCCTCCTCAAGTTTGGGCGAAAGGAGGCCATCATATCAATTGGATGCCGGATGGCGAACATTTGTCGATGAACCTCAATATCGATGGTCAAGGTTTGCGGTTCGTTAAGGTCCGTTATGATGGCCAAGGCTTGCAGAAACTACTAGATGAGGTGGAGGGATCGGGTCACCCTACATTGCATCCTGATGGCGTTCATCTGCTTACCGATGCTTATTTAGAGGATACGGTCGCCTTCGGAGACGGCACGGTTCCGCTTCGCCTTGTTAATCTGCAGAATGGCTATGATAAGGTGATCGCCCGCATACCCACAGAGCAGCCATTCGACTTCACTCTTCGTGTGGATCCTCATCCGGCTTGGGACCGCGGATTTAGTCGGATTGCATTTAATGCCTATGCAGGGGGCACCCGAAGAGTTTATGTGGCGGATTTGAGCGAATTACTGAGGAAAGCTTAACTGACCTCAAGAATGTTTGGCATATCTGAGAATGTAAAGGAAGGACAGTCGATGAATCCTATATATGACGAGCTTCTCCATACTTGGTGCGAATCCATCTTAAAGCTTCAAGTCACTCACATCGAATCGAAGGGTATCCATGGGGGCATCCTGTGCCCAGCTTGTGCGAAAATGCATGGACGCAGCGGCGATGCTGTATATCCGCTAATGTATATGGCGCATAAAACCGGCGAGAGTCGCTATCTCGATGCGGCTATAAAACTTCAGGATTGGTCCGAGCACTTCTCATCGCCGGATGGAAGCTGGGTCAATGAGTCGGAAAATTCATGGAAAGGAATTACCGTGTTTGGCACCATCGCTTTAAGCGATGCCATCAAGCACCATGGTTTACTTCTTGACCATGCGTTATTGGAGCGTTGGAAATTGCGTCTACGGAAAGCTGCGGAGGCTATATCAAGATTTCAACCGGTAATATCAATTATCCAATCTCAGCTGCGCTGGCATTTGCTTTGGCCGGTGAGATCTTGGATGACGAGAGGCTCATTGCGCGAGGGAAGGCAATCATAAAAGAAATTTACCCTTACTTTTCAAGCGGTTTGCTGCTCTTTGGGGAAGGTCATCCGCAGGATGGGATAACGAGTAAGGGATGCAGGGCTATCGATCTTGGCTATAACGTGGAGGAATCACTCCCTGCTCTTGCGTTGTATGGGCTGCATACAGGTGACGAGGAGGTATTGCAGATAGTGACTGAATCGCTGCGCGCGCATCTGGCGTTTATGCTTCCAGATGGGGCATGGGATAACAGCTGGGGTACCAGGAGCTTCAAATGGACATACTGGGGAAGCCGAACCTCCGATGGCTGCCAAGCAGCTTATGCTTTGCTTGCAGACCGAGACCCAAGATTTGCCGAAGCAGCTTTGAGGAATACGATATTGCTTCAATCCTGCACGCACGAAGGCATGCTCTATGGCGGACCGCATAATTATGGCAGAGGGGAACTGCCATGTAGTCAGCATACACTTTTCCACGCGAAGGCAATCGCTGCATTGCTGGACCGTGAAAATCAGAGGGAAGCAACAGCGGAAAAGGGAACGGACACCAAGATTTTACTTCCGCGGGAAGAGGCTGTAGGCACTACGTATTATCCTGAAATCTCTACCTGGCTGACATCCATCGGCTCGTGGAGATCGACTATCACGGCTTATGATTGGGTTTACTTTAATGAGGGGCACCCGAGCGGAGGTTCCTTATCTATGTTATGGCATGAGAAGGCTGGTCCTGTTCTTTGCGCGAGCATGACTGCCTACGTCATGTACGAGGGAACGAATATGCAGCGCAATCGCGATCCTATCTCCATTCCGCTTACGCCAAGACTTGAGACGATCCTTGGGGGAGAAGTTTTCAGCAGCGTTTATGACTATAGCGCTGCTGTACATTGCAAGGACAATAATGAAGTGATCAGTCATTTGGCTGAAGGCAGGCTGGTGAACAACAAGAATATGGATCCGGACTCGGGAGATGTTCAATATGCCATTGCATATGAACATCGTTCTGAATCCATCACGATTCGTATTCAGGCAACAGCTTCGAACAGCGGCAGCAAGCTCCGCTACTATTTGCCGATCATTTCACCTGGCACAGATGCTTGTCGTCAGCCGCTTGTTACAGAAGTGGACATCTATAGAGAGAATCTTCGTATTTCTGTAAGAGCCTCCAAGCCCATTCACCGGTTAGAATGTGATCGTGAACGTGTGTTCCACCATGTGCCGGGCTTTGAGGCTATGCCATTATATGTGGAATTTGAGGAATCAGACAAGGTTGAGTTTATGATTCGGGTAGAACATTTGGGCCAGTATCACACAACCTTTAACGTGCCGTACTCTGGCGACAAGGCAATCATTTAATCTTCAGAGATAGTCACCCATACATCACAACGCAGGTGAGGGGATGCTCGCTATAATCCTGCCAAGGAGCGTCGAGCTGAGTAGGTCAACCTGATATACCGGGTTGACCTATTTTTAACTACAACTATGGCATGAAGGGCAATGAGATCGAGTTATTGTCATCCGGCCAAAAATGTCATTTAATAGCTAACCATTGTTCCAGATCTCCCGAATCTGCACAGGCCGGCCGGCATCCGATGACAAATAGGAAGCGATGACAATGCCGAGCGGCTTTGCGCCTTCTTCACCGTTGACTGCATGCTCCCGGTCTTGCTCGATCGCATTAAGGAAGTCCTCTAGTTGATCCCTATGAGTTTCTCCCATCGTGTCTTGAGGACCCAGTTGTCCCTGATTAAGAGATGAAGACGAAGGCGAGATATAGGATGAAGCGGGATCATCGGATAAATGAATGCATTGCAGTTCATTATCTTCAAGTATAATTGTTCCTTTCGTCCCAATTAGCTCTATGCGGGTATGTAAACCCGGATATGCGCAGGTCGTTGCGAACAGCGTGCCAACTGCACCATGTTCATATTGCAGGGTAATTGCAGCCACATCCTCCACTTCGATACGGTCGTGGCCTGCGGTCCGGCATTGGGCGTACACGCTGCTAACGGGGCCTGCCAAATATTGCAGCAGATCGATCGTATGTATTCCCTGATTCATGAGTGCGCCTCCGCCATCCCAACGTTTGGTACCCCTCCACGAGGCGCTATCATAGTATTCCTGGTTCCGATACCAGTTGATGGAAGCGTTTCCTGCGATAATGTTGCCTAGCTGCCCTTGATTGATCATCATCTTCACCTTTATGATATCCGGGTGGAAGCGATGCTGAGAGATCACGCCTAGCTTGACTTGATTACGACGGCAGGCGGCTATCATCCGCTGTACCTGCTCCCACTTGATATCCATTGGTTTCTCGATAAGAACATGCTTTCCCGCGTCTGCGCAAAGAATAGCCTGCTGTCCATGAAGTCCGCTTGGGGAGCAAATACAGATGATCTGAATATCCTCCCGCTTAAGCAGTTCCTCCAGATTTTGATAGGCGTCACAATTGAACTGCTCCGCAAGCCTTTGGGCATTCTCCATTCGATGGTCGTAAACAGCAACAAGCTGAGCTCTTTGCATACCGCTTAAGACCTGTGCATGCTTAAATCCAATCATTCCTGCTCCGATAATGGCGGCACCAAATTTCTTCATGCCCATAAGTTAATGGTCCCCTTTATGAAACTGACGCCAATCTAACAGCATGCCCATGGATCGCTCCTTGTCGTTTAGCAGCTGTTCATAACAGCTTCCCGCTTGCAGGGCTTCAACAGTATGGGTTAGCAGGGGGGCGACGCATAGCTTGCCAGTGTGAATCATATCAAGGGCATATCTGATATACCTGCTTCTCATGGATTGGCCGTTAGTGGTTTGCAAGCCTTCGTGCGCACCTACCAAGGAAACCCCTTTGACATGAATGTGATCGTAAGTTTTAATTGTTGCAGTTCCTCTAGGGGAACCCAGAAGAACAACCGTGCCCATGGGCTTTACTAGCTCTAGAGCGCTATTCACCATATCCGGAATCCCCGTGGCTTCAATGACAAGCTCAGCTCCCGTGTACCCTCGAATTTCCCTTATTTTCTCCATGGTGAGGCTCAGATTGTCGGAGGAAAGGGTATGGGCAATTCCCGATGCCCGCGCAATTTCTAATCGCTGCGGAACCGGATCAACACCGATGACCCGTGCACCGTGAAGAGTATAAAGCTGGGCTGCAAGCTGACCGATCAGCCCCATGCCCAGGACAATAACCGTCTCTCCATGTTGAATCTTTGCCTTCATCAGTGAAGTAGCGCTAATTGCGGCTAACCGGGCAAAGGAAGCGTGCGCCATGTCTTGATTGGGGTGTAAGGGAAATAAAGAGCGGTTCTCTTCTTTATCCATTGTAAAAACGTTATGACTTGCATGCGAACCAATACCAAAAACCTTCTGCCCGAGTTCAACGTCAGTGACTTCTGCACCTATAGCGGTAACCGTACCTGCAATCGCATAACCTGGGGAGAAGGGGTATTTTGCCCAGGAATTGTTTGGATTGGCCAGCCCGGTATGTGTACCTGTGTATAGAGCCAGCTCTGTACCAGGACTGATCAAACTGTAATCTGTAGCGACAATTACTTGATTAGAATCAATTTCTTGTAAAGACTGCTGCTGAAATTCAATCTGATAGGGGCCAGGGAAAACGAGCTTAGTCGCAAGCGCCGTCATTGTAATCACTTCTTTCTTCGAATTTGTAAAAACGTTATGACAATCAAAGGGGAAAAAGAAAGCCCCTAAGGTGTACCGGTCTTGTTTAGATCTCGTTCCTTAGATGGCTTCCACAGCTATCACGAATGACTAATTCCGCATCGAACAGAATATTGGGGGAAGAGGAATACTCTACACCAGCAATTAAATCCAGTAAGCGATGAACTGCTGTTCTGCCGATCTCCTTTAATGGCTGATGGACGGAAGTGAGCGCAGGTTTCACCAGCTTTGCCATAGGAATATCGTCGTACCCGACGACAGCGACATCCTGCGGGACGCGAAGACCAATGGCTTCACAGGCTTGCAATGCGCCAAGCGCGGTCATATCGTTCCAACAGAATAAGGCAGTATAAGCAGTGCCTTGCTCCTTTAATTGCATGACACCATGGTATCCCGATTGGAAGGAGCCGTCGCCGCGGACGATAAGTTCCTCCGCAATTGGAATGCCATGCAGCTCTAAAGCATGCCGATATCCCCTCTCACGGTCTTCCGAATATCCAATGTAAGCGATGCTGCGATGCCCTAGACTTATGAGATGTTCAACGGCTCGAATGGAACTGGCATACTGATCGACACCGATCAGTAACATATTCGGATGCTCCTGTACGAGAGAGACCATTTTCACATTGGGCCATGATGCCAGGTTTAACTGTTCTTGCTCTAACGGGTCGTGCAGCCGGATGCCGGCAATGATTCCGTCGACTTTACGATCGATGAGCGTCTGTATACAGGAGAGATGCTTCTCCAGCTGATATCCTGCTGTACAGAGCAGCATGGTATAGCCCTTATTCCAAGCGGCCTCTTGTACATATTCCGCCAATGCGGACCAATACTCGTTCGTGAGAGCAGGAACAACAAGTCCGATGGACTGGGTCTGCTTGTGAATCATGGCTCTGGCTGTGAGATCCGGTTTGAAATCCAGACTTTCGACGGCCGCTTGAACCTTTGCGCGCGTAGCCTGACTTACCCGGTCCTTGCCATTCAATACCCGGGATACGGTTCCTATTGAAACACCGGCTGCCTGAGCTACTTCCTTAATGGTCACCTTCATAGCTTCACCTTAATTATGCGAATATTTGTCATAACGTTTTTACAGGCCTATTATAACACTTCATGCAGAATGAATGTCAAGAAAATATCCACCAACCGGGTATCAGATACGCGGAGTTTTTAATGACTCCGATTTCTATAATAACCCGGCGGGCAGCCTACTCTGTTCTTGAATAGACGCGAGAAATAATAAATGCTGTTCATCCCGCATTCCATGCTAATTCGCTCGATGCTGTCACTGCTGTTGATCAGCCGGATTTTGGCTTCCTCAAGCCGCTTCACAATAAGATCCTCCTTTGGGCTTGTTCGGAAGAAGGTCTGGTAAAGCACGGAGAACCGCTCCGCACTCAAATTCACGAGATTGGCCATGCGCTGAACCGTCCAATCTTCCGCAAACCGTTCATGGATTTCGGCTCTAACCTCTATGAATCTCTTCTTGAATTCCCTTTCCGCAGGCGTGTACTGCTCCATCTCAATGACCAGCTTCTGCTGTCTTCCAATTGTACACATGGCATCCTGGAGCAGGATGTTGATCTTGTCTTCCCAAAAAGGTCTTCTCAGGGAAAGCTCCGCTTCTATCGCACGGAAATTTGCTGACAGCAAGTGCTTCTCGCCAGTACGGATCAGACTGTTTAATGGCAGCTTGTACTGCCCTGCAAGTTCTCTTACGCCGGCTCCTTCCATATGAATCCAGTCATTGCGAAAACCTTCCTTTTGTCCTGCAAGCGTCCCGTGATATTGGGGGAACAGGGGGTCATGAAGCAGGCAGTCACCCGGCTCACCGTTCTCAATTCCGGTTGCGGTGCGGGTGAAAAACGGCGTAGCGAAACACATCAGAACAAAGCAGCCTTCTCCTTGCGGACGGTCGATAAGGAAATCAGGCTGATGCGGGGTATTTATTCCAAGTAAGGTTATGCGTATCGGCGAGGACAAAACAATGATCAACTCCAATGGATGATTTCTGAAAAATTGTTTCAAACGAAAAGTGCAAAAGTGAAAAGGATTACTTCATTTAAAATAGTCATTTCTTTAACTAATATAAATATATCACAACTGATTAGTATAAATATTTGGGAAATGAGGTGATCTGGATGAAAGCACAAATATTGCATCGTCCGGGCGTGTTAACCCTGGAAGAAGTGTCCCGTCCTTCTTGCGGCAGCAGTGAAGTGCTTATTAAGCTCAAGACTTCTTGTATTTGCAACGGATCAGATCCCGCCATCTTGGCTGGAACGCATTGGGATACCTTCCCGATCGTATTTGGTCATGAAGCATGCGGGACGATTGTTGAATGCGGAAGCGAGGTCACCGGTTTTCAGGAGGGTGATCGCGTAGCCTGGTGGTTTACGGTGGGAGCCTTTGCCGAATATGTCTGCGTATCTCCCGATCGTGTAGCCATGGTCAAGCTTCCGAAGAGTATTAGCGACGATGAAGGACCTTTATTCGAGCTGGCGGGAGCGGCAATCCGCGCGGTGGAAGCCGCACAGATCAAACCCGGAGATAAAGTGCTGATCGTGGGACTTGGGCCAAGCGGGGTTATCATGTCCCAGTTGGCAAAGAATCATGGGGCTGCCACAGTTATTGGCTGGGATCTATACGCGATGCGCAGAGAGCTTGGACTGCGGCTCGGATGCGATGGCGTATTTGATAACGCGGCAAATTCGGTCCGGAGCGAGGTTCTGACCCGGTACGGCGAGGTGGATATTGTCATTGATGCTTATGCCGATGACCTTCTGCCCGGTTCGCCGACACTGAATGATGCTATCTCCGTTCTAAGGCAAGGAGGAACCGTTATTTCCTATGGTCATCCGCAAAAAGGCAGAATGATCGACAATTACTATTTTCAAAAAAAGCAAATCACGATGCGCGGACCGGTCAATGAGATTGAGCTCGTTCGGGAATACCTGCAAAAAGCGGTTCGTTATGCCGAGCAAGGAAAGCTGAATCTGGCTGCTTTAATCAGCGGAAGAGTAAAGCTCGAACGAGTGGCCGAGGGGCTGGAGCTTGTTATGACAAAGCCGGATCAATATATGAAGATTCTGGTGGATATCCAATAGGGGGGATAAGAAAATGAAGCTTGCTGTTTCCGGTCAGGTATTTGCAATAAAGCATGGCTTAGAGGAAACGCTCAGCATTATCGGAAGTTACGGAATCCGGACAATCGAGATCTGGCCAGGCAATATTCCTGCGGTGGAAAGCGATGCGTCCGGGGATACGTACGAAGGAAGGGATATCGGCGCTGCCAAGAAGCTGCTCGATCAATACGGATTTACGGTCAGCTGCGTATCCATGTCGGGTGCGTTTAATACCAAGATATCGGCTGATTTGGACGGCTACGCGAAAGCATTGCTGTACACCGTGAAGGTGGCTAAGATGCTTGGAGCCAAGCTCGTTAACCATTACTGCTATAATCTATCGCTGGACATTCATCCCAATCTGGACCGCATACAGCAGGCAATGACGCCTGCTGTACAACTGGCCGAAGAGGAGGGAATCATACTTTGTCTGGAGAACGAGGCGCATGACGCGACGCAGACACCCGAAGGAATGTTGGCAATTGTGAAGAGCTTCAATTCGACATGCTTCCAAACGAACTTTGATGCGACCAATTATTATCACGCCGGCCAAGAGGGCTTCCCTTATGCTTACGAGCTGCTCAAGCCGTACATCGCTTATGTGCATTTGAAAAACGGCTGTGTGTACAGACCGGAGACTGGGCATTCCCAAGACAGTAAAGGAACGGTCATGACCGGCTCCCTGGCGCCAAATCATATTTACTACCCGCCAATACCGGAAGGAGCAGTCAACATAGATGGAGTCCTCGCCAGCTTGAAGAGGGACGGCTATAACGGCTACTGCACGATCGAGCCGCATACAACGCCCGAGCTGCTGGAGTATTATCTGAAGGTTGAAACGGCTTATGTAAAAGAAAGAGATTACTTCTGAAAAACGAACCAAATACCAGCAACCCGAAAGGTGGATGACTTGTGAAAGCAGCCATTCTCGAACAACCAGGTGTACTCAAAATAAAAAACATCGACATTCCAGCCATCAAAAGCGATGAAGTCCTGTTGAAAGTGCAGGTAGCTTCCATCTGCAATGCAACAGACAACCATATTTATCATGGCGATTTTGACGGGTACCATGATTTTTATCCTCAGATTCTGGGTCACGAGGTAGCAGGAGTTGTCACAGAGGTCGGTTCTGAGGTCAAGGATATTAAAAAGGGTGAGATTATTGCCTTATATACACCGCGCGGAGCCTTCTGCGAATATACGGTAGTCAGACCGTCGGATGATCTTTGGGTAAGGGTGCCGGAGTCCATTCCGCTGCGCACGCGTTCCTTGGTCGAGATGTTCCACGGGGCTTATGTGTCAGCCGTTCATCCGGCACAGATCAAACCGCATGAAACCGTGCTAGTTGTTGGACAAGGTCCCTTGGGACTGACGGCCGCCGCAACCGCAAAGCTTACCGCGCACAAAGTGCTTACGGTGGATATTCACCCGTTTCGCGTGAAGAAGTCTCTCGAGATTGGAGCAGACGTTTCTTATAACCGTTCGGAGATGACCACCGATCAAATTGTAGAGGCAGTGCAAAGGGAAACGGGCGGACGCGGGGCGGACGTGGTCGTCATGTGCATCTCGGAAGACCGGAGCAGCGAGCGCGACGCTTTCGACATGGCCCTCAAGGCGCTGAAGAAGAGAGGAAGGATGACCGGTCTGTTCGTCGACGCGAAGGGCATCGAGAACAATCACCGGCTTAATCCGAGACTGCTGCTCCGCAAGGAAGCTACTTTCGCGCATACGTTGAATCCGGTCTACGAATCACAGGCCGACGAGCTCAAAGCCTTTCAGTTCGCCGTTGACAAGGTCGCCGACGGAAAGATCAATTTTGATGCTTTCGTTACGCATGAGATCGGCTTTGACGAGCTGGAGTACGGCCTTGATTTATGTGTTAATCATATGAATGAAGCGATTAAAGTCGTGTTATATCCCAATCGCTAGGAGGGCAGAATGAGGGGCTTGGCAAAGGAATTATTAATCGTTATGGATCCCTTGGTCCGCCCGTCACATAAAAGGTTGAGCAGTAGTGGGAGAGACTGGTGCCCGTCTTTTTTTTGAACATTTTGCCGAACGTATGGACATCCGCATAACCTACTCTTTCGGCGATTTCGCCAATTGAAAGGTTTGTTTGAATCGCCAGCTCTTTGGCCTTTTGAATACGGAGCCATATCAGATAGGACAGAGGCTGCATTCCGAATTCTTCTTTAAACAGCTTGCACATGTAATTGCGGGAGATGCCTGAAATTTCTTCCAAATCACGTAACCGAATGTTCTCGGCAAACCGGTTATGAATGTAGTTTTTTACCTGGATAAGTGCAGCTATGTTTTTTCTCTGTATCTGTGATAATTTTTCCTGCTTAAGGCTCTTGGCCAATTCCGTCAGAGTTCGCAGCAAATACTGCTGGCATTCCAATTGATTAAGCACGCCGGGCTGATGATAATGCGTGACGATCTTTTGAAGCCAGTCACCGATCGGGTGGTCGTCATAGGGTCCGAAGTGATGCTGATTACCATAAAGTTCTTCAAAGGGCAGGCCGTGCCTGCCGAAATGGAAAACGATTGAAATGCAGGAATACGGCTCTCCGGGGATCGTGCGTACATGATGATTTTCATAAGGCCGATGCAGGATGAGATCACCTTGGTTTGTCGTGTACGCGATGCCTTCGATTTCGTAAATCGCCGTACCTTTGCAGACATACTGAATTTGATATTGCTTATGGTAACCAGGTTTCTTTTCCCAACGGTTGGGTGAATGAAACAGATGTGCAAGAGTAATATACGGCGGCGCAAAATAATCCTGCAGTAGATCAATGGTCTCTTCCGGCTCCCAATAGGCCATATCAATTCGATTCATCGACCTGCTCCCTCCTCTTTTCTCAACTAATGATACTCGAAAAAGCAAAATATAAATAGTTGAATTGGCAACTTAATTCATGAATCGTTCTAAATACATGGGCCTGTCGTTCAGGTATTCTAAGGTGGATAAAATCTTTAGCAAGAGGAGAGAACAGGCAATGAAATTGAAATTAGGCGTTCTAGGAGCGGGGATGTTCGCTAAATCGTTTATTCCCTTATTTATGTCGCATCCTTCCGTCGAGAAGGTTGTCTTAGCGGATGTTATGTCGGAACGATTACGTGAAGTAGCCGAAAAATTCGGAGTATCGGAAACCTATACATCGTTAGAGGAGTTATGCAGGAGTGACGTTGACGCGATTGCGATCTTCACGCAGAGGCATCTGCATGGCCCTCAGACGCTGCAAGCGTTAAGAGCGGGGAAACATGTGTATTGCGCTGTTCCTATGGCGCACACACTTGAGGATGTCGCCGCCATTGTAGAAGAGGTGAAAAGAAGCGGTCTTATCTATATGACAGGAGAGACGAGCTACTATTACCCGAGTACAATCTATTGCCGTGATCGTTTCGCTAAAGGGGATTTTGGTCATTTCGTTTACGGAGAGGCACAATATCTTCATGATATGACTCATGGTTTCTATGAAGCGTTCCAACATTCCGGAGGAGCGGACTGGAAGAAATTCGCCGGATTTCCGCCGATGTATTATCCGACTCATTCCGTCAGCATGATCTTGTCTGTCACCGGCGCCTCCGCAACGCATGTATCTTGCTTAGGATACAAGGATAGACATGAGGATGGTATCTTCCGGGAGCAAACTAATCTATGGAACAATCCTTTCAGCAATGAAACTGCTCTAATTCGCACATCTGACGGCGGTATGTGCAGGTTTAACGAGTTTCGCAGAATCGGTTGGTCCGGAAAAAATTGTGTGTACATGTCTATGTTCGGAACAGAGGGGAGCTACGAGGAGCACGCAGATTCCCAAGTATGGACATCGCTTAATCGAGGAGACATCCAGAATCTTAGCACGCTGCTGCATAGCAACGATTATGTCAATCAAGATGCAGATTTGTCCATTCCACCTGACCTCCGCCGCGACTTCGAGAGCGGACTTAGTCTCGTCCACTCGGCGGAACGATTACCCAAAGAGTTTCTTGGCCTGCCGAATGGTCATTTCGGTTCACATCAATTTCTGGTGGACGATTTCGTCAAAGCCGTGACGCAGAATAAACTTCCTCCCAATCATGTATGGAATGCAGCCAAAAATTGTGTGCCAGGCATTATAGCTCATGAATCGGCCCTCAAGGATGGTGAAATGTTGGCCATTCCTGATTTTGGAACACCGCCTTCACACTGGAGTTACTTAGCAGAATAGAGTTAGCCTCAAGGTCGGATGGCTTTCTCTTGTTCACCATTTGCTGAAGAAAGCAGGACGCGATCAAAAGCAAAAAATATCGTTGCAGGGTTCAACTCCCCGCAACGATATTTTTATGAAAATCACTTCTTAACTATGGAGACAACCCCATTTGTTATTAAGATCTGCTAATACGTATGATAACAGCTTCATTCGATTTCACTTCAAGCGGGATCACGTTAAGCGAATGATTAACCTCAGCGTCACCATACCAGACGGAATCAATTTTCCAGCTGCCTGATAATGAGAGTTTCCCTTGTTGTTGCTCCGGGGAGTAGTTGATCAAGACCAGAATTTTCGAATCCGGATCAATTGGATGCTCGGTAATGCCAATATTCGGATTCTCTACCGCAGCCACTTTTGATGATGAGACGGAAGCTTTTACGGTTTGATATATTTTCCAATAAGGGAGCTCCTGAGGCTGGTAGCTGGTTTCTTGCTGCTGAGCCATTGCAAGTTCTATTGGAAGGGACAGGAAATAAATAACGCCTTTCCCGTAGGCTGCTTTGGAAAATACAATATTCCCATCGGCTTCAGTTGCGAGAACCTCTCCATGCACAGCCTCCAGCTCAAGCCGGAAAGCAGCCGGAATCGATAGATTTACCGGTTCGTCAGCATCATGAAGCGTGATTTCAGCCGGACGTCCTCTGCGCATTCGATTGAGAACCTTAAGACCCGTTAATTCGGTGAAATTGAGCATATTTGCTCCATCCATGGAGATATAAAGGGCAGCTCCTTCATGCACTTTCTTGATAAGCTGTTCCCATCTGCGCTTGGGAATGCCCGATACTCCCGTCAAGCTTGGAAGCAGATAGAGAGGGGCATCTTTCAGAGGCTGATCTTCAAATTGATATTCAATATCGAGCCCTGCCTGTTTCGCAAGGATGAAGGAGCCCAGCGCCGTACCCCAATGATCCTGCTCGGTATTAATGATACAAACAGCGTCGACGATTCTTGACGGTAATGAAGCAATTGGAAGCTCAGCGATTAGCTGTTTCACTCGGGCCATCTCCAGCAATGCCGGCTTCACGCGGCCATCCTCGGTCAACAATCCCAGTTCGCTTTCACAGGCTACCCAGTCATAAGGAGCATGCTCGAGTTTGGTCTGGTCATTGGCACACCACCATAACAATCCGGGCAGACCATGGCTCCACTGCGTCAGCATGCTGGTGCGCGCGAAAGCTGCAGCCACCTCTTCGCTGCATACCATTGGCCCCATTGTGCCCATCTCTTCCGCGAAGCAAGGTTTTCCGCCAATTCCGCTGTAAAACAAGCTTTCCGCTGTAGCGTGCACGATAGGCCGTATGGTGTTAATCGGGTCGAAGTCCGCATATGGCGTCCAATAAGGATAAGGATGCGTCGTTAAAATATCGGTGAGCTCCCCTTGGTCCTGCATCGTCCACTTACCTGCGGGAATGAGGCTATGCATGCCCGAGATAAGCGGCCTGCTGGAATCGGCGGACTTAATAGAATTGGCAATGGATGACGTCCATAGCCAGGCTTCCTCACGATTGTGAACTTCCCCCCATAACATTGCACTCGTTACCTAAATCCCAGGCAATAATAGAATCTAATTCACGTGTATGCTTGATGAAATAGGTGACGAATCGACTCTGCCAGCGAATGGCATCAGGATCCCTAAGAATAGACTTGCCCTCCAGGGCGGGCGGTACAAATAAACGTCCGCTCATCCAGCCAGTGATCAAGCCAACGATTAGCTTAAGGTTGTGACGTTCGGCTATTTCGACCAACTGGACAAATCGTTCCATCATCAGCTCCGACATCCCCGCATGCCCAGCTTCGGTATCAGGCACATGCTGTTCACCGAATCGAATGCCTTTGTCGATACCTTCTCCTCCATATAAACGATGGATTGGCTGAAAATCCGGCCATAGCGGGAATACACGCAATACCTCTACTCCAGAATCGGCAAGCAGACGAAAATCGCGTTCAACGATTTCCGGTCTCCAGTCAGACCACATCCGGGTGCCGGCATGTGAGGCCCAATAGTTGACCCCGAGAAAGAATGGACTTTGTAATTGCAGCAATGCATTAGTGGACATGAGGATAATTCTCCTTTTTACTCGCTAGTTTCTTCATGAAAATCATATCCAAAATGATTGCTGCTACGCTATAATAGGGATGATCAAAAGTATAACGATTCTATCATGGAGATGATGTCATGACGACGCCGGTGTTTGAACAGAATAAAAATCAGAACGGCGGTGTTGAGCACCCCTTTTATACGGGAAAAGCAGTGACGGAAGCAAATGGTTACCATTCTGGCTATCATTGGCACTATCACCTTGAAATGATTTATTTTACAAAAGGCAAAGCGGTTCTCGAGGTAGGAAATGGAAGGAAAGAAGTATCCGCAGGAGACCTGATTCTGATCTATCCCTGTGAAGTGCATGCTGTTATCGTAAATCAAGATGTAGTGTCTGAACATTATGTGCTGGGTTTTGACCCTGAGGTATTGGAGCCGCTGTCCAGCTTAGCGTTCGAGCTGCGTTACGTCAGGCCTATTCTTGCTTCGTTGGATGCACATCCGAGAGTATTGCGATTAAATAGGGAAGACCAGATACGGATGAATAGCTGGATAGTGGACATTTATGATGAATATACGTTTCAAAATATCGGTTTCGAGCTCGGGGTCACATCCATTCTTTATCAAATCATGCTGTACCTGCTTAGAAATCCGGCGGTGGATTGGTTCCGTTCAAGCCGGGAATATAAACGATTGCCGCCGGTACATGTCCAGAAATTTGAACAAATTATTCAGTACATTCATGAGCATCTGCATGAAGATTTGTCAGCCTCCACGGTCAGTCAAAAAGCAATGCTGAGCTACAGTCATTTTGCAAGACTGTTCAAGGCCATGATGCACCTATCATTTACGGATTATTTGCATTATTTGCGGATTCAAAGGGCGGAGCAGCAGCTGGTGGATTCGGAACGGAGTATTTCCGAGATCGCTATGTCGGTTGGATATAACGATACGAGCTATTTTATCAAAATGTTCAAGCGGCTTAAGGGAATATCGCCGAACCAGTACCGCAAAATATATTTGCAATAAAGCAGCCCTTACCTCGCTAAAATGGGAAGTGGCTGCTTTTTTATCGCTCCAAGATAAGCTTTCATTTATTAGCATTCTGTTAGCTAAACAGCGGAATTATGATTTCAGCGCCGCCTTGCAACGCCGATTCGTGCGCGCAGATGCCGGCAGCTGTCCAGTTAGCCGATGTAACGGCATCAATCCACGGGTTACGCTTCTCGACGATACTGCGAATAAACTCGTGCACAAGATGAGGATGCGAACCGTGATGG
>Ga0065721_10003702_pt1 | contig 100311 bp, 108 predicted proteins | sample Mesricmetagenome_FD_59108 | JGI IMG/M metagenome (GOLD analysis project Ga0065721, IMG submission 59108) | Mesophilic microbial community from rice straw/compost enrichment Sample: eDNA_1 v2 (version 2) | ecosystem: Engineered > Solid waste > Grass > Composting > Bioreactor | place: USA... | reverse complement strand
GCCGCCGCCGCTCCGGCGCCTGCCCCGGTTGCTGCACCCGCGCCGGCTCCCGCACCGATTCCCGTGCCGCCGCGTGGTGCGCCCGCGGTCGCTGCGCCGGCTACACCTGCGCCTGCCGCCGAGCCGCCCAAGCCCGCGCTGCGCGTGGTGAAGGCTGCCGAGGTGGCCGATGCCGAGAAGCAGCGCCTGGCCGAGCTGGAACGCCGCCGCAAGGCCGCCGAGGCCGAGGCCGCTGCCATTCGCGCCATGATGAATGCGCCCAAGAAGGTGCTCGTGGCCAAGAAGGAGGAGCCCAAGCCGGCGCCTGCGCCCATCAAGGGCACCATCCACAAGCCCGCAGCCAAGACGGCTGGCGGTGCGCCCGCACCCGCGCAGGCGACGGCGGCCCCCGGTGCCAAGCCCGGCGACAAGAAGTCGGTCAAGTCCGAGAAGCTGTCTTCCAGCTGGGCCGATGACGCCGCCAAGAAGCGCGCCGCGGTCAAGGGCCGCACCGACGCCGGTGCCGGCGCCGCCCGCGCGGGCTGGCGTTCGCCGCGTGGCGGCCGCCGTGGCGGCGATCGCGACGAGCGCGGTTCGTCCAGCTTCGTGGCGCCGACCGAGCCGCAAGTGCAGGAAGTGCACGTGCCCGAGACCATCAGCGTCGCGGACCTGGCGCACAAGATGAGCGTCAAGGCCTCCGAGGTCATCAAGCAGCTGATGAAGCTGGGCCAGATGGTCACCATCAACCAGCAGCTGGACCAGGAGACCGCGATGATCGTGGTCGAGGAAATGGGCCACAAGGCCTTCGCGGCCAAGCTGGACGACCCGGAAGCCTTCCTGGAAGAGGAAGCCGCCACCAGCACCGCGGAGCAGAAGCCGCGCGCCCCGGTGGTCACGGTCATGGGCCACGTGGACCACGGCAAGACGTCGCTGCTGGACTACATCCGCCGCTCGCGCGTGGCGGCGGGCGAAGCCGGCGGCATCACGCAGCACATCGGCGCCTACCACGTCGAAACGCCGCGTGGCGTCATCACCTTCCTGGACACCCCGGGCCACGAGGCCTTCACGGCCATGCGCGCCCGTGGCGCCAAGGCGACCGACATCGTCATCCTGGTGGTGGCGGCCGACGACGGTGTGATGCCCCAGACCAAGGAAGCCATCCACCACGCCAAGGCGGCCGGCGTGCCTCTGGTGGTGGCGATCAACAAGATCGACAAGCCTGATTCCAACCTGGATCGCGTGCGCAGCGAGCTGGTGGCCGAGGAGGTCGTGCCGGAAGAATTCGGCGGCGACTCGCCCTTCGTGCCCGTGTCCGCCCGTACCGGCCAGGGCATCGACGACCTGCTGGAGCAGGTGCTGCTGCAGGCCGAGGTGCTGGAGCTCAAGGCGGCGGAAGACACGCTGGCCAAGGGCTTGGTGATCGAAGCGCGCCTGGACAAGGGCCGCGGCCCCGTGGCCACGGTGCTGGTGCAGAGCGGCACCCTGAAGAAGGGCGACGTGGTGCTGGCCGGCTCCAGCTATGGCCGCGTGCGCGCCATGCTGGACGAGGACGGCAAGGCCACCGAGGCCGCCGGTCCGTCGATTCCCGTGGAGATCCAGGGCCTGACCGAGGTGCCGCAAGCCGGTGACGAGTTCATGGTGCTGGCCGACGAGCGCCGCGCCCGTGAGATCGCCACCTTCCGCCAGGGCAAGTACCGCGATGTCAAGCTGGCCAAGCAGCAGGCCGCCAAGCTGGAGAACATGTTCGACCAGATGGGCGCCGGCGACGTGCAGACGCTGCCGCTGATCATCAAGGCCGACGTGCAGGGCTCGCAGGAAGCGCTGGCTTCCTCGCTGCTCAAGCTCTCCACCGACGAGGTCAAGGTGCAGATCGTTCACGCGGCCGTGGGTGGCATCAGCGAGAGCGACGTCAATCTGGCCATCGCCTCCAAGGCGGTGATCGTGGGCTTCAACGTCCGTGCCGATGCCGGTGCGCGCAAGCTCGCCGAGAACAACGGCGTGGACCTGCGCTACTACAACATCATCTACGACGCCGTCGACGAGATCCGCGCGGCGATGTCGGGGATGCTGGCACCGGAGCAGAAGGAAGAAGCCCTGGGCACGGCGGAGATCCGCACCGTGTTCGTCGCCTCCAAGATCGGCACCGTGGCGGGCTGCATGGTCACCTCGGGTCTGGTGCGCCGCAACGCGCGCTTCCGCCTGCTGCGCGACAACGTGGTCATCTACACCGGCGAGATCGAGTCGGTGCGCCGCATGAAGGACGACGTGCGCGAGGTCAAGGAAGGCTTCGAGTGCGGCATCAAGCTCAAGAACTACAACGACATCGCCGAGGGCGACCAGATCGAGGTGTTCGAGATCAAGGAGGTGGCGCGCACGCTGTAATCCAGCCTGCCGTCCCTTTCTGACGCAGCCCCGCCCCAGAAGGGCGGGGTTTGTATTTCAGGAGCTCCGCATGCGACACAAGAGAAGCATCCCCAACCGCAGTTTCCGCATTGCCGACCAGATCCAGCGCGACGTGGCCGAGCTCGTGCGCGAGCTCAAGGACCCGCGCGTGGGCATGGTCACGATCAATGCCGTCGAGGTCACGCCCGATTACGCGCACGCGAAGGTTTTCTTCTCGCTGCTGGTGGGCGACCCGCAGCAGACCCAGCAGGCTCTCAACGAGGCTGCCGGTTTTCTGCGCAACAGCCTGTTCAAGCGGCTGCAGATCCACACCGTGCCCACGCTGCACTTCCAGTTCGATCGCACCACCGAGCGCGCGGCCGAGCTGGGCGCCTTGATCGCGCAGGCCAACGCCACGCGCGCCAAGGAGGACTGACCCCATGAGCGGCGCCGCGCGCTCCCCTCGTCCTGTCCGTGTGCGCCGCGCGCTGCACGGCGTGCTGTTGCTGGACAAGCCGCTGGGCTGGTCCAGCAACGACGCGCTGCAGAAGGTGAAGTGGCTGCTGCGCGCCGAGAAGGCGGGCCACACCGGCACGCTGGACCCGCTGGCCACCGGCCTGCTGCCGCTGTGCTTCGGCGCGGCCACCAAGTTCTCGCAGGTGAGCCTGGAGGCCGACAAGCGCTACACCGCCACGCTCAAGCTGGGCCAGGTCACGACCACCGGCGACGCCGAGGGCGAGATCGTCAGCGAGCGCCCCGTGGCCGTGACCCGCGCTGCCATCGAGGAGGCCTGCGCGCGCCTGACCGGCGTGATCGAGCAGGTGCCGCCGATGCACTCCGCGCTCAAGAAGGACGGCAAGGCGCTGTACGAGTACGCGCGCGCCGGCATCGAGGTGGAACGCGCGCCGCGGCAGATCACGATTCACGCGCTGGACATCCTGCACTGGCAAGGTGACGCACTGGTCATCGACGTGCGCTGCAGCAAGGGCACCTACGTGCGCACGCTGGCGCAGGACCTGGGCGAGTTGCTGGGCTGCGGCGCGCACCTCACGGCGCTGCGCCGCACCGGCAGCGGAGCGCTGACGGTGTCGCGCGCCATCAGCCTGGAGGCGCTGCAGGCGCTGGACGAGTCCGCGCGGCTGGCGCTGCTGCAGCCGCCGGACGCGCTGGTGGCGGACTGGCCGGCGATCCGGCTGCCAGCCGAGGAGGCCGCCCGCTTCCTCTCCGGGCTGCGCCGTCGCGTCAACCACCCCGACATGCCGGCGGTGCGCGTGTACGGACCCGAGGAGCGCGCCTTCCTGGGCTCGGCCCAGGTGCGCGCCGGCGAGCTCATTGCGCAGCGTCTGCTCAGCCCGCCCGAGGTACAGGCGCTGCTCCAAGTTCCCCAAGGCGCCGTGGCGCCGCAGGCCCAAGAGGCCGCCCTGAATCCCTGAAAGACGTTCTTTTATGAGCACCCAGATTCGCAACATCGCCATCATCGCGCACGTCGACCATGGCAAGACCACGATGGTCGACCAGCTCCTGCGCCAGTCCGGCACCTTCGCCGAGCACGAGAAGGTCGTTGACACCGTGATGGACAGCAACGCGATCGAGCGCGAGCGCGGCATCACCATCCTGGCCAAGAACTGCGCCGTGAGCTGGCAAGGCACGCACATCAACATCGTGGACACCCCGGGCCACGCCGACTTCGGCGGCGAGGTGGAGCGCGCGCTGTCCATGGTGGACGGCGTGGTGCTGCTGATCGACGCCCAGGAAGGCCCGATGCCGCAGACCCGCTTCGTGACCAAGAAGGCGCTGGCGCTGGGCCTCAAGCCCATCGTGGTCGTCAACAAGGTGGACAAGCCCGGCGCCAACTGCGACAAGGTCATCAACGCCGCCTTCGACCTGTTCGACAAGCTCGGCGCCACCGACGAGCAGCTGGACTTCCCCGTGGTCTACGCCTCGGGCATCAACGGCTGGTCCTCGCTGGAAGAGGGCGCTCCGGGCGAGCAGTGGGGCCCGGACATGTCGGCCCTGTTCAACACCATCCTCAAGCACGTGCCGGCGCACCAGGGCGACCCTGACGCCCCGCTGCAGCTGCAGATCTCGGCGCTGGACTACAACAGCTTCGTCGGTCGCATCGGCGTGGGCCGCGTCAACGCCGGCAAGATCAAGCCGGCCATGGACGTGCTGGTGATGGAAGGTCCGGACGGCAAGTCCTTCAAGGGCCGCGTCAACCAGGTGCTGACCTTCCAGGGCCTGGACCGCATGCAGGTGACGGAAGCCGGCCCGGGCGACATCGTGCTGATCAACGGCATCGAGGACCTGGGCATCGGCGTGACCGTGACCGACCCGGCCAATCCGCAGCCGCTGCCCATGCTGCGCATCGACGAGCCGACGCTGACGATGAACTTCTGCGTCAACACCTCGCCGCTGGCCGGCCGCGAAGGCAAGTACGTCACCAGCCGCCAGATCTGGGACCGCCTGCAGAAGGAGCTGCAGAGCAACGTCGCGCTGCGCGTGAAGGAAACGGACGAGGACGGCGTGTTCGAGGTGGCGGGCCGCGGCGAGCTGCACCTGACCATCCTGCTGGAGAACATGCGCCGCGAGGGCTACGAGCTGGCCGTGTCCAAGCCGCGCGTGGTGTTCCGCGAGATCGACGGCGTGAAGATGGAGCCGATCGAGCTGGTGACGGCCGACATCGAGGAAGGCCACCAGGGCGGCGTGATGCAGGCGCTGGGCGAACGCAAGGGCGAGCTGGTGAACATGGAGCCGGACGGCCGCGGGCGCGTGCGCCTGGAGTACCGCATCCCGGCGCGGGGCCTGATCGGCTTCTCCAACGAGTTCCTGAACCTCACCCGCGGCTCGGGCCTGATCAGCAGCCTGTTCGACGGCTACGAGCCCTTCAAGGGCGACGTGGGCGGGCGCAAGAACGGCGTGCTGATCTCCATGGACGACGGCGAGATCTTCACCTACGCGCTGGGCAAGCTCGACGACCGCGGCCGCATGTTCGTGAAGGCGGGCGACCCGGTGTACGAAGGCATGATCGTGGGCGTGCACAACCGCGACAACGACCTGGTGGTCAACGCCACGCGCACCAAGCAGCTGACCAACTTCCGCGTCAGCGGCAAGGAAGACGCGATCAAGATCACGCCGCCGATCGAGTGCACGCTGGAGTACGGCGTGGAGTTCATCGAGGACGACGAGCTGGTGGAGATCACCCCGAAGTCGATCCGGCTGCGCAAGCGCTTCCTGAAGGAGCACGAACGTAAGCGTGCACAGCGCGAAGGCGCTTGAGCGCTACGCGCTCAAGCACCGGGGGCGCTGTCATGGCGGCACCCCCAGTCCCCGCCAGCGGGGGCTCTAGCTAGACGATTGCCCGGGCCGCTCTGCGGCCCTCTTTCATTGGGCCGCAGGTCTGTTGCGATGAGGTGTCGCCTCCCTCGCTGCTTCTGTCCCGAACCTCGTTAACCGTTCTCTGGAGCCGTTCTCGTCATGACCCACCGCCAAGGCATAACCGCCATGCTGCTCGTGACCCTGCTGTGGAGCATCGCGGGGGTGGTGACGCGGCACCTGGACAGCGCGGCCAGCTTCGAGGTGACCTTCTGGCGCAGCGCCTTCAATGCGCTGACGCTGGGCGTGCTGCTGGCCGTGCTTCGCGGCCCGCGCGTGGTGTGGGCCACGCTGCGCTCGGGCGGGCGCACGCTCTGGCTGTCGGGCCTGTGCTGGAGCGTGATGTTCACCGCCTTCATGGTGGCGCTCACGCTCACCACCGTGGCCAACGTGCTGGTGACCATGGCGCTGGGGCCGCTGTTCACGGCGCTGCTGTCGCGCTTCGTGCTCAAGCACCGGCTGGCCCTGCGCACCTGGACCGCCATCGTGCTGGCGGGCGCGGGGATCGCCTGGATGTACGGCAATGAGCTGCTGCACAGCGATTCGCGCGCGCTGCTGGGCATCGGCGTGGCGCTGGCGGTGCCGCTGTTCGCGGCCACCAACTGGACGGTGTTGCAGTACAGCCGCCGCCGTGGCGCCGAGCAGCCCGGCGGCGGGGACATGCTGCCGGCGGTGCTGATCGGCGCGCTGCTCTCGGCCGCCGCCACGCTGCCGCTGGCCGCCCCCTTCCAGGCCACGGGCTCCGACCTCGCCTGGCTGGCACTGCTGGGCGCGATGCAGCTGGCCGTGCCTTGCCTGCTGTGCGTGGCGGTGTCGCGCGTGCTGCACGCGCCGGAGATGTCGCTGCTGGGCTTGCTGGAAGTGCTGTTCGGCGTGCTCTGGGCCTGGCTGGGCGCGGGCGAGACGCCATCGTCTTCCGTGCTGGCCGGCGGCACGGTCGTGCTGGGAGCACTGGCGCTGGATGCGGCGCTGGGGTTGCGGCAGTCGTCCACGAGCAAGCCTGGTTCCGCACAACCTCAGACCGGCACGCGCATGCGTGCCTGAGGACAATCCCGCCCGTGAATTCCACCGCTACTTCCCCGATCTCTCCCTGGCGCCTGTCCGTCGCCCCCATGCTGGATGGGAAGCATGCATGTCTAAGTTATTGATTTGAAAGACGAAATTTCAGTAAATGCCGTTACGTTGCACTGGCATTGCATTTTTCGGCTGACGTGCCGATGAAGAGTGCAACATCTGTGCATCTGAGAAGAGGGACGGCTTAAGTGGAACTTCATGCAATTCGTTTGTTCAATTTTCAATCTTTTGGTGCGGGCCCGACAGAACTTACTCTGACCGATATAACTTATCTAATAGGTCCAAATGGATCCGGGAAAACAGCGGCTTTGCAAGCGCTGTGTCGACTTTTTGCGCTTGATCCTTCGTTGCGACGGATTCAGAAGTCAGACTTTTATGTTCCTCATAATGAGATAGAAATCCCAGAGGAAAGGGGTTTGTGGATAGAGGTCGACTTTTTATTCCCGGAGTTACTTGAAGACCAGGATGGTTCCACGGTTGCAATGCACTTCGGGCATATGCGCCTTGATGAAATGGGGGGTATACCTCGGGTTAGATACCGCCTTAGTGCTACCATGGGACTTGACGGGGATATCGAGGAAGTTTTGGTTTATGTGCTCGATCTAAATGAAGATGGATCACCGCTGAGCACGTCGCAAGTACCGAGAGCCGAGCGCAATTATATTCACGTGCATTATTTGCCGGCAAGGCGCGATCCTGCTGACCATATAGCTTATGGCGCAACAGCGCTTTTGGGCAGGATGCTGCGAGCCGTGAATTGGGATTCTGAAAGAGAAAAGGTAAAAAGTTTTACAGATCAGATCAGTAAATGTTTGTCGGAAAACCTATCGGTGAATTCGCTCAGCGATAGTTTGACACGTGTTTGGGGCGCTCTTCATAAAGGTAAATTTTTTGCTGACCCAAGGATAACCTTTGTCGCTTCTGAGGTTGAGGCTCTGCTGCGACATCTGTCGGTTTCATTCTCTCCCGGTCATGCTGAAGAAGTGGTTGATTTTTCTCGTCTTAGTGACGGTCAAAAATCAATGCTTTACCTTTCGTTGGTTTTATCATCTCAGGTAATTGGGCGTGATGCTCTTGCGGGAAATAGTTCATTCAATTTGGATAAACTTCTTCCGCCAAGTTTCACGATTATTGCAATCGAGGAGCCGGAAAATAGTTTATCTCCTTTTTATTTGGGGAGAATTGTTAATGCATTGAAGGCGACGACGAGTTATCCTGACGCTCAAGCACTTATTGCGACGCATGCCCCTTCAATGTTGCGTCGTGTTGACCCAAAGCAAATTCGTTATTTGAGGCTTAACGAGGGTCGCGTGACTTGTGTGACGCGTATCGTATTGCCAGAAGAAAATGATGAGGCATATAAATTCGTGCGAGAAGCTGTAGAGGCTTTCCCCGAAATTTACTTTTCACGCTTGGTTGTTCTAGGGGAGGGGGATAGCGAAGAGATTGTGTTGCCAAGAATTTTGCAAGCTAAGGGAGCGCCGGTTGATGAGTCTGCCGTTACTATAGCTCCTTTAGGTGGGCGGCATGTAAATCATTTTTGGCGCCTTTTGTCTGCGCTGCAAATACCCTTCTTCACTTTGCTTGATCTTGACGTTGCAAGACATCAGGCCGGATGGGGTCGCATTAAATATGTAAATGATCAGCTTGGGAAATATATGCCCAGCAAAAAGCTTCCTTCGAATTATGAGATTCCGCCTTGGAACTCTGATGAGTACAAAATTTTAGATTATCAGATGTTCCTCCATGAGTTGGAGGCAAGAGAAGTTTTTTTTGCGCAACCTTTGGATTTGGATTTTTCTATGCTTTCGGCTTATTGTGCCGCCTACGGGGTTAAAGCAGTCGCTCCTTCCGAGACTATAGTAAAGGCAGTGTTGGGGGATAGTCATCATAACTCTGCCCAATACAGCGCCGACCAGCTGCAACTTTTTCCCGGCTATCAAAAACTTTTTAAACTGGGCAGTAAACCGGCAGCCCACATAGAAGCCCTAGCAAAGCTTGATGACAGGCAGCTTTTGGCCGCTATGCCTCCGTCACTAGGACGCCTTGCGGATGCCGTAATTGCCAAACTTCTGGAGCTGCCCGAATGATTGCCGCTGATGCATGGAGTCCTGCAGACGAGATGACCCTTGAGCCCAATGCGTTGAAAGCTGCAAAAGAGCAGGATCGTTGCTTGGTGCTTACGGCAGGGCCGGGTGCGGGTAAAACAGAAATGCTTGCTCAGCGTGCCGACTTTCTACTTCGGACTGGGACTTGTCGCTACCCGAGACGGGTTCTAGCTATTTCTTTTAAGGTCGATGCGAGTAAAAATTTGAAGGAGCGCGTTCAGCGTCGATGTGGGCGAGACTTATCTTCTCGGCTTGATAGTTATACATTTCATGCTTTTGCTAAACGTATTATAGATAAATTTAGACCAGTATTGACGGGCAAAGATGCTCTTGATGCTGGATATAAAATTGGTAATCAGAGGATTTCTAGAAAGCAGATCGAATTTAGCGATCTTGTTCCGTTGGCAATTCAGATATTGGAAAATTCTGTGGTTGCTCGGAACGCTATTCGTCAAACTTATACTGATGTGTTTTTGGATGAGTTCCAGGATTGTACTGATAAGCAGTACGAGTTGGTGAAGCTGGCTTTCCTTGGTACGTCTATTCGTCTTACAGCGGTAGGCGATGTTAAGCAAAAAATTATGGGCTGGGCCGGTGCGCTAGATGGAATATTTAAGAAATTCGAAGTGGATTTCAGGGCTGTTTCATTGCATATGTACCGCAATTTTCGATCGCAGCCGCGCCTCTTGCGCTTGCAAAATGAGATTATTCGTGTGCTTGATCCTGCGTCGGTCATGCCCGATGAGCAGTTGATGGGAGATGGTGGAAAAATATTTGCTTGGAGCTTTAAGAATTGTGAAGGCGAAGCGAATTTTTTGGCCGACATGATTTTGAGCTTGATTGAGGTTGAGCGAGTTCCTTTGTCGGAAATTGCGGTTTTGGTTTCGAGACAACTGAATCTTTATGCTGCTCCTCTAATGTCTGCTTTGGAGCGTAGAGGGGTGCCTTTCCGAAATGAACAGGAAATTCAGGATATTTCCACTGAGCCGGTGGCTAGGCTTATTGTTGATTATTTATCTTGCTTGTATGGTGAGCGTGAGCCTAAGGCTTGGACTCGGTTGATAGAATTAATGGCCCCATTTGCCGATGAAGATGTTCGGGGCGGTATTCGGCTGGATTTTTTAAGCTTTATCAAGAATGAGCGGAAGAATAGGATTGATGCTCATAGAAGCAAAGGAGCATATTTTGGTTGGTGGGAATCTGTATGTGCATTCTTGGAAAAAGTTGGAATAGAAGGCTTGACGGCGCTTTCGCCGGATTATGAATCTCATAACAGACTTGGAGACGTTATTTTTGATGCAAAATCAAAAATAGAGGAATTAATGAAACTGGAGCCTGATTTGCCGAAGGCTTTGATGAGGTTCTCCGATGATCAGGCTGTTCGTATTCTGACAATTCATAAAAGTAAAGGGTTAGAGTTCGAGTCGGTAATCATGATAGCTGTTGAGGATGAGATTTTCTTTGGTGATGCTGATGAAAATCGTTGTGCCTTCTTTGTTGGCGTATCGCGTGCTAAACGAAGACTTGTCGTAACGCACGCTTGGGAGCGGGCAAAACCAGTTGGGCACAGTGGCAACTGGACTGTGTGCCGTTCGCCTCAGAAGGAATATATTGGCTATGTTTTGCCGTTTATTAATAACAAATAGCCAATATTTTCATACTTGCGACTGCTCCCATAGTCGGGAAGCCTCGGACCGCGCCTTATCAATCCAGGCTCCTAAATCTTCACAAGACACCATCAGCGGAGCCTTCCTGCTAGCGGTAAGGCGAAACGTCGGAACCGGCAATTCGTTACGCGCTGCCTTCTTCAATGCCTCCTCGTAGCTCAGGCAAAAGAACCGCTCGCACACTTCCGACAGCGGAATGGTCGGCGTCTTGTAGAGGCTCATGAGGGCGAAAGCCGTGATCACGGGGCAACCTTCTTCGATGCGTTGTTGAGCGGTGCGGCATCGATGCCGCCCTTTTCTTCATTGGCCAGCTGCAGCAGCACGTCCGCGTGGCAGGGCCCGCTCAGCGGGCACCAGCACGCCAGGTTCTTGCCGCGCAGCTCGCGACGGATGTCGGCCAGCGTCGTCTGGATGGCTTGGCCGCGGACCTCGGCGACAAAGCCGCCTTGCTCCTGGAGCAGGCGCCGGAACAGGCCGACAGCAACCTCGGGCGCCATGGGCTGGCCGTCGCCGTGCAGCTTGAACGGGTTGCCCCAGCGGGTGGTCCGGTCCACCTTCACCGTGTTCGCGGGCATCCGCCAGCCTTTGGCACGGCTGAGCTGGATGCGGATCGGGATGCTGCTCATGTGTCGAATCCTCTTTTTGATCGCCCTTTGTGCCGGGCCTAGGCCTGCTATGGCGCGAAATGTTTGGTAGGTAATTCGCGCTCGGCCCGGCTGCCCTTAGGTAAGGCCAGTAATCCGAGGGCAGATGAAAAAATCGGTGTCCGTTAGGTCGCACGTAGGTCGACGTTGGTGCGGCTGTTGAGGTGGTCAGGACTTCGTCGTCGTCGTCTCCGCTGTCCGTGTCCGTTGGGCAGCGCGTGCAGACGTCTGTGCTCATGCAGCGCTTCACCTGGAGCCGGCGCTGCAGGTGCTGCGGTCACCTCCGATGTGGTCGCAGCAGTGACGCTGTTGGCCAGCGCGGCAGCAGGTGCCGGCGAAAGCCACGCGGCCGCGGCGGCGCGCGCCTGGTCCACGACACGGGCCGCCGCCGGCGCGCCTTTTGAGGGGGGTGCCAGCTCAGCCACGGCCGGCGCTGCCTGCGCTTCACGCGCCGTGCGGAAGAGGGCGCCGGCGGCGGACATGAACACCAGGCCCACGAGGCCGATCAGCCCGGCGCGCAGCGTCGCGTACAGCGCCGTGCGGTCCGCGCCCAGCAGGGTAGTGAGCGTCGGCCGGCGCGCGGCCTGCAGCTGCTGCAGCTCGGCGGCCAGCGGCGCGATCGTTGCCTCTGCATCGTCGGCTTGGCGCAGGGTGCGCGCCGCGGCTGTGATGGCCTGCGCCTGGGCCTGCGTGGCCGCGAGCTCGCGGCGGCCGGCGGCCACGGCGCGGTGGTTGCTGATGGCGGCCTGCAGCTCCTCGATGCGGGCACCAGCGGCGGCCTCCGTCGCATCCGCGGACTGCACTAGCGCGAGCTGCGTGACGGCCATGGAGCCGACTTCGAAGATGAACAGCGCCGCGCCCAGCGACAGCAGCACGGCGCGCACGCCGCGCAGCACGTACCGCGGCAGCACGGCGGCAAAGCCGAAGGCAGCGAGCTGGCCGACGGTCAGCAGCACGCCGGCGGCGATCAGCGCCTGGCGCGCCGTCTCGTCGCGCTCGGTCTGCAGCAGGCCCAGGACGAAGAACCAGGTGGCGACGGTGCTGGCGGACAGGCCGATCAGCCCGGCCACGCCGCCCAGCGCGCGGTACGCGCCCGGCGTCATGTGAGAGTGCATAGGGCTGCTCATGCCGCGGCGCGTTCCTGTTGCGCAGCGAGCCAGGCGCGGCCAGCGTCCGTGATCTCCACATGCGTGCCGCTCTGCCGGCCGTCCTGGCCTTGCACCAGGCCCATGCTCATCAGCGTCAGCACCGTGGCCTTGTGCAGCAGGCGCAGCTCTACGGCGGCTTCCTGCAGCAGCCGGCGCAGGATGCCGCCGGCCATGGACTGGGTGACGATGTCGAAATCCTCGATGCACGGCTCCGCCCGGACCACGGGCGCGGGTGCGCTGGCCGGCTCTGCTGCATCTCCATCGGCGGCTGCGGCAGGCGGTTCAACAGCTGGCGTGTCGGCGTCGTCCAGCGTCAGCCAGCCCTGGGCCTGCAGCTCGGCCAGTTCCTCCGGCGTGTGCTCGATGCGCTCCTCGGCCGCAACGGCGTCGTTAGGCGCATTCGGCTCCGAGGCCTCGCCCGTCGGCTCTTCCACCAGCAGCATCTGGCCGGCGCGCGCGGCCTCGATGTCAACGCCGTAGTACTTCGCGGCCGCGAGCAGCTGGTGCGGCTGCTCGTCCTCGTCGTCAATGCAGCCCGCCGGGACGATGACGTTTTCAACGAGCGTGCAGTCGATCAGCAGCTGCGTCATCTCCTGGGGCGAGGCCTGCTCGATGCTCTCCAGCAGCGTCTCCACGTCCTCGCAGTTCCACAGGCGCAACAGCGCGGTTTGATTCCAGGTCGGCGCTTCCTTGACGGCCGTGCGCACCACCATGCGCAGGTCGAACTCGCTGCGCTCGGTCGCGGCCATCGCGGCGCGCACCGACTGCAGCAGCGCGAAGCGCTTGGGCAGCTCCTCGGCGGCGCGCTCTTCCTTCTTCGCATACTCCGCCTGCCGCTGGCGGTTCACTTCCTGCCAGTCGTAGCCGCTGTTCTTCTTCTTCGCCGGCGGCTCGATGTCCGCGGCCTTGAGCGAAGCGGCGGCCACCGCTTCAACGACCTTGCCGTCGTACGGGCTCTGAATCAGCACCGTCTCGACGGCCGGCGCGTCTACGCCCTTTCCCTTCTTGGCCTTCTTGAGCTGGTCCTTGACGTCCTTGAGCGCGACGTACGCGCCCTTCACCGTGCCGTCCTTGCCGATCGATGCGCGGGCCCGGTTGCCCTCGATCACCACCTTGCCCTGTTCCTGCAGCGCTTCAGCCTGGCGGCGCAGGTGCGCTTTCTTCTTCTCGGCGCAGCATGCCGGGTCGGTGCACAGGTCGGGGCCGTAGGCGGCACGGCGGGTGCCCCAGGACGTTTGTGAGTCCTTGAGCGTGTCGGCGTACTCCGGCGCATTGCCGGAGCGCTTCGGGCATGCACTGCAGACGCCTGCACTGGGCAGCAGGGTTGCGTCTTCAGGGGCAAAGATCACGTCCTTCAGGCGCAGCGTGAACTGTTCGATCAACAGGTCGCGGATGTTCCGGAAGTTGCGTTTCCCGCCGTCGCCCAAGTCCCAGTACTTCGCCTTGATGCGCGCCAGTGCCTTCTGCTGCACCGTCGCGGGGCCCAGGCGCGCAATCAGCAGTGCAACCTCGCTGCCGATCTCGCCCTTCACGCACGCTTCGCGGATCTCCGGCACGGCCTCCAACAGTTTCAGCCTGCCGTATACGTAGGACTTGGACTTGCCCGCTTGCTCGGCCAGCTCGTCGGCCGTCACGCCGTGGTCGCGCATGAGAGCCTGAAAACCTTCGGCCTCCTCGATCGGGTGCACATCGCGCCGCTGCAGGTTCTCGCTGATCTGCGCGCGCTTGACCTCCTCGTCGGTCATCTCGCGCACCATGCAATCCACGCTGGTCAGGCCTGCCGCCACGGCGCCGCGCTTGCGGCGGTGGCCGAAGACCACCTCGTAGCCGTCCACCAGGTCGTCGCGCAGCGGGTTGGGCCGGCGCGGGCGCACCAGCAGCGGCTGCAGCACGCGGCGGTGCTGGCGGATGTCGGCGGCTAGCTCCTCGATGTCAAGGAACGTGCGGCGCGGGTTGGTGGGCGAGTCGTGCAGCTGGTCGAGCGGGATCTGAACGATCGTCGCCGGGTCAACGGTCAGGGTAGGGGTGTCCATCACGCTCCCTTCTGCAGCGCCGGCCCGGCTCGGTAGGTGTCGCCCTCGCGCACCAGCACGCGCCGGCGCACCTGCGCGGACAGCTTGGCCGACGCGGTGCGTACGTCGTCGACGTCGAACTTCACCGTGACGTCGTTGACGGTCAGCTCCTCGTCCGGGTTGGCCGTGAAGAAGGCCAGCACCTGGTCGGCGAGGACGTTGCGAGGCAAGTTCTTCAGCGGCATGCGGCCTCCTCGTTGCGGGCCAGTGCCGTGTTGACCAGCCGCGTCAGCCCCTTGTCTTCCGCCTCGCGCGCCAGTGCCGAGAACTCCGCCCCGGTGGGGCAGGCCCGGCGCAGCGCGCGCAGCACCAGGGCGGGCACGTCGCGGTCCGCGGCGCCGGGCAGGTCCTGCCACAGCTCGGGCGCCACGAGGCCCAGGTCGATCACCATCCAACCCGCGGCACCGCGCAGCGCGCGCAGGCGCACGGCGCGGGACGATGCGGTGTTCACGCGGTGCAGGTGCATGGCGGTACCGTCGGGCAGCCAGATGGCATGAGGGGCCGCGCGCACCACGGTGCAGTACATGGGGGCGGTGCTCATGCCGGCCTCGCCGCGGCGCGCACCAGGTGCGCGTGCTGCCCATGGCGCAGCAGCAGGCCGCGCTCGGCGAGGTAGTCCAGCAGCTCGCGCGTGGTGTCGGCCGTGGTGGGGCAGACCTCGCGTTCATCGAGCAGCGGGCGCACGTCGCGCCACACGGTGCCGTCGAGCTTCACCGGGTAGGCGCCGGCCTCGATGTTCTGCAGCAGCGCCGCGTCGGTGCGGGCGAACTGCACACGCAGGGCTTCCAGCTCGGTGGCAGTCGGCTGCGTGTTGGCCAGCGTGGTCCGCTGGGCAAGGGCGCCGCGGCTCATGACAGCACCGCAACAAGGTTGACGATCACCGCAGCGTAGGCCGCGAAGGACGTTGCCACGTACAGCCGTGCGTTTCGGGCGAGCTGAGCGGTGCCCCGTAGGGTGTCGTCGGTGATGAGCTGATTGGTAGTGGCCGGCTGTGCAGGTGTCCGCACATAAAACAGTCGCTGCGATGGGGTCTGACCCAGTCCCATAGTTGCCTCGTCCAGTAAAAGTGGCGATGATCAAAACTATGCGATTTGCATCGTACGCTGTCAAGCAAGATGCATAGCAGCGCAGCGCAATGTGCTCAGAGATCAAGCACGTGAAGATGCGATTGTGTTAGAAACTGTATAAAACAACAGTATCAAGGACTGGGATGGTTCCAGAGCAGTACGTGGTAGTGCACAACGAGGTTGTGGCGGCAATTGGCCGCGACCGGGTTGTGTATGCACGCGCCCGCGGAGCGCTGTGTCCGGCCGGTGTCTCTGCGCTGTATGCGTGCTTAGCGGCGACCTATTCAGGTCGCGCACCACGTGGCTTGGTGCTGGATTTCAGGTTCGCCCGGAATGTTGGCGGCGCCGACATTCAAGATGCGGTAGTGGAGTCATGCGGCTGGAATCGGTTGAGGTTGCCGACAGCAGTCATTTGCCTGCCTGAGCAGGCGCATGCATTCAGGTGGTCGATTGCCTTGGACGCCTTACGTACCGGGCATCAGCGTCGCCTGTTTTATTCCCCTGAGCAGGGGCAGGGTTGGGTGCTAGATCCTGAGTCTGGGCTTCGAGGCTGACTGCATTGGTCGGCAGTGTGGGTAGCAGCAAGGCCTGTAGGAAAGCAAGAACGCGTTGCTGATCTTCCGCTAGAAGCCGGCCGTACAGCCGCGCTACCGACAGGGCCTCCGCGTCTAACGGCTCCGCCCCGGGCGGGCTGTCCATCCAACCGCGCGGCTTACGCATACCGGTTTCTAAAGAGTCGGCCATGTCGTCGCCGATCATGCGCCGGCCCTTTTCGCAGGCCGTCAAATGCGTGTCAGTAACCCCGGTAAGGGCCATCAGAGCAGACGGACCGCCGGCTTCGCGTAACAGCTCGCGTAGACGCTGACGCCGCGTTTCACGGTACGGCCGTGGCGCCTGATGGTCGTTGCTCCCCATAGCCAAACTGTATGCGTTTTGCATCGGGGAGGGCGATGCAGTATGCTTCGAATCAAACGGAGCAAATTGCATAGGATGGACCTTAGAACCTATATTGGGTCGCGCTCTGGTAAGCGCTCAGATGTCGTTGCGGACTTGGCAGGTCGGCTGGAGATCTCTGCGGTCTATCTCACGCAACTGTGTGCCGCGGGCGGAGCCAAAGCCAAACGTGAGCCTGCGCCACACCTGGCGGTAAGCATTGAATGGGAAACCAAGGGCGCTGTCCGACGTTGGGACTCCAGGCCGCGCGACTGGTGGTTGATCTGGCCGGAGATCATCGGGGTGCCTGGTGCGCCCGCAATCCCAGCTACGCCTGAAATCTCGGCGCCTGCTGACCAGCGCAGTGGCAAGGACCGGCGCAGCGGTGGGGATCGGCGTAGGGGTAAGCGGCGGAGCACCGATCCAGGCGGCACTTCATGAGCCGCGTGCTGCACAAGCTCGGCGCCGTCTCGACGAACTGGTCGTTACGCCGCCCCGACGGCGATCCTGCCCAGAGTTCCCAGCGCCCAGCTCATCTTGCGAAACATCACTTGTCCTTCCTGAGGTGGTTGCGTTTTGAAGCCAACAGCGTAACCCGACCCAGGAGGGAACTGGCTGCAGCCGTGTGCTGGCAGTACAGCGGCGGAGTGGGAACGGGTGAGTTCGCTCGCAGTTCCGATATCGACTCGCTCTCAGCATCGCGCGCAGCCCACGGGTATTGCCCAGCGCACGCCTGCCCATGCCGCACCTGCGGTCCGCGCCACGCGCGCCGGCAGGTATCGAAGAACGGGCGGCCTGTAGTGGCTCGCCCTGACATGGTTCCTGAACTCAACCAGTTTTCTACCCATGCCGCGAGTGTCCGCAGCTGCGGGCAGGGCGGCCATGGCGCCGTGAGGAGGTCGCTGCCATGGACATAAACGACGCGCCGCGCTATCTGGCGCGCAAATATCCGGGCGGCGCGGCTGCCCTGGCCTTCCGGATGGGAATGTCGTCCTCGACGCTGCAGCATCAGCTCGATCCCAACTGTCCCGGCCACAAGCTCGGCTGGGACACGGCCGTGGAGATGAGCGTGCTGGCCGACGACCCTGTGATGCTCAACGCCTTCGCCGCGGCGCTGCGGCGCATGACGCTGCCGCTGCCCGACGTGAGCCTGGCCGGCGAGTGCGTGCTGCAGGGCGTGGCCCAGGTCACGCGCGAGTTGGGCGACTACCTGGCGCACGTGAGCGAGGCCCTGGCCGACGGCCAGGTCAGCGACAACGAGCTGCGGCACTGCGAGCGCGAGCTCGGCCAGCTCATCGCCGCCGGCCAGCACCTGCAGGCGCTGCTGCACGCGCGCAACCAGGCCGCGAAGCCCGCGCACGAGCGCCGGCAGACGGTGCGGCGGGCGGCCGATCGGGGGCCGCGGTGATGGCCTGGATCAGCGGTGAACCCGGTGCCGCGGCTTGGCTGTTGGGGGCGGCACTCGCCGTGGCCGTTCGCGCGGCGCTGGCCCTGGCGCGCCGGCGCACCAGGCGCATGACCTGGAGCGGCCAGTGGTTCGAGGCCTCTACGTCCTGGCCGCCGCGGCGCGGTGTGAGCGCCGGGCAGGTGCCGCCGCACCGGAACCCGCCGAAGTCTCAATCCGATATCGGGTGCAGCGCAGGGGTTGGGAAGGGCGGGCGGTAGTGAGCTACAGGTCAAGCATCTGCGGCAACTGCTGCAGCACGTCGGGGGCCTGGTCCAGTGCGGCATCGAGGAGCCGCTTGGAGACCTCCTTCAGGGCGTCGGCGCCCAGTTGCTTCAACGCGCCCAGCACCTTCGACTTCTTCTCCGGCGGTAGTGCAGACGCCTGCACTTTGGCGGCCAGCAGTGCCTGCAGTGTTTCGGCCTCAAAGCGCACGGTGACGGTGCCGAGGATGGCGCCGAGGCCGCCGTCGTCTTGTAGGAAGTCCAAGCCTTTGGCGGTGATGCCGGCGAGGTGTATCTGCCTTCCGCGAGACAGCATGTCTGTCCAGCGCGCGTGTATCAGGCCGTGCTGGTGCAAGTACATCGCATTGAAGTTCCAAGCGCGATCGTCATTGCTCATGCCGAGCTGCCGAGGGTCCAGCTCTTCCGGATACGCAGCGGCGAGTTGCTGCAGCAGCGTCAGCTGCAGCTCGCGGTTCATCAATTCCATCGGTGCCCTCCCTGGGCACGGTTGTCGCGGGCAAGCCGCGGCGTTTCTAGAAGGCCGCCTATGCGCGGCAAGGAGCCAGTGATGAAACAACAAGCCCCCGCCGCGGCGGGTGATGTGGTGGAACGCCTAACCGGCGCGGAGCAGCAAGCGCTAGAGCGGGTGCTGGAGCGCCTGAGCGGTGGCTTGACCAACGCCAGCCTCACTCAGCTGCAGGGCGAGATGCCTACCGAGCTCGGCCAAGCCGCCCGACGCTTAGTGTTGGCGGCGTTCAGGCCTCGCTCGACTCCCGCAGCGTCTTGGCCAGTGTCGTCGTGATCAGGCCCAGAAACCGACCCGCGTTCGCCGCTTGTTCGTCGTCCGAGATGTCGTAGGCGAACCGAAGGCTGCCGCTGCCCAGTGCGGCCATGACGATGCGCTGCGCAGCGATTTCAGCGCGGTACGTCTCGGAGGAGTAGTCAAGAAAGTTGTCTGCCATGGGTAGCCCTCCCGGGGCTGGTGGTTGGTTACGGGATCGCCCAGCTTACCCGGGGAGGTCGCCCGTCCTTTTGATCTACAGCGGCGCCGATATCGGCCCGTGTCTTCACCGGCCATAGGGAGGTCGTGATGGAAAAACAAGAAGTGTCCCGAGCGGTCACGCGTGCGGTCCAGGCAGATGTGTTGCAAGGTCCGCGGCTGCCGCGGCCGGGGAGCCAGCCGGACACGGTGCTCCAGATCGTGCGCGAGGCGTACAGGCTCGGACAGAAGGACCTGACGCGTCGAGAGATTCAGCGGATTTGGATGGCGCTTGACGAGCGCAACGGCGTACAGGAGGTGCTGCGCGATGCCGGCCTCGTCAGCCGCTGCGTGAGCGACCTGGTGAAGCGCCAGGCGCTGCAGCAGCTGCCCGCGTCCAGGAACCGGCACTGCACCGTCACCGGCGAGCTGGTGAGCGTCGTGGCGTTGATCAGCGCCTCAGCCGACGGCACGTAAGGAATTGCCGATTTCCGATATCGGACCTTATGGTCCGGCGCGCAGTGTTGAGGAGGTCGTTGCGCGATGAAATGGTTCAAGCGAAACATCGGCGACGAGCTGCTGGCCGTGGGCCGGCTGCCAGCGTTGCAGCGGGGCATCTACTGGTCCCTGGAGCTCTACTACAAGGGCGACGAGTCAGGCCTCGTGGTGGACCTGCAGGAGCTGGCCGCCATGGCCGGCGTCAACGTCCGCAAGAAGGGCGAGCGCGAGGCGCTGGAAGGGGTGCTGCGCCGCTTCTTCGTGCTCGGAGACGACGGGCGCCACCACCGAGCGGACTGGGATCGCGCCGTCGCGGCGTACCAGCGCGGCGCGCCGGCGGAAGACGATGCACAGGAGGAGGGCGGCCAGTCGTCAGGTGCTGAACGGCAGCGCCGGTACCGCGAGCGCAAGCGCCGCCGCAAAGCCCTTTCCGATATCGGCGTGCCCGTTCAGGCGGACGCCAGTCTTGAAGAGCTGCGTGCCCTGTGTGTCCAGCATCTGGGCGAGACGGCATCGGCGGCGCTGGGCGACACGGACGGGGCCGGCGACACCGATGGCGTAACGCCGGTGACGTCACGCGTTACGCCCGTGACGCAGCCCCTTAAACCAGTAACCACAACCCATGAACCACCTTCCACCCCCACCACCCCCGGCGATGCAACGGTCGGTGTGGGTGGCGGAGAAGGTGACGCCGTAACGCCCTGCGTGACGGCTGCCGTCACGCCGTTACGGGAGGCGTCACGCTCCGATGCCGTGCGGTCCGTGGCGGCAGAGCTGACCGCCCAGGGGCTGCTCGTGCACCACACCGACGGCGATCTGCAACGGCTGGTCAGCGCCGGCTGGACGGCGCAGGCCATCCTGGACCAAGCGCCCAGGGCAGGCTGGAGCAGCGTGAAGGCGCCCATGGCCTGGCTGGCGGGAAAGGTGGCGAACCGGAGCGCCACCGCGCTGCCTGCGCCGGACGGCCCTGGTGCGCCAGGCGGCTGGCCGCAGACGCGCAGCGGCGTGGAGGCTATCGGCGTTGAGGCGGGTCTTGGCAAGTGGGATGAGGCGGCCTTCTACGCCCAGCGCGGCGAGTCGTTTGCGGAGTACGAAGCCCGGGTGAAACAGGCTGCCGGGCGCGAGCTGGAGGCTGTCGCATGAACGCACCGCTGGGGCCTTTGAAGCCCGACCGCGCGCCGCGGCGGCTCACCGGTGGACGGATTCAGCAGCGGCGAAGGGGGTAGGGAATGGACAAGGATGTCATCACGACAGAGGAGCGGTACAGCCGCGCCATCACCAGCAGCCATCTGCGGGCCGGCGATGCGGCCAGCGACGTTGATGTGCTGATCGCAGCCGGCGCCATGCGCGACGAGCTGGGGCCATTGCTCTACCGGCTGCGTGTCGAGCTGGACGGCGTGCGCGGCGAGCAGCTTCTCGTGCAGCAGCGACAGCGAGAAGTACAGGCGGCGATCAAGGTGTCCATGGCCTTGGTTCAGCGGGAGATGCGGCGCGGTCCGCCCCGGGCTGCCGAGGACCTCGAAGTCCTGCTGCGCCGCCAGCAGCAGCTGCACGGTGAAGAGCGCGTCGCCTATGCAAAGGCGCTGCAGCAGCTGCGCTCACTGCCGGCCGCACGCGACGCGCTGGGTCGTTGGGCCGTGGTGGAGGCGACCCGGCGGTACTTCATGCGGCCGGACAGCGTGGTCGTTGCGATCACCGGTCAGGTGTTGCGCACGTTCCTGGAACCGCGTTGCCAGAGCTGCCACGGCCTGGGCACCAAGGGAGGCAACGGCAAGCCGTTGCAGGTGTGCCGTTGGTGCAGTGGCACCGGTCGCGCGCAGGAGGCGCTGGGCCGTGATGATGTGGAGCGCAACTTCGCCACGTACCTGCTGGCGGAGATGGAGCGGCGCTTCTCGTTTGTCGATGCCGACATGCGGCACCACTTGCGCGGTCGGAATTTGCGCGGTTAGACTCCGCCCCACGCCGTGCCATGGTGCGTCCCGCACGGTGAATCTGACCAGCACGCTAGTGCTCAACCCGGTTCCGACCCGGGAGCTATCGGTGGGGTCAGTGCGTCTAAACAGCCCGCAGCAGCGGGCTTTTTCGTTTCTGGATCATCCACATGCCCAAGGCCGCGCCGAGATCCTGCGTGACCTGCGGCACGCTCGTGCGCGACGGCACCGCCCGGTGCGACGCCCACAAGGTCCGCGCCGGTACCTTTGCAGATCGCAGGCGCGGCACGCGGCAGCAACGCGGATACGGCGCCGACTGGGAGAAGCGCCGCCTGCGCATCCTGGAGCGCGACAAGGGCTTGTGCCGGTGTGACGAGTGCAAGCGCCTCAACCGCCTGCGCGTCGCTACCGAGGTGGACCACCGCATCAACAAGGCGACGTGGCTCGCACGCTTCGGCACGCTGGAAGGTGTGGACGAGGACGACAACCTGCAGGCCATCAACGTGGACTGCCACAAGGCGAAGACCGCCACCGAGAACCGGCCCCAGCTCCGCAGCGTGGCGCCGCGTTGAGGGCTCAACGGGTGCTCCCAGCGGGCAGCCGGCGCAGGCCGAGGCGCGCCGGGCGGCGGCGGCCAGGCCGGCCCCGACCCCAGCCCGTTTGGCGGGGAGGGGGGGGCCAAAAGTCTGGAGCCCGCCGCGCAGGACCGACCGTCCACCTGGATTTTTATGGGGACCAGAAAACTACCCCCGGGGGGTTGAAGGCGATAGAGGCCCCAGGACGCGCTGAAGCGCTCGGGGCCGCGCGCGCGCTCCCCGACTGAGAAAGCCGCTCCATGAGCCCAAAACCCTTCTCCTTCGCGGCCGGTGCGCCGCCCGATGGCGCCTCGAAACCCGCCTCCGGCGGCACCGAGGTGCGGTCGCCGGACCCGCCGCCGTGCACCGACCTGAGCGACCGCGAGGTCGCGCTCTACCACCACCTGTGCCAGATGCTGCGCGAGGCCGGCATCGAGCACATGACCGCCGGCCTGCCGATCGTGGTCATCGTCAAGACCTACGACGCCTGGCTCGATGCGCTGCAGCTGTGCGACGACCGCGGTCGCTACCGCACCTCGCAGAACGGCTACTCGTCCCTGCAGCCGTGGGCTGAGGACGAGAAGCGCCTGAAGATGGAGCTCGGCCAATGGTTGCCGAAGGCGTGCTTGACCATTCCGTCGCTGGCCAGGGTGCGCAAGGACGTCGGCGGGCCCAGCCCGCAGGACGACCTGTTCAGCGAGCTCGTCGGCCACGCTACCACCTCACCAAGAAGCAACTCGCCGCACTGACGCCGGCGCAGCTGCAGGAGTGGGACACGGCCTATGGCCTGCCCGTCCTGCAGGGCGACATCGTCACCGGCAAGTACACGTACCTGGCGGTCAAGCGGCACTACGAGGACCTGCAGCGCGCCGGCGAGCGCGGCCTCTACTTCGACGCGGCCAACGGCTGGCACGTCATCCAGTTCATCGAGCGCTTCTTCGTCCACATCAAGGGGCCGCTCGCTGGGCGGCCGATCCTGCTGGACCCGTGGCAGAAGTTCTGGACGGCGGTGCTCTACGGCTGGCGGCGCACCGCCGACGGCTCCCGGCGCTTTCACCGCGGCTATGAGGAGGTCGCGCGCAAGAACGGCAAGAGCACGTGGAAGGGGCCGCAGGGCGCCTACCTCTTCGGCTGGGCCGGCGAGATCGGCGCCGAGGTCTACGCCGTGGCCACCACGCGGGCCCAGGCCATGACGGTCTTCAAGCCCGCGTTCGACAACATCAAGAAGTGGGCGCGCCGCTCGCCCGGCGTCGCGCGCTCGTTCAAGATCTTCAACGGCCTCAACCAGGAAAAGATCGAGTGCGGCGAGTCGGTCTTCGCGCCGCTGCCGGCCAACGCCGACAACCTGGACGGCCTGAACCCGTCGGCCATCCTCTTCGACGAGCTGCACGCGCAGAAGACGCGCGACGTGTGGGACGTCATGGAGTCCGCGCTCGGTGCCCGGCGCGACCCGCTGCTGTCGGCGATCACCACCGCGGGCTACGTGCTCGACGGCATCTGCACCGAGATCCGGCAGTACCTGATCTCCGTGCTGGAGGGCAAGCGCGTCGATGACGCCTTCTTTGGCTACATCTACACGCTGGACGAAGGGGACGACCCCTTCGATGAGCGCAACTGGGTCAAGGCCAACCCGGGCCTGGGGCTGTCCAAGACCTGGGAGTACATGCGCACCATGGCGCGCAAGGCAGCCGCGCTGCCGTCGGCGCTGGCCAACTTCCTGACCAAGGACTTGAACGTCTGGGGCAGCGGTGCGGACAGCTGGTTCGACATCACGGTTTGGGACAAGGGCGGCAAGAAGTTCGACCCCGCGCTGCTGAAGGGCCGGCGCTGCTACGGCGGCCTGGACTTGGCCAGCACGCGCGACCTGGTCGCGCTGTCGCTGGTGTTCCCGCCCGACGATGACGACCCGGACGGCGATTGGTACGTGCTGGTGTGGCACTGGTGCCCGCAGTCGAAGATCGACACGCAGGAGCAGGACGACGCGGCCAACTACCGCGCCTGGCAGCAAGCCGGCTGGTTGGTGGGCACGCCGGGCGACGTGACCGACTACGAGCCGGTCAAGCAGCAGATCCTGCAGGCATGCCGGGACTACGACCTGGTCGAACTCGGCTTCGACCGCTGGAACGCACAGCAGCTGGCCAACGAACTGCTGGACCAGGACGTGCCGTTGGTGGAGGTGCCGCAGAACACCGGCGGCATGTACCCGGGCAGCAAGAAGCTGGAGCAGCTGGTCTACAGCAGACGTCTGCACCACGGCGGCAACCCGGTGCTGCGCTACTGCGCGGGCAACGTGGCGCTGCTCTTCGACAGCAACGACAACTTCCGGCCGGACAAGAAGAAGAGCCGGCCGCGTGGACGCATTGACGGCATCGTCGCGACCGTCATGGCGCTGAGCCGTGCCGCGGCGCCGCAGCCTGACAACTCGCCTGGCATCCAGGTGCTGAGGATCTGACCCGATGACCCGAACCTTCGACCTGTCCGCCAGGCGCCACGACTCGCGCGTGCTCGGCTCCTGGCTGGCCTCGCGCGAGGGCGGGGCCCAGCGGGCCGGCATCCAGGCCTCGGCCGCCGACGAGAACGCCGTCACCACGGGCCTCACGGCCCAGCAGCTGGTGAACGTGCTGGGGATGAGCAACACCTCGGCTGCCGGCGTGGCCGTCACGCAGGACACCGCGATGCGCGTGTCTGCCGTGTACGGCTGCGTCTCGCTCATCGCCGGTGCCATCGCTGGCCTGCCGCTGGCGATCTACGAGCGCAAGGGCGAGGAGAAGAGCCGTGCGTCACACGAGTACTGGGGCATGCTCAACGAGCAGCCGTGCGAGGAGATGTGCGCCTACACGGCCTGGGAGTACCTGATCAGCGCCAAGCTGTTCGGTGGCGACGGCTTCGCCAAGCTGCTGCGCCCCAGTCGCGTGAGCAGCCGCGTGATCGGCTGGAAGCCCTATCACTGGCAGCGCGTGACGCCGTTCAAGTCGGACGGCGAGCTGCTGTACCGCGTGGTGGAGGACGACGGCTCGGTGAACGTCCTGTACTCGGCAGACATGATTCACCTCACGTCCTTGGGCTTCGACGGTCGCACCAGTCCAAGCCCGATCACCTACGCCGCGCGCGAAGCCATCGGCATCTCGCTGGCCGGCCAGTCCTACAACGCCAGGTTCTTCAGCGAGGGTGCGGCCTTCGACTACGCGCTGAAAAGCGCCGGCAAGCTGGACGACAAGCAGCTCGCGCAGCTGCGCGAGAGCCTGGCCTTGAAGTACACCGGCGGCCCGAACAGCCGGCTGCCGCTGCTGCTCACCGGCGGGGTGGACGTGGCGCAGCTCACGGTGAACCCGAAGGACGCCGAGGTCCTGGCCACGCGGCTGTTCTCCGTCCAGGAGATCTGCCGCATCCTGGGTGTGCCGCCGTTCATGGTGGCGCACACCGACAAGACGACGAGCTGGGGAACGGGCATCGACTCCCAGGGCATCGGCTTCGTGCGCTACACGCTCCTGCGCCACCTTACGCAGATCCGCCAGGAGTTCAACCGCAAGTTGTGGCCGGGCCGCGGGCAGTACTACGCCGAGCACATCGTCGAGGCGCTGGAAAAAGCCGACCTGCTGACCCGCTTCCAGGCGTACCGCATTGCCGTAGGCCGCGCTGGTGAGCCGGGCTGGATGGTGCCCAACGAAGTGCGGCGCCGCGAAAACATGCCGCCGATCGAAGGCGGCGACAAGATCAACACCGGAGCACCCGACGATGCGCCAGCTTCTTCTCCTTCGCCTCCTGGCGGAAAACCGCCGGGCGTTTAAGCCCATCGAGCAGCGCATCGTCCGCACTGCAGACGCCAGCGATGCCACGGTCTACGTCTACGATCCCATCGTCGGCGACCGCGCCACGGCCGAGTACTGGGGCGGTGTCTGCCCGCAGGACTTCGTGCCCGCGCTCGCCGCACTGGACGTGGAAACCATCCACCTGCGCGTCAACACGCCGGGCGGCGATGTCTTCGCCGCGCAGGCCATGTCGCAGGCGATGCGCGAGCACAAGGCGCGCATCGTGGGCCACATCGACGGCTTGTCGGCCAGCGCGGGCACCGACCTGTGCTGCGCCTGCGACGAGGTGCGGATCAGCCCGGGCGGCATGTACATGATCCACCAGGCGTGGACCTTCGCCGCCGGCAACGCCGACGACCTTGAGGGCGTGGTGGGGCTGCTGCGCAAGGTGGACGGCACGATCGTGGACACCTACGAGCGCTTCACCGGCGGCGACCGCAAGCAGATCGAGGACTGGGTGAAGGCTGAAACCTGGTTCACCGCACAGGAGGCGGTGGATGCCGGCTTCGTGCACGCCATCGACGCCGGCGACAAGGGCGGTGACACCGCGGCCAAGGCCTCCGCCTGGAACCTGTCGGCCTACGCCAAGGCGCCGCGAATGCAGACGTCTGCACCGCCCCCGCCGGAGCCGCCCGCGGCCTCGGCCGACCACAGGGCCCGCCAGGCGCAGCGCATGCGGCTGCAGGCCCTCACCATCCCCAGGTAGCGCCCTCGCGCAACCGCATCCCGGCCCGCCCATCGGCGGGCTTTTTCATTTCCGGAAGGAAACCCAGATGAGCACCAAGCTCCAGCAACTGCGCGAGCGCCGCAACGCCAAGGCCCAGGAGGCCCAGGCGCTCAACAACAAGTACCCGGCCGACCAGCGCATGCCGAAAGGCGAGGCCGACCAGCTCGACGGCATCCTCAACGAGATCGAGGCCATCGACGCCGAGATCCAGCGCATGGAGCGCGCCGCGCAGCTGGCCGGCGACAACATGGGGCAGAACGAGCTGCGCGACCGCCACACGGTGGACCCCAACCGCCAGGAGAACCGCGACGGCAATGCCGCGCTGCGCGCCTACCTGGGTGGCGGCCTCATGGCGCTGACCGATGAACAGCGCCGCACCATGCTTGCGCGCCAGAACGACGACATCCGCCAGGCCATGAACCTGAACGGCGTGCGCAACGCCATGTCCACCGGCGTACCGACGGAGGGCGGCTACACCACGGCGCCCGAGTATTACGCCTCGCTCGAAGCAGCCATGCGTGCCTATGGCGGCATCTTCAGCGCGGTGGACACCATCCGCACCGGCACCGGTACGGCGATGAACTTCCCCACCACCGACGCGACGACGGAAGAGGGCGAGATCGTCGGCGAGGGCGGGCCCGCTACCGGTCAGGACACCGCGTTCGGCAACATCGCGCTGTCCGTCTACCGCTACAGCTCCAAGAAGATCGCGCTGCCCTGGGAGCTGATCCAGGACTCGTTCATCGACATCGAGGGCTACATCAACGAGCTGCTCGCGATGCGCCTGGGCCGGATTGGCAGCAAGCACCTCACCAACGGCACCGGCACCAACCAGCCGAAGGGCATCGTTACCGCCGCCACGTTGGGCAAGGCCGGCGCCACCGGTTCCACCACCAGCGTGGGCTATGACGACCTGGTGGACACGGAGCACAGCGTGGACCCGATCTACCGCGGCATGCCGGGTGTGGGCTGGATGTTCCACGACAACACGCTGAAGGCCGTCCGCAAGATCAAGGACGGCAACGGCCGCCCGATCTTCGTGCCCGGCTACGAGGCCGGCACGCCCGGCGGTGCACCCGACTCGTTGATGGGCAAGCCCATCGTGATCAACCAGGACATGCCGACCATGGCTGCCAATGCCAAGTCGATCCTGTACGGCGCGTTCAAGAAGTACAAGCGCCGCCTGGTGATGGACCTGACCATCTTCCGCATGACCGACTCGGCGTTCACGCTCAACGGCCAGGTCGGCTTCGTTGCCTTCAACCGCCAGGGCGGCAACCTCATCGACGCCGGCGGCGCCGTCAAGTACTTCCAGAACTCGGCCACCTGATGGCCACGGCACCGCCGGGCGCAGGCGTGCCCGCGGGCCACACCAGGAGAACACCATGGCAACGACCAAAACCGAAAAGCCGGCGCGCGCCCGCGTGCTGGTGGACTGCCCCGCGCTCGGCGTGAAAGCGGGGCAGGTGATCGAGGCTGCACCGGACGTCATCAAGGCGCATCCGGGCGAGCTGGACGACAACGATGCGGCGGTGGCGTACGCGCTGAAGGCGGGCGGCGATGTCGTCGCCTACCCGCCCAAGAGCGCGTCCGAGCAGTCCGTCGCCGGCGCCTGACCGATGCCCGCCCCATCCATCGACATCGTCAAGAGCTGGGTACGGATCGGCGATGCGTTCGACACCCTGCTGCCGATGATGATCGCCTCCGCAACGCGGCTGGCCGGTCACGAGACGGGGCAGGGTGACGAGCACTACATCACCGCCGACATGCCCGAGCCCGTGCAGCAGTGGGTCGCGGCCAACGTCGCGTACTGGATCGAGAACCCCGAGGCCGCATCAGAAAAGGCGGCGCAGCCATCGCCGTTCCTGGAGCGGCTGCTCGATCCATACCGGGTGTACTGATGGGCGCCGGCCAGTACACCGAGCACGTCACGCTGCAGCGTCGCGTGCCGGGCCGGGACGCCCACGGCGGCATGGTCGATGCCTGGACAGACGTCTGCACTGCCTGGGCAAGCGAGCCAAAGCTCTACTCCGGCGAAGACAAGAAGGCCACCGCCGCCGCCGGCGGCCAGCTGCCCGTCGCCCGGGTCGAGATCCGCATGCGCTGGCGTGACGACGTCACGCCTGGGCACCGCGTGCTCTGCGGGAGCACCGTCTACAACATCCGCAGCCTGGCCGGCTCCCGCCGCGGCGGGCAGCTCATCCTGGTCTGCGACACGGGAGCAAACGATGGCCGATAGCAAGCCGGAGGTCATCGGCGTCCCGGAGCTGCGCGCCGCGTTTGCCGAGCTGCGCGGTGCGGACCGGGGCGCCCGCGTTGTCGTCGTCGCCGGCGGCCGGGTGCTGAAGGTCGAGGCGAAGCGCCTGGCCGACACGGCGGGCCTGCGCCGCACTGGCGCGATGATCGACAACATCGTCATCAAGCGCGAGAAGACGCCGGCCGGCAGCGGCGTGGCCGAGTACCACCTCGGCGTGCGCCATGGGCACTCCATGACGCGCAAGCAGCGCAAGGAGAGCGGCAAGCGCCTGGCCATCTCGAAGCGCTCCGGCCGCATCGTCACCCGCTACGAAAACGACCCGTGGTACTGGCGGTTCCAGCACTTCGGCACGAAGCATCTGCAGGCCAATCCGTTCCTGAGCCAGGCGCTGGAGAACAAGCGCACTGAGGCGCTGACGGCCATGCAGAAGGCCGCGCTGCGTGAACTGATGCGGCAGAGGAGGCGCGCGCGATGAGCATCAAGAGCCTTGTCCTGGGCCTGCTCACGCCCATCCTGGACAACACATGGGCGGTCGAGCTGCCGCCCGATCCTGCGTGGCCCGCCGTCGTCTTCGACATCGCCACCGAGCCGGAGGACGGCTGGGTGATGGGTGGCGGCTACGACCAGCACGGCGTCACCGTCATTGTTCTCGCCCGCACCCAGGGCGAGATCGAAGCCCTCGTGCAGCCGATCCGGGCAGCGCTGGAGGGACATGAGCAGTCGATGGGCATCCAGTCCCACGGTGACGCGGATTACGAGCCCGACCCGGCGGTCTACGCCTACCACCTGACCGCAATCCTGCGGACTCCCGCTTTCTGAAGGAGCGTTTCCATGGCAACCAAGACGCCGGCCACCGCGCCGGCCAGCACGGCCGCGTCCACGCCGGCCACCGAGTCGCCCGCTGGCGGCGCCGCGCCGGCGCAGCAGGCCTGCCCGCTGGCCGCGATCTTCGGCGACCAGCACGCCGACCGCGGCGGCAGCTTCATCTTCGACCCCGCCACCGGCAAGCGCACGCCGGCGGCTGAAAAGGAGGCCTGACCCATGGGCAAGAAATTCCGACGCGCGCTCATGCTGAGCAAGCGCGAACAGGTGTACGGGCAAGAGCATGCGTCCGGGCTGTCCCCGGCCAACGATGCAATGCTCGTGCGCAATCTCAACTTCAACCCGCTCAACACCGAGCAGGTGAAGCGGGATCATGTGCGCCCTCACTTCGGCAACGCTGGGCAGCTCGTGGTCTGGGGCAACACCACGGCCGATTTCGAGATCGAGCTCGCCGGTCGCGGCGCCCCCGGTGTACCGCCGCGCTACAACGAGCTGCTGCGCATGTGCTCGCTCTCCGAGACCATCACGGCCGGCGTGTCGGTCGTCTATGCGCCGATCTCCGACGTCACCGAGTCGTGCACGCTGCATTACCTGCTGGACGGACTGCGTCACCGTACGACCGGCGTGCGGGGCAACCTGGAGCTGACCTGGGCCACGGGTCAGCTGCCGTCCGCCAAGGTATCCGCCACCGGGCTGTACGTGGATGCCGAGGACTACGCGCTGGCCGAGGCGCCGAACTACACGGTGTGGGGCCAGGCGCTGCCGGTCAACAAGGCCAACACGGTCGTTACGCTGTTCGGCAAGTCCATCGTCATCGAGAGCGTGTCCGTCAACATGGGCAACACCGTCGAGTACGTGAACCGGCCCGGCCAGGAGTACGTGGACGTCACGAACCAGGAATCCAAGGGCACGGTCGTGTTCGAAGCCACGTCGATCGCCTACAAGGACTGGTTCGACGCCATCAAGCGGGGCTTGACCGGCGCCTTCAACCTGGTGCACGGCGGCGGCCAGGCGGGCAAGACCATCACGTTCAACGCCCCGGCGGCGTACCTGAGCAACCCGCGCTACAGCGAGAGCAAGGGGCAGCTGATGATGACCGTGGACATGGACCTGTCCGCCGGCCTCAACGGCGCCAACGACAGCTTCACGCTGGCCTACACCTGACCCGTTTTTCCCTGTCGCGGGGCGCCGCCTTCGGGCGGCTTTTTCTTGCCCCGCGATTTCTTCACCTCACCTCAACCGCGACAGAGGACACCATGGCTTTCAATCTCAACCGCAAGGGCACCTTCAAAAGCGACGTGTCGATCAACGTGCCCGTCAACGAAGGCACCGTCACCGAAACCATCAAGGTCGAGTTCAAGCGTCTGAGCACCGATGAGCTCAAGAAGGCGCAGCGCGGCGGCGATGCCTCGCTGCTGCGCGAGGTGGTCGCCGGCTGGGATGGCGTCACCAACGACGGCGCGCCGGTGCCGTTCACGCCCGAGAACCTGGAGGCGTTCCTGCAGGTGCCGACCGCCGTCCGCGCGACCGCACTGACCTATGCCCAGGACATCCTCGGCATCCGCGAAAAAAACTGATCGCGGCGGCCCGCCGCTGGGCCGGCGCGGATGACGGCGCCGGCGCCGGCGACACCGCCGCGCATCTCAACGACCTGGCCGATGCCATGGCCGCCGCCGGCGCGGCGCCGCACCTGGTTGCCCACGCACGCGGCAGCCCGCTGGAGCGGCCGGGCCTGGAGGTCTTCCCTGACTGCTGGGACGCCGTGCAGGTGTTCCTGCTGCTCGGCCGGCAGTGGCGCATCGAAGTTGCGCCCAACGGCAAGCTGATCCGCCACGGCCTCGACCTGGCCGCGCTGCCCGGCGTCATCGACGCCTACGGCGTGCCGCAACCCGAGCGGCGCGCCCTGATCGCCGACCTCCGACTCATGGAGGAAGCGGCCCTTGAAGTTCTCAACGCCCACCTGGACCAACCATGAGCGCTCTCGGAAGCCTGATCGTCAAGCTCGCCCTGGAGTACGCCGAGTACACCAAGGGCCTGGACAAGGGCGAGCAGGAGGCCCTGCAGTTCGCGAAGAAGGTCCAGGGCCACATGGACACCATGGCCGCCGGCGTGAAGGGCCTGATCGGCGGCATGGCCGCCGGCCTGGCCGGCGCCTTCAGCGTGGGCGCGATCATCAACGGCCTGCAGAACGTGGTGCAGACCATGGGCGAGGTCACACAGGCGAGCCAGCAGCTGGGTATCGCCACCGAGCGCCTGGTGGGGATGAAGCTCGCCGCCGAGCTCGTCGGCATCTCGTTCGACGACTTGGTGGAAGGCATGGCCGGCCTGTCGGAGCAAGCCAGCTCGGGCAAGGAAACCTTCGGCCAGATGGGCATCAATCTCAAGGACGCACAGGGGCATCTCAAGGGGCTGGACACGCTGCTCTACGAGATCGCCGACGCGTTCCAGAAGAGCGCCGACGGCACGGCCAAGGCGGCTATCGCCCAGGACATCATGGGCGACGCCGGCCTCAAGCTCATCCCGTTGCTCAATACGGGCGCGGCCGGCCTGAAGGCCTTCCAGGAACAGGCCGAGCAGCTGGGCCTGACGTTCAACGCTTCTACCGGCAAGGCGGCCAAGGAGTTCGGCAACACGCTGAAGCTCGTGAGCGTCGGCTTCGACGGGGTCTATACCCAGGTCGTGGCCAAGTCGCTGCCTGCGATGCAGGCGGTGGCCGAGGCGTTCATGAAAGCGGCATCGTCTGAAGGGGCCGTCACGGCTGCTTCGCAAGTGCTCACCGGAGGCATCCGCGCTGTCGCCACTGCCGTCGTGGTGACCGCAACGGCGTTCCGCCAGTTCGGCACACTGGTCGGTGGAGTCGCCGCGGGTGTCGTCGAGGTGTCCGGCGGCATCACGGACGCCTTTGCGGCGGTCGTGACACAGAGTGGCTCGATGCTGAGTGCCCTGGGCTCTGCCGTGCGCTTGGCGCTCTCCGGCGATTTCGCTGGCGCGCTTGATGCTGCGAGGAGCGGCTTGATCGGACTGGGTCAGGGTACTGACCAAGCGGCCGCCAGGATTCAGCTGGGCTTCAAGCTCATGACGGACAGCTCGGCCGAAACCATGCGCATCGGCCGTGAGGCCGTGACCACAGTGCGTGGGATCTGGACCGGTACCGGCGACGGTGTGTCCAAGCTCGCTGAGGCCGCTGCCACCGGCAAGAAGCACCTCGGCGACCTCACCGGCGCCGAGAAGGCGGCAGCCAATGAAATGAAGGGGCTGCTGGGCGAGTGGGCTGGTCGCGCCTCCGCGCTCAACGCGGCGTCGGCGGCGACGTCTGCGCTCACGGCAGAGGAGCAAGCCCTTGTCGCGCTGCGGTCGAAGCTCGCGTCCGGCACGTCTGCGCTGGGGGACAAAGAGAAGAAGCTCATCCTGACGTATGCCGAAGCGGTGGCGGAGATGAGCCGGAACAACGCTGCTCAGCAGACCGCGGCGGCGCTCAGCGCGCAGCTGGCGGAGGCATCACACAAGGCAACCGAAGAACTGCAGTCGCAGATCAAGGCCGAGCGCGAGAAGAACGAGGCCATTGGCCTGAGCGCGCGCCAGGTCGTCGAGCTGGAGGCCGCGCGCATGCGGCTGACGGCCGAGGAAAAGGGCGGCTATGCCACGGCGCTGGAAACGGCATCCGTCTACGCCGGCGACTACGCCAACGCCTACATGGCTGCGGCTGCAGCGGCACGGCAGCAGGCGTCTGCACTGCGCGAGCTCGCCAGCGTCAGGGTGTCTGGTGCCGTGAAGGCGCAAGGCGTGGAACTCGACTCGAAGGCGCGCCAGGAGCTCGATGCGTTCCTGGACCCGGCGCGCGCGCAGACGTTCGGAGAAGCGTTGCGCGATGCATTCGGCGCCGCCAGCAGCGCGCTCGGCAATCTCGCCAGTGCCATGGACGAGTACGCACGCAAGCAGGCTGAAATCGAGAAGCAGCGGGTCAACGTTTCCAAGATCGAGGACCAGTCCGAGCGCTGGAGCAAGGAAGCCGAGCTGAGCCGCCGCGAGACCGAGATGCAGGTTTCAACCTATGCGGATCTCACGGGCGCAGCGAAAGACTTTTTTGAAGAGGGCAGCCGCGGTTACAAGATCATGGCTGCGGCCGAGAAGGGGTTTCGGGCCCTAGAGCTGGCCAACGCGGCTGCGAGTGCGGCGCAGCAGCTCGGCCTCATTGGCCAGGTGACGGCAACCAAGGTGGCCGGCGAGGCGGCCAAAGTGGGCGCGGTGGTGGCTGGCCAGGCCACCGAAACCGCCGCGGTGACGGCCGGCGAGGCCGCGCGCAATACCGCCAAGATCCCGGGCGTTTTCATGGCCTTCATGTCGGCGCTCGGTCCCTGGGGCATGGCCGCCGCGGGCGTGGCCATCGCGGCCGTGCTCGGCGGCGCGGTGAGCGGTGGTGGCGGCGCGGTGGTGGATCCGGGCAACACGGGCACCGGCACCGTGCTCGGTGACGTCAGCGCGCAAAGCGAGAGCATCGCCAACAGCATTGACGCGCTGCGCGAAGTGGACACGCTGACAATGCGCTATAGCGCCGCCATGCTGTCCTCGCTGCGCAACATCGAGAGCAGCCTGGCCGGTGTGTCGAGCCTGATCGTGCGCGCTGGCGTGGTTGAAGCCTCTGGCGCGGGCATTGCGGTGGGGCGTGAAGTCTCGACCATGGGCAAGATCGAGGGCGCGGCAGTGCGCGCCGCGGCCGCGTATGTGAGTTTCGGACTCACCGAGGTGCTGGGCATCGGCAAGGCCCTGAGCAACCTCGCCGGCAAGATGTTCAGCACCAAGACGAGCATCACCGGCCAGGGCATTACCGCGGATCCGCAGGCGCTGGGCGCAATCATGGCGAGTGGTTTCCAAGCCAGCTATTACGCCGACGTGTACCAAAAGAAGAAGCGTTTTGGCTTCACGGTGGGTGAGAGCAATTACACGGCCAACACCGGCGCGGCGGATCCCGAGCTTGAGCGCCAGTTTGGTTTGATCCTCACGGGGTTTGCCGATACCGTGCGCGCCGCGGCCGGGCCGCTGGATGAATCCTTCGCCCTGGTCGAGCAGCGCCTGGCGGCCCATGTGGTCAAGATCGGCAAGATCAATATTGCTGGGCTGACTGGCAGCGAGATTCAGGAAAAGCTCTCGGCCGTGTTTGGCGCCGCCGGCGACGAGATCGCAGCAGCCGCGCTGCCTGGGCTGACGGACTTTCAGCGGGTGGGCGAGGGGTATCTGGAAACCGTGGCGCGCGTGGCAAGCGGTGTGGAAGTGGCCGGCGCGGCGCTCGACGGCTTTGGCGTGACGGCCTTGAATTTCCGCAACCTGGCCAACAAGCAAGGAGACGTTGCGGCCGAAATCGTGCGCGAGAGTTTGGTGGCAGCCGAGACGGCGGCCACCAGCCTGACCACCGTGCGGCTTTTCGGGTTCACGTTCACGGTAGCGGCCGAGACAGTCACCAGCGGCATTGGCAAGCTGATCGAGGGATTCGACGGCACGGCCGAGGAAATTGGCGAGGTTTACAGGGCGCTCGATGCCTTGCGCGACAGCATGGCCGCCATTGGCCTACGTGCAGCCGATGTCACCTCGGCCATGCTGCTGGGTGCCGGCGGCCTGGATGCGCTCACCGAGGGCCTGGGATCATTCCGCGAGGGGTATTACAGCGAGGCCGAGCAGCTGGCTGCGCTCGGCATCGAGCTGGCTGATGCGTTTCGCCAGGCGGGCACCGCCATGCCGGCTTCGCGCGAGGCTTTTCGCCTCATGGTCGAGGGCATCGACCGCACCGGCGAGGCTGGACAAAAGTTGTTCGGCCGCCTGGTGACACTGTCCGATGGCTTCGGGCAGTGGGCCGATGGCGTCCAGGCCCAGGCCGATGCCTGGGCACAGCTGCAGAAGACCATTCGCGCGGGCAGTGGCGCGCGTAATCAGCAGGATTCGCGCGCCGATGTGTGGCTGGATGCGCAGCAGGCCGCGGCGGCTTTGCGCGACAACATCACGGACATGCTGAGTGCTGCTCAGAAGCATGGCGCGGCCGCGTATGCGCAAGCGCGCGAAGCTGCGGGCGCCATGGCCGGCGCGCAAGCCGGCTGGATGCTGTTGTCGAAGCCGCTCAACGGCATGGCGCTGGAGATGGAGCGCGTGCGTGCCAATGCCGAAGCGATGCGCCCGGTGCTGGTCGAGCTGTACGGCAGCACGTGGCAAGCGAGCCAGATCATCCCGAAAGCCATCGCCCAGCAGACGGCGGCGCTCAAGAAAAACTTCATGTCCGACGTCACCGACCAACTCCTGCAGCTCACGGACGCCAGCGCCTACGCCGCCAAGCAGCTGAAGGAGGAGCAAGCCCAGCGCCTGGCCGACGCGAAGGCACTGGGCCTGTCGGCCGCGGAGATCGCGAAGGTGACGGCGCTGCACAAGGCGCAGACGTCTGCACTGCAGGCAGAGGCCGCCGCGTGGAAAGCAAGCGCGGCGAGCAATCTGCGCGGCTGGCTCGACGGCCAGCAGCTCAGCGACAGGTCGTCTCTCGACCCGGGGCGCCAGTTCCAGGCCGCGCAGCAGCAGTTCGCGAGCGTCGTTGCCGCCGCGCGCGGCAAGGACCAGGCGGCCCTGGACCGCGTCACATCGGTGGCCGACACGCTGCTGAGCACGGGCCGCGGCATGTACGGCTCGGGCTCGCAGTACGTCGCGCTGGAGGCGATGACGCGGCGCACGGTCGAGTCCCTCGGCCGCGCGCTGGAACTGCCTGGGTTCAGCCTGGCTGAGCAGAAGGCTGAGCAGCTCAAGCAGACGGCGGAGCTGAAGAAGCAGACCGAGGAGCTTAAGGCGCTGGTTGTGCTGCAAGGCGCCGGCACCAAGGACGTGCTCGCGGAGCTGAAGCTGCTGAGGCAGCGCATTGAAGACCTGGAGAGGCCCCTGAGGCAGGCGGTGGCATGAAGACCTACGCGATCGAAATGACGGTAGCCGTCGATGCGGCCGGGACGCTGCGCACGCTCTACGTGTCCAGCGGCCCGCTCGTCACGGGCCCGGATGACACGCCGCCGCACACGGCGTTCATGGGGCGGGTGCAGCAGCCCGCGCTGTACCGCACCGATCTCTGGGAGCCCGGCACCACGGGCGGCGCTTCCCGCGTTTCGACCGGCGAGGTCGTGCTCGTGAACGTTGATGAAGCGCTTGACGACTGGATCGGCTACGGCTGGGCCGGGCGGGAGATCGTGCTGCGTGTCGGCGAGCCGGGCACGGCCTACCCAACAGCATGGTCGCGCGTGCTGACCGGCACCATGGAGCAAGCGACGTTCGAGGGCGACCGTGTCGTGATCCGCGTACGCGACAGGCAGGCGGTGCTGGACGTGCCGGCAAGCCCCAACACCTACGCCGGCGACAACGCGCTGCCGGCCGGGCTGGAGGGCGGCGCCGACGACCTGGCGGACCAGCGCAAGCCACGCTGCTGGGGTCTGGTGCGCAACGTCTCGCCGCCGTGCGTGAACAGCGCCCGGCTGATCTACCAGGTCAGCGACGGTTCGGTTTCGTCCGTGGATGCGGTCTATGACCGTGGCGTCGCGCTCACCGCGGGCGCGGTGTACGCATCGCAGGCCGAGATGGAGACCACCGCGCCGGCGGCAGGGAGCTACCGTGTCTGGCCGGCCGGCGGCTACGTCCGTCTCGGATCGCTGCCGGCTGGCCAGCTCACGGCCGACGTCACTGCCACCACTGGCACAACGGCCCGTGCCGGCTCGCTGTTGCAGTCGCTCGCGCTGACCGCTGGGCTCGCCGCGGGCGATGTCTCCGCGGCCGATGTGTCGGCGCTCAACGCGGCTGCGCCGTATGCGCTGGGCCTCTGGCTGCCGTCTGGCGATGAAACGACGTGCCGCGCGGCCATGGACCGCGTCGCCGCATCGGTGGGTGCATGGTGGGCCTTCGACTCGCTGGGTGTGCTCCGCATGGGGCAGCTCGTGGACCCCGCAGGTGACGTGCCGGCGATGGCAATCGAGTCGTGGCAGATCATGCAGATCCAGCGCCAAGCGCAGCGCGATGCGGGCGCCGGCGTGCCGGCGTGGCGTGTCACCGTGAATGGCAACCGGAATTGGTCGGTGCAAAGCGACGTTGCGGGTGCCGTGACGGCGGCGCGCCGCACCTGGCTTGCCATGGCAACGCGCCCGCAGCGCTCGGCACAGGCCAGCATCAAGCTGCAGCACCTGCAGGCTGCTGACCTGGTCGTCGACAGCCTCATCGACACCCTGGCCGATGCCAAGCTGGAAGCTCAGCGCCTGCTGGCTCTCTACCGCGTCCGCCGTGACATGTTCGAGGTGCGGATCTCGGCCAGCGCCTCGGCGTTGGCATCGCTGTCGCCGGGCTGCTCGGTGCGACTCACCTGGAAGCGCTACGGCCTCCAGAGCGGCCGGATGCTGCGCGTGCTTGGCGTGCAGCTGGATCTCGCGCGCGAGCGCGCGTACTTGACGCTGTGGGGGTAGGTGATGGCCAATATCCTGATCGCCTGGGGCAACGATGCTGATCGCGCGACGCTGTCCGGCGGCGCGTGGGTGTCCACGCTGCCGCGCACGAACCTGCAGACGCGTGAGCTTGCGCGGGTCGCCCGGTCGACATCGGCAGCCACGGCCGCCACGAAGTTCACCGCGACGTTCGCCGGCCGGCCACCGCTGATCGACTGCATCGTCTTGGTCGCTCACAACCTGAGCGCGGCGGCCCGGTGGAAGGTGACCGCCAGCAACGCGGCGGGCAGCAAGGTTCGAAGCACGGGCTGGATGGACGTCTGGAAGCGTAGCGACCCGGCAGAGCTGGAGTGGGAGGATGACCGGTGGTGGAGCGGTCTGCCGGACGCGGAGACCATCGCTGCCTTCACACCGCTACTGGTCTGGACCGGTGGACGCAAGCTCTGGCCGTCTGCTGATGACGTCACGAACCCGGCGACGTGGACGGTCGAGATTGACGACTCAACAAACCCGGCGGGCTATGTGCAATTTGGGCGGCTTTTCATGGGTCGTGCATTCCAGCCGAAATACAACTACGAATGGGGTTCGGGCCTGGGCTACGAAACTGAAACCACCGTCGATCAAAGCCTCGATGGTGTTGAGTTTTTCGGGCGCCGCCCGCCGGTGCGCATATTCAATTTCCGGCTTGGGAATCTGAATGACGCCGAGGCCTACGGCGCGGTACTGCTGCTGCAGCGCACTGTGGGGATTGATGGCGAGGTCGTCGTCATTCCAGATCCCGGCTCTAGCCAGTTCTCGCTGCAACGGAACATTTACGGGCGGCTGCGGCGGTTGAGCCTGATCGAGAACCCGCATTACCAGACCCACGGCCATGCATACGAAGTGAAGGAGATCATCGCGTGACTATCGTCGTGAATATCAACGGCCGAACATACTCGGACGATGACGATCCGGACACTGGCATGGGAGCGGGCGGTCACCGGCGGTTGCTGCTGCCGCTCGTGCATGACATCGTGACAGTCGCCGGAGCCGTGGCCAGCGCCGCTGAGGGGACGGCAACGAAAGCAGCGCAGGCGTCTGCAAGTTCGACGGCGGCTGCGGCCAGCGCTGCCGTGGCCAGCAGCGCCGGCGCCAATGCAACCGCGGCGGCTGCCGCGGTTGCCGCATTGGCGTCTGGCTCGGCAACGGCCCGCGCCACTGTGCCGCCATCACTGCTGCTGCCGTTTGCGAGTGGGCGGTTTGTGGATCCGCGCCTGGTATTCGGGCGCAGCTCCACGGCCCAGCGCATCAACGGACGCGGTCAGGTCGAAGCGGTGCTCGCGGGCGTGCCGCGCCTTGCGCATGATCCGATGAGCCTGGCGTGCCAAGGCGTGATGGTGGAGGCCGCGGCTACAAACCTGTTGCTGCACAGCAGCGACCTGTCCCAGTCGGCCTGGAACAAGAGCACCGTGGTCGGGCTCGATGCGACACGCTATCTGGCCCCGGACGGCACCATGTCGGCCTGGAGGGTGTACGAAACCGCCACCACGGCGCAACACACCGTGAGCCAGGCGTTCAACGTCGTGGCATCAACGACCTATACCGTGTCGGCCTTTGTGAAGGCCGCGGAGCGCACCCGCGTGCGCGTGTATATGGGATCGTTGGCCAACCAAGTGGCGTCCAACATCGTGGAGCTCAACTTGCTGACCGGGGAGTACACGACCCCGGACCCGTCGCGCACGCGGGTTGAGGCCTACCCGAATGGTTGGTATCGGGTGTCGGCCACATCGACCACCATCGCCGCGCCCGGGGCAAGCTGCTCGCTGAGCGTTCAAGTGATCGCGACGGCGAACGTTTCCAGCTACACCGGGGACGGTGCATCGGGTGTCCTGGTGTGGCACGGTCAGGCCGAGCTGGGCGAGCTGTCCACCAGCCCGATTCCTACCGCCGGCGCGCAAACGACGCGCACCGCGGAAACCTGCCCGCTGTCAGTGGGCGCGTGGCTGCGGCAGGGGGAGGGCACGCTCTACGCCGAGTTCATTCGGGCGGCGGCTGTGTCTACCGGTGCCGCGCCGGTGGTGCTCTCGCTGAATGACGGTACCGCCTCCAATCGCGTGGCCCTGGTGCTCGTACGCAATGCCGTGAGCGGGGCGAGCCAGGTAGCGGCATCGATCACCTCGGGCGGGGTGGATGTGACCTCAACGGCTGCGGTCATCGCGGCGGGCGCGGTGGTACGGGTCATGGTGGCCTATCGCGCGCTCGATGCGGCCCTGTACGTCAACGGGGTCGAGGTGTGGGCCGGCACCGGTGCGGCTATTCCCGCGGCGCTGTCGACGCTATGCCTTGGCGCTGACTCGGCGGGTGCCAACCAGGTCAACGGCGTTCTCGGGTGCGTGGCCTATTTCCCGGCGCGCCTGGCCGCCGTGCAGTGCATCGCTATGACGGCGTGAAGGAGAACAGATGCCCGATCTCGACATCATCGGCCTCCTGTGCGCTATCACCGGCGACACCGCCGTACAACTGGCCGGTTGGCACATCAACAGCACGGCGCCGCTGCCAGGCCTCGGCCTGTACGAAGTCACGCCGAAGGCCCCGCAGCGCGTGTTCGCCGGTGTGCAAACCCACTTCTACAGGTTCGAAAGTCGCGAGCAAGCCGAAGAACTGCTGGCCACCGCCGCGAGCCTGCCCGCGCAACAGCCATAAAAGGACGCGACATGCCACAGCTTTCAGGTACCGCAAACAACCAGACCCCAACCAACGGCGACCTGGGTGGGATGGCCCACCAGTCGCCGGAAGGCTTCGTGCTGCGGCCGCAGTCCAGTGCGACTCCGTACAACCCAGGTGACATGGTCTTCCAGTCCACTGAGGCCGCACTCACGGTCAAGCGACGCATGGCAGACGGCAGCGTGAAGTCGATCAGCTGGCCGTGGTCGTGACGCATTGCGCGACAGGACCTCAACGCAGTACCCATGCCCGCCACTTGGCGGGCATTTTCATTTCAGGGAGGCACCCATGGGTGGTGACGCAGTGCAAACGTCTGCACGGGATGGAGAAGCGGCCGATGACGTGGGCGGCGAGTGCTTGGCAGGGCTGACGCCGGAGCAACGGCTGGATGCGATCGAGCAGCGGCTGCGCCGCGGTGCAGACAGGATTGCGGCGCTGGAAAATGGCCTGGCCACGAACACACAGCTCACGACTGAAATCCGCGAGCTGCTGGAGTTTGGCCGTAACGGGCTGCGCCTGCTCGGTCACCTCGGCGTCGTGATGCGCTGGGCCGGCGGCATCGCTGCCGCGGTGAGTGCCATGGTTGGCCTGTGGCATGCCGTGCGCTCCGGCGTGCCGGTGGACAGCGGCGACGTGCTGTCCGCTGTGGTCCAGGCCTACCGCGACGGGAGCCAGAAATGAAATCGGGCCGTGTCGCGATTGCCGGCCTGAGCCTGTCCGCTGCGGCGCTGATTGGTCTCTGGGGTCGAGAGGGGTGGACGGAACGGGCTGTCATCCCAGTGCCCGGCGACGTGCCGACGATCGGCCCCGGGCTGACGCAGCGCGCGGACGGCACGCCGGTGCAGCTCGGCGACCGCATCACGCCGCTCGACGGTGCCCGGCGCAGCCTGGCGCACATCCAGCGCGACGAAGCAGGCCTCAAGCGCTGCGTCACCGTGGAGCTACACCAAGCGGAGTACGACGCGTACTTGAGCTTGGCGTACAACATCGGCGTAGCGGCTTTCTGCAGCTCAACGCTTGTGAAGCGGCTCAACGCCGGCGACTACGCCGGCGCGTGTGCCGAGATCCTGCGTTGGGACAAGTTCCGTGGGCAGCCGCTGCGCGGGCTCACGCTGCGCCGCCAAGCGGAGTACCGGCAGTGCGTAGACGCCGGCTGAGGTTGTGCCGGCATGCATTGCGGAAACGGTGCAGAAGCGATGCGGAAATCATGTACTCGCGCGGCCTGGAATAAGTTGTTCACCGTGCTGCGCACGACCCGCGACGCTTGGAAACAGCGCTTGGCGGCAGCACGGCTCACGGTGAGTTTCTTCCTAGAGAAGGCGTTGCCGCGATGTACATCGCTGCCGCGCGCCGGCCGATGCTTGCCAACTCTTCCGGTGGCGGATGCACATCGCCGGACGCGGCTAAGTCAGCCGACTCCACCAGGATGCAATTACCGGCACTCTTGGCCGCAGCTTCTTGGGCCGCGCGCATGGCCTCCAGGTCGGCCGCACTTTCTGTCGCGATTGACTGCAGTTTCACGATGATGAAGGGCATGTCGGGGTCGCCACGGCCACTGCGCCACTCCGCGATCATGCGTTGCAGGTGGTCGGCATAGTCAGCATGAGCTGGGACGTTGCTTTCGCCTTGCCACCACACCACGCCGCGAGCGGGCATGCGGTATAGCGGCCGCACCCATTCTTTCGCCATGGTGGCGGGCGGCAACTTCCGAACCCATTTTGCGGTGCTCCCCACAGCCTTCGGGTGTCCGGCCGACGAGTACCAGGACTGGATTGGCGTTCCTGGAAATGCGATGCTCGCAATACCGATTGGTATCTGGAGCTGCTCATGCATCTCAATGGCAAATGCAGCGCCGAACCTTGATACTTGGCCGTGAGATACCCACTGGCGACGAATATCAATTAGAGATTGCCAAACGTCGTCTGGGTAAATTCCCTTGTTGGTTGGGCCAAAGCCACTGTAACCGGAGCATCCGTCTGGAAGCTGGAGTTTGGCGTGCTTCCGGGCATTGCTTTGCCCTGCGACTAGCCACACATCGCCGACGTGAATTCTGTTCAGGGTGATCGTCTCGCCCAAACATGAGAAGCTCACCGTGTATGGGCCGCCCTCCGGAAGTGGGTCGAGGCTCAATATCCATTGGCCGTCACGCGAGACCGCTGCCGCAGAAATGAAATCGGCCTCGGCTTGGACTAAAGCGCTATCTGGCGCTGAGCCCCAGAAAACATGAGGCACCCCTCTCTGCAGCACAGCGCCATGCCCGTATACAGCGGAAAGCCGGAAAGGGCGCTCCGGTGTCAGGTCGTATATCACTGTTCGTTGCTGATCGTCTTGTCCAGTCGCTTCAGCTCCGAACGCATCCAGACATGCGGGTCAGGGCCCGCACTGGCGGCAGGTGGCGCAGCGAGCAGCCGGGCAGCTGCGGCGCGGATTGCGGCGCCAATGTCAACGGCTTCGCCAGAGACTTCGTAGGTGCGGCCGTCCCATTCCTGCGCGATCTGCTCGATGACGTGCGGCAGCGTGGTGGCGGTGTCGGTCATGTGTCTTCTCTTGTGTGCGGCACCGGCTGGTGCCGGTGCTGGATTGGACCACGCGGCCAAGCGGCGCTCAGGGGAGAATTCGGGGAGAAATTCCGATTTCGGAGCGGCCGTGCATCTATCGAATTGCTGCGGGAGCAAGGCGCTGGCGAACTCGCACACGTGATAGCAGGCAGGGGATATGGCTGTAATTGACCCACGGCGCTCCCAATGCCGGCGGTTGGTACTGCTGCTGTGGTGTCAATCGGCCAACACCTTGTCGAGCTCTGGAAAGTGTTTGTGCAGGTCCTCAGGCTGCAGGTGGGTGTACCGCTTCAGCTGCGTCCAGTTCGTGTGCCCGCTGACCAAGGCGACCTCCTGGATGCTCAACCCATGCTGGAATAGCCGCGTGATGCCGGTGTGCCGCAGGTCGTGGAAACGCAAGTCCTTGATGCTCGGTATACCGGTCTGGGCAATCCGGTCACGCGTGCGCTCGAAGGCGGCGCAAACCGAGTCGGTGTCATGGGGGAAGACGCGCTCATCAAGCTTTGGGACCTGCTCCAACAACGTCCAGGCGTCACCCAGCAGGGGCACCACCTGGTCGTTGCCCACTTTGCGCTTCGGGTGCTTCACGTCCCGAATCACGATCGTGCGGCGCTTCGGGTCCACGTCGGCCCAGCGCATGCGCGTGAGCTCACCGGCGCGGCGGGGCAGGGCGATGGCCATCTTGTAGATCAGCACCATGTTGATGGCGGTCTGGTGGTGAGCGTTGCGCCGCTCAAACTGTTCCAGCAGCGCGTCCTCCTCGGCTTGGCTCACGATCCGGATCACCTCCCGGCTCTTGGCCGTGAGTCCGTCCTCGCGCAGCTTGCGCATGCCCAGGTCCACCTCGCTGGGGTCCACCGGGATACCGTGCGCGTAAGGCGCCGCGTGGATCGCGGCTGAAACCACTGACAGGTTGGCCAGCACCGTGGCCGGTGTCACGCCGTCTTCCGCGCGCCGGCGCACGGCGAAGTCCACCAGGTGCTTCGCGCGCAGATCGCCCAGCAATACTTTGCTGAACACGCCGGCCATGTACTCGTGGTTGGCGATGGTGGAGCGGCCCAGCGGCCGGAGCTTCCGCTGGTAGCCCAGGTGCTGCTCAATCAGCTCGCCGACTGTCATACGCGCGCCGATGGCGACCGCCGGCCCGTCCTTGCGCACCTTCGCTTCCAGGCGCTGCGCCCAGCTCCTGGCCATGGCCTCGGTCGGGAACGTTTTGGACTCGCTAAATACAATTCGGCCCGCCTCTTTGAGCCGGACCTGAGCCAGCCAGCCGTCGCCGCGGCGCGTGATGGAAGCCATGGTACTTGTGCCTCTTGTCGGTGTGATCGGTCGGTGCAACGGGCGCCGATTGTTGCACCGCCAGTTGCACTGGACGCCCGTTTAAGCCCGGCAAAGCCCTGAAATCCACTGTTCAAAACAACAGCTCTAAAGTCGATCCTGGCGTGCAGACTCAAACAAATCAACAACTTAGTGCAGACGTGAGCCCCTGGCGCCTGTCCGTCGCTCCCATGCTGGACTGGACCGACCGCCACTGCCGCTACTTCCACCGCCTCATCACGCGCCACACCCGGCTCTACACCGAGATGGTGACCACCGGCGCGCTGCTGCACGGCGACAAGCCGCGCCACCTCGACTTCAACCCCGAGGAGCATCCGCTGGCGCTGCAGCTCGGCGGCAGCGAGCCGTCGGACCTCGCCGCCTGCGCCCGGCTCGCGCAGGACTGGGGCTACGACGAGGTCAACCTCAATTGCGGCTGCCCCAGCGAGCGGGTGCAGCGCGGCGCCTTCGGCGCCTGCCTCATGGCCGAGGCCGACCTGGTGGCCGAGGGCGTAAAGGCCATGCGCGACGCGGTGGACATCCCGGTGACGGTGAAGCACCGCATCGGCATCGACCGCATCGAGTCCTACGACTTTGTGCGCGATTTCGTTGGCACCGTGGCCGAGGCCGGCTGTGAGGTGTTCATCGTCCACGCCCGCAATGCCTGGCTGCAGGGCCTGAGCCCCAAGGAAAACCGCGAGGTGCCGCCGCTGCGCTACGGCTTCGTGTACCGGCTCAAGCAGGACTTTCCGCAGCTCACCATCGTGCTCAACGGCGGCGTCAAGGGCGACGACGAGATTGCCGAGCACCTGCGCCACGTGGATGGCGTGATGGTCGGCCGGCAGGCCTACCACGAGCCTTGGAGCATGGCGGACTGGGACGAGCGCTTCTACGGCGACGCACCCGCCCCGCGCGACCGCGCGGAAGTCGAGCGCCTGATGGTCGAGTACATGGCGCGCCAGGTGCCGCGCGGCGTGGCCTGGTCGCATGTCGCGCGCCACATGCTGGGCTTGTGGAACGGCATGCCCGGCGCGCGCCGCTGGCGTCAGGTGTGGAGCGACCACCGCCTGAAGCAGGAGGCGCCGCAGACCGTGTGGCGCCAGGCGCAGCGGCCCGCCGTGGCGGCCTGAATTGCCGCCAGCCGCTCATCTCCAGTCCCTGGCCCGCGCCAGGGGATAACTTCTCCACCCATTCCAGTGGCGGAGGCGGCCCGGAAACTGCCTTGGGCGGTGGCAGCCGGGCAGGACCGCATGGGCGCCGTCCAGGTCCGCTGCAACATTGCCGCGGCAGTCCGCCGCGGGGCGGGTCACGGAGGAGTCGCGATGACAAAGTCCCAGCCGGCACGGCAGTCCGTTCGCCGAGCGTCCTGAGGGGCGCGCCATGTGGTGGACCGTCCTGATCAGCGTGCTGGCCACGCTGGCCGTGGCCTTCGTGGCCATGAACCTGATGTCGGGCGAGAAAAAGATCCAGGAGCAGCTGGACCGCCTCTACGACACCCACGATCCCCAGTTCCGCCGCTCGATGAGCGTGCTGCTCGGCCCGCCGCTGCTCGAAGGCAACCGCGTGCAGGAGCTGCTCAACGGCGACCAGATCTTCCCGGCGATGCTGGAGGCCATCCACGGCGCCAAGCGCAGCATCACCTTCGAGACCTTCATCTACTGGAAGGGAGAGATCGGCGACCGCTTCGCCGAGGCCCTGGCCGAGCGGGCCCGCCTCGGCGTCAAGGTGCACGTGCTGCTGGACTGGGTGGGCAGCATGAAGATGGAAGACCGCTACCTGCAGCAGATGAAGGAGGCTGGCGTGGCGGTGGAGCGCTACCACAAGCCGCACTGGTCGCACCTGGCGCGGCTGAACCAGCGCACGCACCGCAAGGTGCTGGTGATCGACGGGCACCTGGGCTTCACCGGCGGCGTGGGCATCGCCGACGAGTGGCAGGGCCAGGCGCAGGACGAGGACCACTGGCGCGACACGCACTTCCGCGTCGAGGGGCCGGTGGTGGCGCAGATGCAGGCCGTGTTCGTCGACAACTGGATCAAGGCCACGGGCTGCGTGCTGCACGGCGACGACTACTTCCCGGCGCTGCCGCCCGTGGGCGAGCAGCCGGCGCAGATGTTCAGCAGTTCGCCCACGGGCGGCAGCGAGAGCATGCACTTGATGTACCTGATGGCCATCACGTCGGCGCGCGAGACCATCCACCTCTCCAGCAGCTACTTCGTGCCCGACAGCCTGGCGGTGCAGGCGCTGGTGGATGCGCGCAAGCGAGGCGTGCGGGTGTGCCTGATCACGCCGGGCCGCCACATCGACACCGCCACGGTGCGCCGCGCCTCGCGCGCGCGCTGGGGCCCGTTGCTGGAGGCGGGCGTGGAGATCGCCGAGTTCCAGCCCACGATGTTCCATTGCAAGGTGCTGGTGGTGGACTCGCTGCTGGTGTCCGTGGGCTCAACGAACTTCGACAACCGCAGCTTCAGGCTCAACGACGAGGCCAACCTGAACGTGCTGGACGCCGCCTTCGCGCGCCGGCTGATCGCCGTGTTCGAACAGGACTGGCAGCGCGCGAAGCAGGTGAGCTTTCAGGCTTGGCGGCACCGGCCGTGGCGGGAGAAGCTCATCGAGCACGCGGCCGCGTTGCTGCGGACGCAGCTGTAGCCGGCACCCGCGCCGGCCACGTCGCCAGCAGCAACCCGGCCAGCGCCAGCGCGCAAGCCACGGCGTGCGCCGCCGTGAAATGCTCGCCCAGCAGCAGCACGCCGATGGCCGCGGCGGACAGCGGCAGCATCACCGTGAACACGCCGGCCTGCTGCGCCGGCACGCCTTTCAAACCCTGCATCCACAGCCAGACGCTGACCATGCTGGCCGCCAGCGCATAGAACAGCAGCAGCGCCCAGGAGGCGGGAGCCACTTGGGCGAAGTCGAAGCTCAGCGCCTGCCAGATCCCGAAGGGCGTCACCAGCAGCAGGCCCCAGACGTTGATCAGCGCGCTGATGCGCCGCGGCGATAGGCTGGCCGTCAGCCGCTTGCCGATCACGACGTAGCTGGCCTCGCACAGCACCGCGGCCAGCAGCAGTGCATAGCCCCACCAAGGCGCCGCCGTGGTGCCGGGCGTACTGCGCGCGAAGGCCAGCAGCGCGATCCCAGCCACCGCGCAGGCGATGCCCAGCGCCGATCGCGGCGTGATGCGTTCCTTGAGTAGCGCCCACGACAGCAGCGCCACCGCCGCCGGGATGCCGGCCATGGTCACGCCCGCAGCCAGCGCCGAGGTGGCCTGCACGCCGAAGAGCATGCAGATGGAAAACAGGAAGTTGCCGAAGAAGCTCTGCGCGAACAGCAGCCGCTTTTCCGCCGCGCCCAGTGCCGGCTCGTCGGCCGGGCGCCTGATCCAGCCCGCCATCGCCACCGCCGCGATGCCGAAGCGCAGCCATGCCAGCAGGAACACCGGAAACACCGCCACCAGCAGCTTCGACAGCCCGACGTAGCTGCCGACCAGGGCCATGCTCGCGGCCAGGGACAGGACGGAGAGCAGGGGGAAGTGGGGCGTGGGACGGGCGGACGGTGGGGCGGACATCAAGACTGCGGCCTGGGGAACAGCGTGGGGGCGGGGAGTGTGCCTCAGGAGGGGAAGGGATTCGATCGCAGCGCTGATGCCCTTCAGAACAGCTTTCCGCGCGATGGCCTTGCCAGTGCCGGGCGTACTCAAAACGCATCCACATACCTCTCCAATTCCCAAGCGCTGACATGCCGCGTGTATTCCGCCCATTCCAGCCGCTTGAGCCGCACGAATTCCTTCACGAGTGCGGGTGAGAGGGCGCTGACCAGCACCTCGTCCGCTTCTAGCGCGTCCAGCGCCTGTGCCAGGCTGTGCGGCAGCGAGCGCAGGCCCAGCTCGGAGAGCACTTGCGGTGGCGCTTCCAGCAGGTCCACGTCCACGTCCGGCCCCGGGTCCAGCTCGCGCTCGATGCCGTCCAGCCCCGCCGCCACCATCCCGGCCAGTGCCAGGTAGGGGTTGGCGCTGGCATCCGGCAGCCGCCACTCGAAGCGGCCGTGCAGATCGCGCACGAGCGCCGTGCGGTTGTCCGGGCCGTGCGCGATGAACTTGGGCGCATAGCCCGGGCCGGAGAGGGTGGGGCGCAGCCGCTTGTAGGAGTTCACCGTCGGCGCGGCCAGCGCACACAGCGCCGCGCTGTGTGCCAGCACGCCGCCCACGAAATGCCGCCCCAGCGGCGACAGCGCCCGGCCGCGGTCCACCGCGCCATCGGGCAGGTGCGGCGTGAACAGGCTGCGCGCATCCACGCCTTCGCCTTCCCACAGTGACACGTGCACGTGCATGTCGCTGCCCGCCTGGTCGGCGAAGGGTTTGGGCATCAGCGAAAACAGCATCCCGTGCTGCTGCGCGATGGCGTGTGCCGCCTGCTTGAACAGCATGAACTGGTCCGCGCACGACACCGCGTCGATGTGGCCGAAATTCACCTCGTACTGGCCCGGCGCCTCCGCATGCTCCAGCTGCATCACGTCCAACCCGCAGCGCTCCAACGCCTCGCGCAGCTCGTGCAGGTAGCCGGCCTGGCGCGGCAGCGTCTTCAGGTCGTAGGCGGGCTTGTCCAGGCGCTCCTGCGCGTCGGCCGGCACGACGCGGTCGCCCTCGCGGCGCAGCAGGAAGAACTCCGGCTCCAGGCCCACGCGCAGCGTCCAGCCCTGCACCTCCAGCGGCGACAGCGCACGGCGCAGCACCTGGCGCGGGTCGGCATCGAAGGGTTCGCCCGCGACGAAACCGTCGGCCACGATGCGCGCCACGCCGGGCAGCCAGGGCAGGGCCACCAGCGACGAGGCCTGCCCGCGCGCGTGGTAGCGGGCGCGCTCGCCCGTGCGCGGCAGCGCGCTGCCCCAGATCGCCGGCCCGGCGAAGCCCGCGCCGTCGGTCAGCACGTCGTCAAGGTGCGCCAGCGGCACGAATTTCCCGCGCGCCGCGCCGTGCAGGTCGGTGAACTGCACCAGCAGCGTGTGGATGCCTTGCTTCTTCAGCCGCTCGCGCAGGTCTTTCATGTACTTGCTCCGTCAATGCGCAGCCAGGTGGTCTTGAGCTCGGTGTACTTGTCGAAGGCGTGCAGGGATTTATCGCGCCCGTTGCCGCTCTGCTTGAAGCCCCCGAAGGGCACGGTGATGTCGTCCTCGTCGTACTGGTTGACGTGCACCGTGCCCGCCCGCAGGGCCCGCGCCACGCGGTGCGCGCGGCTCAGGTTGTCGCTCCAGACGCTGGCCTGCAGCCCGTACGGCGTGGCATTGGCGATACCCACCGCCTCGGCCTCGTCACGGAAGCGCAGCACCGCCTGCACCGGCCCGAAGATTTCCTCCTGCGCGATGCGCATGCGGTGGTCCACGCCGTCGAAGAGCGTGGGCTCGACGTAGTGCCCGCCGCTGTCCAGCCGCACCTGCCGCCCGCCCGCCAGCAGCCGCGCGCCCTCGGAGCGCCCGGCCTCGATGTAGCCCAGCACCGTGCGCAGCTGCACCTCGTCCACGATCGCGCCCATGGCCGTGCCCGGCAGCAACGGGTCGCCCGGCGCGTGGCGCGGCAGCTGCGCCGCAAGCAGTTCGATGAACTTGTCGGCGATGTCCTCGTGCACCAGCACGCGCGAGGGCGCATTGCAGCTCTCGCCCTGGTTGAAGTACATGCTGCCTGCCGCGGTGGCGGCGGCGCGCTGCAGGTCGGCGCAGTCCGGAAACACGATGAAGGCCGACTTGCCGCCCAACTCGTTGAACACCCGTTTCAAATTGCTGCGCCCGGCGTACTCCAGCATGCGCCGCCCAGTGCGCGTGGAGCCGGTGAAGCCGATGGCGTCCACGTCCATGTGCAGCGCCAGCGCCTCGCCGGCCTCCGCGCCATGGCCCGGCACCACGTTGAACACACCCGGTGGCAGCCCCGCCTCCAGCGCCAGTTCGGCCAGCCGCAGCGCGGTGAAGGGCGATTTCTCGCTGGGCTTGAGCACCAGCGAGTTGCCCATGGCCAGCGCCGGCGCGATCTTCCAGGCCGCCATGATCATCGGGTAGTTCCAGGGCACGATCGCCCCGACCACGCCGACGGGCTCGCGCGTGATCAGCGCCAGCGCCGTCTCCGCCGTCGGCGCGATCTCGTCATAGCGCTTGTCCAGCGCCTCGGCGTACCAGGCGATGCAGCGCGCCGTGGCCGGCACGTCCACCGCCAGCGCATGGCCGATGGGCTTGCCCATGTCCAGCGTCTCCAGCAGCGCCAGCTCCTCGCGCGCGCCGAGCACGGCCTCGGCGAAGCGCTGCAGCACCTTCTTGCGCGCCGCGGGCGGCTGCTTCGCCCAGCGCCGGTCCTCGAAGGCGGCACGGGCGCTGCGCACGGCGGCGTCCACGTCGGCCTCGCGCCCGCGCGCCACCGCGCCCAGGAGCCGGCCGTCCACCGGCGAGTATTTGTCATAAGACACGCTGTCGGCGGCTTCGACGCGGCGGCCTTCGATGAAACAGCGGCCGTCCGGACGCGCCTCGGCGGCGCGGGCATGCCAGTCGATGGCAGGGCGGTTCATGGGGGACTCCTTCAAGGAGAGCTTCGTCATGCCCGCGCAGGCGGGCATCCACGCTGGCCGGGATGCTGCCCGGAGTTCGTGGACACCCGCCTTCGCGGGTGTGACGAGGTGATTGGGTTCGTCATCGCGAAACGGAATCAGAGCCAGCCGTTGCGCTGGGCATCGTCCAGGGTCAGGTCCAGGCAGTACCGGATCAGCGCCGCCATCTCGTCGAGCTGCGCGCGGGTGATCACCAGCGGTGGCGCGACGATCATGCGGTCGCCCACGGCGCGCATGATCAACCCGTTGCCGAAGCAATGGCCGCGGCAAACCATCGCGATATCGATCTCCGGCGCGAAGGGTTCATTCGTGTTCTTGTCGCGCACCAGCGTCAGCGCGCCCATCAGCCCGCAGGTCTGTACCTCGCCCACCAGCGGGTGCTCGGCGATCTGCCGGTACAGCTCGGCCATGTACGGGCCGGTCTCCTCGCGCACGCGCTCCACCAGCTTCAGCTCGCGGATCAGGTTCAGGTTGGCCACGCCCACGGCGCAGGCCACCGGGTGGCCAGAGTAGGTGTAGCCGTGGGTGAACTCGCCTCCCTTCTCGATCAGCGCCTCCGCCACCCGCTGGCCCACCATCACGCCGCCCAGCGGCACGTAGCCGCTGGTCACGCCCTTGGCGAAGGTGATGAGGTCCGGCTTCGTGCCGAAGCGCTCGCAGCCGAACCACTGGCCGGTGCGCCCGAAACCACAGATCACCTCGTCGCTGACCAGCAGGATGCCGTAGCGGTCGCAGATGCGCTGGATCTCCGGCCAGTAGCTCTGCGGCGGCACGATCACGCCGCCCGCGCCCTGCAGCGGCTCGCCGATGAAGGCGGCCACGTTCTCGGCGCCGATCTCCAGGATCTTGTCCTCCAGCCACTGGGCCGCCTGCAGCCCGAAGTCCTCGCGCGAGAAGCCCAGGCGCCGCCCGTGCTCCCACCAGTGCGGCTGCTCGATGTGCACGATGCCGGGAATGGGCAGCCCGCCTTGCTCATGCATGCCCGGCATGCCGCCCAGCGAGGCGCCGGCCATGGTCGAGCCGTGGTAGCCGTTCCACCGGCTGATGATCACCTGCCGCTGCGGCTGGCCCATCAGCGCCCAGTAGCGCCGCACCATGCGTACCACCGTGTCGTTGCTCTCCGAGCCCGAGCTGGCGAAGAAGACGTGCTGGAACTGCGGCGGTGTCAGCTGCGCCAGCAGCTCCGCCAGCTCGATGGCCGGCGGCGTGCTGGTCTGGAAGAAGCTGTTGTAGAAGGGCAGCTCCTGCAGCTGGCGCGTGGCGGCGTCGATCAGCGGCTGCTGCCCGTAGCCCACGTTCACGCACCACAGGCCCGACATCGCGTCGAGGATGCGCTGGCCCTCGCTGTCCCAGAGGTAGATGCCCTCGCCACGGGTGACGATGCGCGCGCCGCGCGCCGCCAGCGCCTTGAAGTCGGTGAAGGGGTGCAGGAAATGGGCCGCATCGGCGGCCTGCCAGTCGCGGGTGCTGCGGCCGCGGTAGAGGTGGTTGGTCATGGCTCCGTCCTGTAGCTGTGTGGTGTCAGACGTGCAACAGCAGGTGCTCGCGCTCCCAGGGCGAGATCACCTTCATGAACTCGGCGAACTCGGTTTCCTTGACCTCGGTGTAGACGGTGACGAACGCCTCGCCCAGCACCTCGGCCAGCGCCTCCTCCGCGCGCAGCTTCTCCAGCGCCTCGCCCAGGCTGCGCGGCAGCGCGTAGTCGCCCAGGTACGCGTCGCCCTTGCACTCGGGCGTGGGCTCGATGCGGTTCTTGATGCCCAGCCAGCCGCAGGCCAGCGTGGCCGCCAGCGCCACATACGGGTTGGCATCGGCACCCACGACGCGGTTTTCCACCCGCCGCGCCGCCGGCGGCGCTACCGGCGAGCGGATGCCCACGGTACGGTTGTCGGTGCCCCACTGGATGTTGATGGGCGCGGCCGTGAAGCGCGCCAGGCGCCGGTAGCTGTTGACGTAGGGCGCGAACAGCGCCATCGCCGCGGGCACGTACTTTTGCAGCCCGCCGATGTACCAATAGAACTCGCGGCTGGGGCTGCCGTCGGGGTTGCTGAAGATGTTGAGCCCCGTGTCCTTGCGCAGCACGCTCTGGTGGATGTGCATGGCGCTGCCGGGCTCGCCGGCGATGGGCTTGGCCATAAAGGTGGCGAACATGTCGTGCCGCATGGCCGCCTCGCGCACCGTGCGCTTGAAGAAGAAGACTTCGTCCGCCAGCCCCAGCGGGTGGGCGTGGAAGAAGTTGATCTCCATCTGCCCGGCGCCGATCTCGTGGATCAGCGTGTCCACGTTGAGCTCCATCTTCTCGCAGTAGTCGTAGACGTCCTCGAACAGCGGATCGAACTCGTTGACCGCGTCGATGGAGTAGGCCTGGCGCGAGGTTTCGGCGCGGCCGCTGCGCCCGATGGGCGGCTTCAGCGGCATGTCCGGGTCGGTGTTGCGCGCCACCAGGTAGAACTCCAGCTCGGGCGCGACCACCGGCTCCAGCCCTTCGGAGGCGAAGAGGTCGCACACCCGGCGCAGCACCGAGCGCGGGGCGAAGGGCACCAGGCGTCCTTCGCGGTCGAAACAGTCGTGGATGACCTGGGCGGTGGGGTCGGTGGCCCAGGGAACGATGCGCACCGTGGCCGGGTCCGGGCGCAGGTGCATGTCTCGGTCGGTGGGGGTGATGACGTCGTAGTAGGGGCCTTCTTCCGGGAACTCGCCCGTCACCCCCATCGCCACCACGATTTCCGGGAGCCGCATCCCGCGGTCCTCGGTGAACTTCTCGCGCGGCAGGATCTTGCCTCTTGCCACGCCGGTGAGGTCAGGAACCAGGCACTCGATCTCCGTGACGCGGTGCTGGTCCAGCCAGTGTTCCAGGTCGCTGTATGTGAAGTCTTTGCGTCCCACCATCGGCTATTCCTCCTGTCGGTTGTGGCGGCGCGCCGCCCGTTCGCTGCAGGCCAGGCCGAAAGCCCGCAGCAGCCGCATCGATACCGGGTTGTCTCGGGCACGCCATTCCGGATGCCACTGCACGCCCAGTGCGAAATCCATGCCCTGCACGGAAAAGGCCTCGATCAGCCCGTCCGGTGCGCGCGCTTCCACGCGCAGCCCCGGGGCGAGCCGGTTCACCGCCTGTCCGTGCACCGAGTTGACGCGGAAGGCCGCGTCGTGAATCACCGTCTCCAGCAGCCCGCCGGGCTCCAGGCGCACCTCGTGCGCCGGCGCGTACTGCGACTCCGCCGTCTCGCCCTGGCCGCGGTGGTCCGCGTAGCCGGGCAGGGCGTGCACCGCCTGGTGCAGGCTGCCGCCCAGCGCCACGTTGAGCTCCTGCGCGCCGCGGCAGATCGCCAGCAGCGGCAGCCGGCGTTCGACGAGGCGGGGAATGAAGGGCAGCGTCCAGGCGTCGCGCGCCGGGTCCAGCGGCAGCGTGGCGTCGTGCACCGCCTCGCCGAAATGGCTGGGGTGCACGTTGGACGGCGAGCCCGTGAGCAGCACGCCGTCGGCCAGGTCCAGCAGCGGGTCCAGCTCCTGCACCGACGCATCGGGCACCACCAGCGGCAGCGCGCCGGCCAGCCGCACGGCCTCCACGTACTTGGCGCCGGCGATGTGGAAGGGGTGCTGTCCCAGCAGCCGGTTGCAGGCCGGTACCAGCACCACCGGCAGCCGCTGCTTCATGGCCGGGCTCATGGCCGGAGCTCCGCGTTCAGGCCGCGCGGCGCAGCGCGCCGGCCAGCGTGTCCACGATGCGGTCGATGTGGCTCTTCTCGATGATCAGCGGCGGCGACAGCGCGATGGTGTCGCCCGTGGTGCGGATCAGCACGCCTTGCTCCCAGCAGTCCAGGAACACGTTGAAGGCGCGCTTGGCCGGCGCGTCGGGCATGGGCGCCAGCTCCACGCCGCCCACCAGGCCGATGTTGCGCACGTCCACCACATGCGGCAGGCCCTTGAGGGAGTGAATGGCCTGGCCGAAGTAGTCGTGCAGTTCGCCGGCGCGGGTGAGCAACTGCTCTTCCTCGTAGGTCCGCAGCGTGGCCAGCGCCGCCGCGCAGGCCAGCGGGTGCGCCGAATACGTGTAGCCGTGCGGGAACTCGATCAGCTGCTCCGGCCCGTGCATGAAGGCGTCATGAATGGCGCGCTTGGCGAACACCGCGCCCATGGGCACGCAGCCGTTGGTCAGGCCCTTGGCCACGGTCATGAGGTCGGGCGTGACGCCGAAGGTCTGCGCCCCGAAGGGCTGCCCGGTGCGCCCGAAGCCGGTGATGACCTCGTCGAAGATCAGCAGGATGCCGTGGCGGTCGCAAATCTCGCGCAGCCGCTGCAGGTAGCCCACGGGCGGCAGCAGCACGCCGGTGGAGCCGGCCACGGGCTCGACGATCACCGCGGCGATGGTGCTGGGGTCGTGCAGCGCGCACAGCCGCTCCAGGTCGTCCGCCAGCTCCGCGCCGTGCGCGGGCTGGCCGAAGCTGTAGGCGTTGCGCGCCGGGTCGTGGGTGTGGCGCAGGTGGTCCACGCCCGAGAGCAGCGTGCCGAACAGTTTTCTATTGCCGACGATGCCGCCGACCGAGATGCCGCCGAAGTTCACGCCGTGGTAACCGCGCTCGCGCCCGATGAGCCGGGTGCGGCTGCCCTCGCCGCGCACGCGGTGGTAGGCCAGCGCCATCTTCAGTGCCGTCTCCACCGACTCGGAGCCGGAGTTGGTGAAGAACACGCGGTCCAGTCCCGGCGGCGTCAGCCTCACCAGTTCCTCGGCCAGCTCGAAGGCCTGGGGATGGCCCATCTGGAACGGCGGGGCGTAGTCCAGCACGGAGGCCTGCTGCGCGATGGCCTGCACGATGCGCGGGCGCGCATGGCCGGCATTGACGCACCACAGCCCCGCCACACCATCGAGCACCTGCCGGCCCTCGGGTGTCCAGTAGTGCATGCCTTCGGCGCGGGCCAGCAGGCGTGGCGCCTGCTTGAACTGCCGGTTGGCCGTGAAAGGCATCCAGTGAGCGTCGAGGGAAGGGCTGTCGGTAGTGCGGTCGGTGGTCATGGGCTCTCAACACAAGCGCGGCCCTGCAGCCGCGGGCCGTTCCAGTCTAGTCCCGGGCAAGGGGGGCTGCAGGCGAGCGCCGTGCGGGCCCGGCGCGGGCGTGGGAAGTCTTTCCGGCGAGCTGATGCGCAGGTGCATGCGCAGCGGCCTTGTCATCGGGGCAAACCCATGGTGCATGCGCGGCCTGGCGCCGTTCCCGTGCCTTCTCAACCAAGCCGTCCCTTGCAGGCGACCCTGTATTGGGGTGGGTCATCCATCGCCCGCGCGTCGGTTGCACGGGCATCCTCCGAGCCGCGAACACGTCCAAGGATGTGCAGGAGGACTCGCATGGCGGTGGACCCGGGTTGGCTGGCAGCGCAGCGCGAACAGGCGCTGGCGATGGAGCGGGAGATCGGGCGCGTGGTGGTGGGGCAGGCGCGCGCGATCCGGCTGGTGAACATTGCCGTGTTCGCCCGCGGCCACGTGCTGCTGCAGGGCGACGTGGGCGTGGGCAAGACCACGCTGCTGCGCGCCTTCGCGCGCGTGGTGGGCGGCGCCTTCGCGCGGGTGGAAGGGACCATCGACCTGATGCCCGCGGACCTGCTGTACCACACGCACATCACGGCCGAGGGCCGCCCGGCGGTGGACCCCGGGCCGCTGATCGCTCATGGCCCGGAGCTGGCGGTGTTCTTCTTCAACGAGATCAACCGGGCACGGCCGCAGGTGCACTCGCTGCTGCTGCGCGCCATGGCCGAGCGCAGCGTCTCGGCCTTCAACCGCGAGATCGCATTGCCGCACCTGCTGGTGTTTGCCGACCGCAACCGCGTGGAGCGGGAAGAGACCTTCGAGCTGGCGGTGGCGGCGCGCGACCGCTTCCTGATGGAAGTGACGCTGGACACGCCCGCCGGCGCGGCCGAGCGCGAGGCGCTGGTGTTCGACCCGCGCTTCCACGACACCGACGCGCTGGTGGACACGCTGCCCGCGGGGCTGGTGTCGCACCGCGAACTGGGTGCACTGTCCGCAGTCCTTCAGAGCCACATACAGGCTTCTCCCACGTTGCGGCGCTACGCGCTGGCGTTGTGGCGCGCCACCGAGCAGCCGGCAGAAAGCGGGGTGCGGCTGGCGCAGGCGGACGGCCTGGACCTGTCGCAGCTGGTGCTGGCCGGCGCCAGCCCGCGCGGCATGAGCATGCTGCTGCGCGCCGCGCGCGTGGCGGCCTGGCTGGAGGGCCGCGATCACCTGGTGCCGGAAGACCTGCAGGCGGTGTTCCACGAGGTGCTGGCGCACCGGCTGGTGCTGCAGCCGGTGTACGAGCTGCGCCGCGCGACGCTGGTGCCGGCGTTGACGGCCGCCATCCTGCAGGCGGTACCCGCGCCCTGAGCCGCCATGGACGCCACGCCGGCCGAGTTCTTCTACCGGCTGCCCGCGCCGGCGCAGGGCCTGCGCCCGGGCGCGCACCGCGGACAGGGTGGCGAGGGCGGTCTGGAGTTCCGCGGCCATGCCGATTGGCTGCGTGCGCCGGATGCGCGCCGGCTGGACTTGCGCGCCACGCTGCGCGATCCCTTCCAGCGCTGGCAGGTGCGGCTGCACAGCCCGCCGCGGGCGCAGACGGTGTGGCTGATCGCCGACGTCTCGGGCTCCATGGCCTTCGGCGCGCCGCGGCGCAAGCTCGACCTGCTGGCGGACTTCGCCCAGAGCCTGGCCTGGTCCGCCTGGCGCACGGGCGATCCCTTCGGCTGCGTGGCCTGCGACGACCGTGTGCGCGAGGAGCTGCTGTGGCCGCCCGCGCACCAGGCCGGCCGGACGCTGGACCTTTCGGCGCGGCTGCGCGCGCTGCAGCCGGTGGGCCGCGGCAGCCGGGCGCTGGCACAGGCGGCAGCCGTGACCGGGCGGAGGCGGGCGCTGCTGTTCCTGGCTTCGGATTTCCACGTGCCGCTGGAAGAACTGCGGCGTTGGCTGTCGGCCTTCGCAGCGCACTGGGTGGTGCCGGTGGTGGTGTGGGACCGGCGGGAATTCGAGCCCGGCGGCCGGGCCGGCCTGTTGCCGCTGGTGGATGCGGAAAGCGGCGAGCGCCGCCTGCTGTGGTGGCGGCCCGGCCTGCGCGCGCGCTGGGCCCAGGTGGCGCACGAGCGGCGCGAGGCCTTGAAGGCCGTGTTCGCACAGTCGCGGCTGCGGCCGCTGTTCATCGAGGGAAGGTTCGATGCGGATGCGGTTACGCGGTATTTCCTGCAGGGGTAGGGAGTGGATTCCAGAGCGGGGGTGCGGGCTGAGTCACGCATCCACGTTCCTTGCAGCCGCACTGCTCCTGTCCGTCGGAGCCGCCTTTGGCCAGGCTCTGCAGCTGCGCGAGATGGAGCCCCGCCGCTTCGGCTACCACCTCGGTGACGTCGTTGAGCGTCGCGCCGAGGTGGAGATCCCTGCCGACCTGCGGCTGGACCCGGAGTCGCTGCCCGTGCCGCGCCTCGGCACCTCGCTGGAGCTGCGCGAGGTGCGCTGGGAGCCGCCGCCGTGGTGGCGGCGCGGCGGCAGCGCCACGCTCCTGCTGCGCTACCAGGTGCTGCGCTCGCCCAGCGCGCCGCAACTGCTGGACCTGCCGCCGGTGACGCTGCGCTTCGTCGGCACCGCACGGCCGCAAGAAGCGCGGCTGGACGGATTGCCCATCCTGGTGAGCCCGCTGGTGCCCGAGCCGCCGCCGGAGCGCCGGGGCCTCGGTGCCCTGCAGCCCGACTTGCCACCGCCGCTCATCGATAGCCGTCCGTTGCACTCCCGGCTCGCAGTCGAAGCGCTGATAGCCGTGCTGGCCGGCGCGGCACTGCTGGGGAGCCTGCTGGGCTGGCCATGGCGGCGCCATCCACGCCACTTCGATCGCGCCTGGCGGCAGATACGCCGCTTGCCCGAGCCGGCCAGCGCGGTGCACTGGCGCCAGGCGATGACGGCGCTGCACCACGCGCTGGACCTCAGCGCCGGCGAGGCGCTGTTCGCGCCGGGGCTGGACGCCTTCCTGGCGCGCCGGCCGGCCTTCTCGCCGCTGCGCCCGCAGCTGGAGCGCTTCTTCGAGCTGTCGCGCCGCACCTTTTTCGCGCCCGGTGGCGAGGCCATCCCGGAGTTGGGCTGGCTCAAGGCGTTGTGCCGGCTGGCCCGGGTGCTGGAACGGGAGAGTGAGCGGTGACGCTGGCCCAGCCGCTGTGGTTGCTGCTGCTGCCACTGGCGCTGTTGCCCTGGCGGCGCAGCGCCGAGGCACCGGTGCTGCATGGCGCGCTGGCGCTGCTGCCGCCCGATCCGGCCAGCCGGCTGCTGTCGCTGCTGCTGCGCGCGCTGGGCTCCCTGGCGATTGCCGCGCTGGTGCTGGCGCTGGCCGGACCGCGGCTGGCCGAGCGCGCGGTGCAGCGGGTAGGCCGCGGTGCCGAGATCGTGCTGCTGCTGGATCGCAGCGGGAGCATGGACCAGAGCTTCGGCAGGGCGCGCAACGGCGGCGGCGAGGCGGCGCGTGGTGGGGGGCTGGCGGCCCAGGCGCGGGGCCGGGCCAAGAGCGACGTCGCGCGCGAGGTGCTGTCGGACTTCGTGGCCCAGCGTCCGAACGACCGCTTCGCGCTGGTGGCCTTCAGCGCCGCGCCCATGCCGGTGCTGGACTTCACGCAGCACACCGAGGCCGTGCAGGCCGCCATCGCCGCCGCCGCGGTCGGGCGCGGTCTCGGCGAGACGGACATCGGGCGCGGCGTGCTGGCGGCGCTGGACCACTTCGGGCAGCGCCCCTTTGCCGGGGGGCGCATCGTGATGCTGGTGTCCGACGGCGGCGATCACCTGGAGCCGGCCATGCGCGAGCGCATCACGCAGCGCATGCGGCGCGACCGCGTCTCGCTCTACTGGCTCTACCTGCGCTCGGCCGGCAGCCCGGGCCTGCAGCCGCCGCCGGGCAGCGACCCCGAGGCGGCCTCCAACGTGCCGGAGGTGTTCCTGCACCGCTACTTCGGCACGCTGGGCCCGCAGTACCACGCCTACGAGATCGAGGACCCGGCGGCGCTGCAGCGCGCGGTGGCGGACGTGGGCCGCCTGGCCGACCTGCCCAGCGCTTTCGAGGAACGGCTGCCGCCGCGGCCGCTGGACGGCGCCTGCTTGGCGGTGGCGCTGGGAAGCTGTCTGTTGCTTTGGGGGGCGCAATGCGTACAGCGCACACGCTGGGGCTGAGCCGCCGCGCGCGCCGGTATTTCCTGATGGTGCTGCTCGTCGCGGCACTGGGCGCGCTGGCGTGGGACGGGCTGGCGCAGTGGCGCGCGCAGGGCTGGAACACGGTGATCACGCAGCGGCAGGTCCTGGCCGCGGCCGGTGCGCAGGCCGCCAGCGCGCCGCAGGCGCTGCCGGCCGAGCTGCGCTTTGCCGTCGCGAGCGAGCAGGCCGCCGCCGGCAACGACGCGGCGGCGCTGGACGGCTGGCGCGCGCTGCAGTCCGGCACGCCGTTGGGCCGCGCCGCGCGCTTCAATGCCGCCAATGCACTGCTGCGCGAGGCCGCACGGCTGCGCGCGGGCGAGCAGCCCGGGCAGGCCATCGCGCTGGTGGAGCTGGCCAAGGAGAACTACCGCGAGCTGTTGCGCCAGGACCCGGGGCACTGGGCCGCCCGCTACAACCTGGAACGCGCTCAGCGACTGCAGCCCGATGCCGAGGACGCGGAGACGGCGCCCGCCGCCGCGCCGCGTGATGCGGAGCGCGCGCCCACCACGGCGCGCGGCGTGGCGCAGGGGCTGCCATGACAGGCGGCCGATTCGCCGCCCCGGCAGCGCTGCGCCGTGTCCTGGCCGGGCCGCCGGGGCGCCGGGCGCTGCTGCCGTGTGCCATCGGGCTGCTGCTCCTGGCGCTGGCCGATCCGCGGCTGCCGCTGGTGCGCGCGCAGGTGGAATCGGTGGTGGTGCTGGACATCACGCAGAGCATGGACGTGGTGGACGTGCAACTGCAGGGCCGCAGCGTTTCGCGGCTGGCGCTGGCGCGCGCCGCGCTGCACGAGGCGCTGGGGCGGCTGCCTTGCGGCTCGCGCATCGGGCTGGGCGTGTTCACCGAGCACCGCAGCGTGCTGCTGCTGGCGCCGCTGGAGGTCTGCGCGCACCTGCAGGAACTGCGCGGCGCGCTGGCGCGCATCGACGGCCGCATGGCGTGGAGCGGCAACAGCGAGGTGGCCAAGGGGCTCAACAGCGCGCTGCGCCTGGTGCGCGCGCTGCCCGAAGCGCCTTCGCTGGTCTTCGTCACCGACGGCCACGAGGCGCCGCCGCTGAACCCGCGCTACCGCCCGCCCATGGACGGCACCGACCGCGCCTCGGGCTGGCTGGTGGGCGTGGGAGGGCTGGCGCCGGTGCCCATCCCGCGCAGCGACCCCGAGGGCCGGCCGCTGGGCTTCTGGGGCGCGCGCGAGGTGCTGCAGGTCGAGCCTTACAGCCAGGGCCGCGGCGGCAGCGTGCAGGGCGAGCGCATGGTGGAGGACCCCGCCGGCCCCGCGCCACCCGACCTGGGCGCCACGCCGGGGCGCGAGCACCTGTCCTCCCTGCGCGAGCCCTACCTGCAGCGCCTGGCGCAGGAGACCGGCCTGCGCTACGCCCGGCTGCACCCGGGCGTGCCGCTGCTGGCGCTGCTGCGGGATCCGGCGCAGCAGCGACGCCAGCCGGTGCCGTTGCGCCCGCTACTGGTGGTGCTCGCGCTGGCATTGCTGGCGCTGCGGCATGCGGGCCGCGTGCGCCCGGGTGTTTGAGTCGGTCCGGGCATTCCACCCGCGTCCGGCTCGGGCCCGCTCGCCACGCTCCATCTGGTTGAGTGCGCTCCGGGTTGCTGGGGATGCGCGCGCCCACGCGCTGTGCTTGCTTCCTTCGTCGCACGGTGAAAAACGGCATTTCGCATTGTGAAGTTCTGGTTTTTCGCGGCGCAGCAATTTTTCTCATTACGGAAAACGGCATCCCGCATTGCGAGAGTGTTTTTGTAAGTGCTTGATTTTTTTGAAGAAAAAAATCTGTCTTATATAAGACATAAGTCTTCTGTCCGGCGCGTTCCGCCTTTAGGCTTTAGCCATCGATTCGCCACTTGCATCTCACCCCTGAAGGAGTACCTGATGAGCCAACTGACCCGCGAACAGCAGATCGCCGCCCTGGAGAAGGACTGGGCTGAGAACCCCCGTTGGAAGCTCGTGAAGCGTGGCTACAGCGCCGCCGACGTGGTGCGTCTGCGCGGCAGCCTGCAGCCCGAGTACACGCTGGCCCAGCGTGGTGCCGAGAAGCTGTGGGAGAAGGTCAACGGCGGTGCCAAGAAGGGCTACGTGAACGCCTTCGGCGCGATCACCGCCGGCCAGGCGATGCAGCAGGCCAAGGCTGGCCTGGAAGCCGTGTACCTGTCGGGCTGGCAGGTCGCCGCCGACGGCAACACCTCCGAGACGATGTACCCGGACCAGTCGCTGTACGCCTACGACTCGGTGCCGACCATGGTTCGCCGCATCAACAACACCTTCAAGCGTGCCGACGAGATCCAGTGGTCGCGCGGCATCAATCCCGGCGACGAAGGTTTCGTGGACTACTTCCTGCCCATCGTGGCGGACGCTGAAGCCGGCTTCGGTGGCGTGCTCAACGCCTTCGAGCTGATGAAGAACATGATCGCCGCGGGCGCCGCCGGCGTGCACTTCGAGGACCAGCTGGCCGCCGTGAAGAAGTGCGGCCACATGGGCGGCAAGGTGCTGGTGCCGACCCGTGAAGCCGTCGAGAAGCTGATCGCCGCGCGCTTCGCCGCCGACGTGATGGGCGTGCCCACCATTGTGCTGGCCCGTACCGACGCCGAGGCTGCCAACCTGCTGACCAGTGATTGCGACGACAACGACAAGCCCTTCATCACCGGTGAGCGCACCCAGGAAGGCTTCTACCGCGTCAAGAACGGCCTGGAGCAGGCCATCAGCCGCGGCGTGGCCTACGCGCCCTACGCCGACCTGGTGTGGTGCGAGACCGGCGTGCCCGACATCGGCTTCGCCCGCGAGTTCGCGCAGGCCGTGCACGCTGCCTGCCCGGGCAAGCTGCTGAGCTACAACTGCTCGCCCTCGTTCAACTGGCGCAAGAACCTGGACGACAAGCAGATCGCTTCGTTCCAGGAAGAGCTGTCGGCGCTGGGCTACAAGTACCAGTTCATCACCCTGGCTGGTATCCACATCAACTGGTACAACACCTTCCAGTTCGCCCATGCCTATGCCCGCGGCGAAGGCATGAAGCACTACGTCAACATGGTGCAAGAGCCCGAGTTCCAGGCGCGCGAGCAGGGCTACACCTTCGTGTCGCACCAGCAGGAAGTCGGCGCCGGCTACTTCGACGACGTGACGACCGTGATCCAGGGCGGCTCCTCCAGCGTCAAGGCGCTGACCGGTTCCACCGAGGAAGAGCAGTTCCACTGATCAACCAGATCCACTGAGCCTGTGCGTGGGGTGCGGGCTGCCGGCGAATCCAAGCCGGCCCTTCAGTGAGACATGCGGCGGCAACCCTGCCGCATGCAGCCCGACGGCTCAAACGGCCGTCGGGCTTTTTACTTTTTGGGCCGCTCAACGGGCAGGGCAGGGCGCACGGGCATACTCGCCGCCCGTTGCAACCCGGACCGTCGTCGCTTGAGCACCCAATTCCTGACGCCGCAGATGGCCGGCCTGCTCGCGCGCATGTCGCGCGTGAAGACCCCGCCGCTGCACACCATGACCCCGGCCGACGCGCGCGCGGCCTATACGCTGCGCGCCGAGGTGCTGGACCTGCCGCGAGCCCCGCTGGCGCGGGTGGAAGACTTCACGCTGCCCGCCGCCGACGGCACGGCGTTGCCCGCGCGCCTCTACGCGCCTTCGCACGAGCGGCTGCCGTTGCTGCTGTACCTGCACGGTGGCGGCTTCGTCATCGGCAACCTGGAGACGCATGACAGCCTGTGCCGCCAGCTGGCGCTGCGCAGCGGCGGCGCGGTGGTGGCGCTGGACTACCGGCTCGCGCCCGAGCACCGTTTCCCGACCGCGGTGGATGACGCCTGGGCCGCGCTGCACTGGTTGGCCCGGCACGCGCACACGCTGGGCCTGGACGCGTCGCGGCTCGCCGTGGGCGGCGACAGTGCGGGCGGCACGCTCGCGGCGGCCACGGCGCTGCACGCGCGCGACGTGGGGCTGTCGCTGGCGCTGCAGCTGCTGATCACGCCCGGCACCACGGCGCATGCCGACACGGCCAGCCACAAGCTCTTCGCCAGCGGCTTCGTGCTGGACGCGGCGGCGATTGCCTGGTTCTTCGATCACTACATCGACGTGCACCACCGCCGCGACTGGCGCTTCGCGCCGCTGGAGGCGGAGGTGGACGGCGTGGCGCCGGCCTGCCTGATCCTGGCGGAGTGCGACCCGCTGGTGGACGAGGGCGTGGCCTACGCCGACAAGCTGCGCCTGGCCGGCGTGCCCGTGGATCTGGAGCTCTACCGGGGCCTTACCCACGACTTCATCAAGATGGGCCGTGCCATCCCGCAGGCGGCTCAGGCGCAGCAGGTAGCGGCCGAAGCCCTGCGACAGGGGTGGGGCGGCTGACGTTAGACAACGTACATGGCTTGTGGAGCTACCGACCGCAACGTACAAGCAACTTGGTATGCGCTCCCGCCTTCGTGTCTACAGTCGAATGGCCGCTGGAGGAATGGCCGCTGGAGCGGCGCTGTCCCGGAGTGGCCGAGGCGAGGCACCGCCAGGCTACGGGGTGCTTGAAACCGCAGCACAACGTACATGGTTATAAACACTTCTCAACGCCTACCTGACACCACTTACCTGCAAACCGGCAACTGGCAGGACCTGGGGGAGGTCGCCCAAACGATCCGGCACGCCGTGTTCGTGGAGGAGCAGCGCATCCCGGCGGACCTGGAGCGCGATCCGGCCGATGCCGGTTGCATGCACGCCGTGGTCTTCAACGCGACTGGCCAGCCCGTGGGTACTGGGCGTCTGCTGCCGCTGTCCGACGGCGTCATGAAGCTCGGACGCCTGGCGGTGCTGCGCTCCTGGCGTGGTCACGGCATAGGCCAGGCGCTGCTGCAGGCCTTGTTGGAAGCGGCGCGCGGGCAGGGTGCGCGCGAGGTGATGCTGCATGCGCAGCAGTCCGCGGCGAGCTTCTACTTAGAGGCCGGCTTCGAGCCCCGTGGCGAGGAGTTCATGGAGGCAGGCATCCCGCACCTGGAAATGGTGCTTGGGTTGCAACGCGGGGATCGAGGCCAGTGACCTTGTTCGCGCATTCCCGCGCCTTCGCCGAGGGCTGACGGAAGCTTCCTACAGCAGCGCCTGCACCTTGCCCGCCATCTGTACCGCCGGCCTGGCTGGCCAGCGCGGCAGCTCCACGCGGGTACGGAAAGGCTCCGGCCCGTGCGTGAGCTCCACCGCCACCAAGCGCTGGCTCTCGCGCTCGCGCACCAGCACCGTCGAGCAGCGCGTGGCGTAGTGCGGCATGTCGATGAAAACGGAGGAGAGGTAACGCTCCACCTCCAGCGGCACGCCCGTGCTGGGCAATGCCGCATCGGGCGCCGGCGTGCGGTTGGACAGCGCCAACAGCAGGGTGTCGATCAGCCCGTCCACGTCGTCATGGCGCTGCAGCGCTTGCGCCAGATCCTGCTTGAGCTGCACAGTCTTGGGCCAGGGTGTGTCCAGCGCGGCATTGGACAAGCCGTGCACGCCGGGCCGCAGCGCGTGCGGAGCCGGGTGGTCAGTGCCGGTCCAGAAGAACTCGCCGCGCACGAGATCGGCCGCGAGCAGGTTGAAGGGGTTGTGCCGGGCGATGCTCAGCGCGTCACAGAAACCCGTTGCGTCCGCGCCACCCAGCAGCCATTGCGGGACGATTTCGCCGCGCGAAGGCGCGTCCGGCTGCACGGCGCCGGGCCGGCGCACGTTGGTGAGCATCGCCAGGCGGCCGGCGTCGGTGAAACCGCACCAGGTGCCACCGGCGCGCAGGTCCCGGCCGGCCACGATGCCTTCCGCCCAGCGGTGCAGCGCGGCGGCGGGGCGATCCAGAAACTCGTCACGGTTGGCGGCCAGTACGAGGTCGAAGCGGGGATGCATGTCCCACGCCAGGGCGATCAGGCACATGGCTCGAACACTTCCACGTGGCGGGGACCCGCCACCAGCAGCGCCAGCGCTGTTGCGGCGGCATGGGCGATGTGGGCCTCCAGCGCCGCATCGATGCCGCCGGGGCGGGCATAGGTTTCCATCAGCGTGCGCTGCCCGTCCATGTCCTGGGGTTGCGGCCGCTGCAGCAGCGCACAAAGCAGGTCCGGGTGCGCGCGCCGGAGTTCGGCCTGGAAGGTCTGCACGGCCAGTACGCACGCACCCAGATCGGGCAGAGCCACGCGGTAATACACGAAGAGCTGGCGCCCGTCCGGGGCTCCGGACGGGTCAGGCGGCATCCAGAGGTACGTCGTAGGGCAGGGGCGTGTGCCGCAGTGCCGGGCCATCCGGGCTGCGCAGATGCAGCGAGGGTGCCTGCAACGCCGCGATCTTCAGTTCCACCAGCGTCGCGGTGCGGCCCTGCAGCGTGGCGGCATCGACCACCATGCCCGAGGGCTGCGTTGGATCGTCGCCAGCGGCAAACACTTCCTGGCCTGGGGCTGCATCGGCGGCATCGCTGTCGAAGAGGAACGCTCGGCGCTTGGTCGTGCCACGGTACTGGCTACGTGCCACCACCTCCTGGCCCGGGTAGCAGCCCTTCTTGAAATTGACGCCGCCCACCAGTTCCAGGTTGATCATCTGCGGCACGAACTGCTCGGAGGTAGCGGCGGCCACGCGCGGCAGGGCGCTGCGCACTTCCAGCCAGCGCCAGGCCTCCTCGGACAGCGCGGGCAGTGCCGGCGGTTCACCTGCGGCCAGCAGCCAACGCGGCACGCCGTCGACGTCGGGCAGGCGCACCACGTCGGCGTCCTGCACCCGCGCGCGCTGCCAGGGCTGCTGCGGCGCGGTCTCGCCGAGCCAAGCTGCGGCGCGGGGACCGGCCAGGCCGTAGAGGCGCAGGTCGGTGGCCTCGCTGAGCTTGCACTTGGCGCGCAGCACGAACATCGAGAGCCGCTTGACACTGGCCGCGAGCACGTCGGCGCTGCAGGCCAGCAGCACCTCATCCGGCGCCGGGCGCCATATGACGAAGCTCGCCAGCAGGCGGCCCTTGGCGGTGCAGTAGCCAGCCAGGCGGGCGGTGGTGGCGTTGAGGGAGTTCACGTCCTGCGTAAGTTGGCCATGCAGGAAGGACGCGGCATCCTCGCCGCTCGCGCGCACCAGGCCCCAGTGCGTCAAAGGCGCGGCACCGTCGAAGGTACCTGCCTGAATGAGGGTGTCGGTCATGCGGCCATTATGATCAGCGGCTTTGCCCCGGGCGGGTGTTGGTGTGGTGATGAGGCGGATCTTGCTGGCGCTCGTGCTGCTGGTGGCCACGGTGACGCTGGCTGCGGGTGGCGTCGTGTGGTGGTGGTTGCAGCGGCCGCTGCAGCTGGAGTCGGCTTCGGTGGAGCTGTCCATCGAAGCGGGCGCCGCGCCGCGCGCGGTGGCACAGGCCTGGGTGCAGGCGGGAGTGCAGACCTCACCGCAGTTCCTCTACCAGTGGTTCCGTTGGTCGGGCCAGGCGCGCCAGATCCGCGCCGGTAGTTACGAGATCGAGCCCGGCGTCACGCCGCGGCAGTTGCTGGACAAGATGGTGCGCGGCGACGAGGTACTGGAGAGCGTGCGCTTCATCGAGGGCTGGACCTTCAGGCAACTACGCGCCGAGCTGGCTCGTGCCACGACGCTCAAGCCCGCCACAGCTACCCTCAGCGACGCAGAACTCATGGCTGCCCTGGGTGCGCCGGGCGTAGCGCCGGAAGGGCGCTTTTTCCCGGACACCTACGCGTACAGCCGCGGCGTGAGCGATCTCACAGTGCTCAAGCGCGCGCATGCGGCGATGCAGCGCCGCCTGGCGCAGACCTGGGCCGAGCGCCCGGCTGACACGCCACTGCGCAGCATGGACGATTTGCTGGTGCTGGCCTCCATCATCGAGAAGGAAACGGGCCAGGCTGCGGATCGTCCCAAGGTGGCGGCGGTGTTCCTCAACCGGCTGCGCGTGGGCATGCCGCTGCAGACCGATCCGACCGTGATCTACGGCCTGGGCGAGCGCTTCGACGGCAACCTGCGCAAGCGCGACCTGCAGACCGACACGCCCTTCAACACCTACACCCGTACCGGGCTGCCGCCCACGCCGATCGCCATGCCGGGACTGGAATCGCTGCGCGCTTCCGTGAAGCCAGCTCCCACGAAGGCGCTGTACTTCGTCTCGCGCGGCGACGGCAGCAGCGTCTTCAGCGACAACCTCGCGGACCACAACCGGGCCGTCAACCAGTACCAGCGTGCGCCCCGAACCTCGGGCACACCCTGATCCACCGTTTCCCTATCCCACGTGAACCACGGCTTCATCACCTTCGAAGGCATAGACGGCGCGGGCAAGAGCTCGCACATCGAGGCGCTGGCGCAATGGCTGCGCGCTCGCGGGCGCGAGGTGCTGCTCACGCGCGAGCCCGGCGGCACGGCGCTGGCGGAGCGGCTGCGCGAGCTGCTGCTGCACGAGGCCATGGACACACTCACGGAAAGCCTGCTGGTATTCGCCGCGCGGCGTGACCACCTGCGCCAGCGCATCGAGCCGGCCTTGGCACGCGGCGCCACGGTGCTGTGCGACCGGTTTACGGACGCCACCTTCGCCTACCAGGGCGGCGGGCGCGGCTTCGATCTGGACGTGCTGGGCCGGCTCGAAGGCTGGGTGCAGGAGGGCCGGCAGCCGGACCTGACACTGTGGTTCGACCTGCCGCCACGGATCGCGGCGCAGCGCCGTGCCGCGGCTCGTGCGGCGGACCGCTTCGAGCGCGAGGACGAAGTCTTCTTCACCCGCGTGCGCGAGGGCTACGCAGCGCGCGCGGTGGCGGCGCCGGGGCGTTTCGTGTGCATCGACGCCGCGCAGCCGCGCGAGGCAGTGTGGACGCAGATCGAGCGCTCGCTGCTGGAGCGCGGCTGGTGAGCGCGCCGCTGCCCTGGCTGGAGGGGCCGCTGCAGCAGGCCCTGAGGCAGCGCGCGCATGCGCTGCTGATCCACGGTCCGGCGGGCGTGGGCCAGTACGAGTTCGGCTTCGAGCTGGCGCGCGCACTGCTGTGCGAGATGGCGGGCGACGGCACGCATCGGCCCTGCGGGCGCTGCACGGCCTGCCACCTGATGGACACGCATGGGCATCCGGATTTCCGGCTGCTGCTGCCCGAGGCATTGAGGGAGCCGCTGGGCTGGGCGGAGGAGGAGCCGCGCAAGAAGGATGCGAAGCCCAGCAAGTGGATCCGCATCGAGGAGGTGCGTCAGGCCATCGACTGGACGCACCAGAGCGTCTCGCGCGGCGTAGCCAAGGTGCTGTTGATCCACCCGGCCACCGCGATGCAGGAAGCCAGCGCCAACGCGCTGCTCAAGACACTGGAGGAACCCTCGCCGCAGGTACGGCTGCTGCTGACCGCCACCGATCCCGAGCTGCTGCTACCCACCATCCGCAGCCGCTGTCAGCGCCTGGGCCTGGCGCTGCCGCCGCGCGGGCAGGCGTTGGAATGGCTGAAGGAGCGCGGGCTGGCGCAGCCGCAGGTGCTGCTGGACGCCGCGGGCGGCCGGCCGCTGGAGGCGGTGGCCTTGGCAGGCGAGGGCATCGACGCCGCCGCCTGGACCGCGCTGCCGCAGCGGCTGCGCCAGGGCGACGCGACCGCCGTGGCGTCATGGAATCTGCCCCGGCTGCTGGAGACGCTTTTGAAACTCTGCCACGACCTGATGGCCCAGGCTGCGGGCGGTGCACCGCGCTACTTTCCGGCCGATGCCTTACCGCCGGGTGCGACGCTGGCCGAGCTAGCGAACTGGTCGCGCGAGTTGACGCAGCTCTCTCGCCACGACGAGCATCCGTGGAACGCGTCGCTGCTGGCGGAGTCGCTGGTGGCGCAAGCCGCGGCGTTGTGGCCGGCACGTGCCGGCTCCGGCCGCGCCCGGGTCACTACACTGGGCCGTTGATGAACGCCTCTTCTTCCTTCGACCTGGATGCGGCCCCGGCGACGCGGGTGCAGCTCGTGTTCAACGACAAGGCCGCTCTCTACGCGGCCTACATCCCGCTGTTCACCGAGGGTGGTCTCTTCATTGCCACGTCGCGGGAGCACTGTCTAGGCGATGCCTTCGAGCTGGAGCTGACGCTGCCCGGCGAAACCGAATGCCGGGTGGTGGCAGGCAAAGTGGCGTGGATCACGCCGGCCCATGCCGCCGGCGGACGTGCCCAGGGCGTGGGCGTGGCCCTTATGGGCGACGCCGAGTCGCGCACGCTGCGAGCCCGGATCGAGGAGATCCTGGGCAGCGCGCTGGCCTCGGCCCGGCCGACGCAGGTTTTCTGATCCTTTCTTTCCGCCCCCGGCCGCGGATTTCAACTGCCGACTGCGATGTACGTCGATTCCCATTGCCATTTGAGCTTCCCTGAGCTGCACGCGCGGCTGGACGAGATCCGGGCCGCCATGGCCGCTGCGGATGTAGACCGCGCGCTGTGCATCTGCACCACGCTGGAGGAGTTCGAGTCCGTCCATGCGTTAGCCATGGCTTACGACAACTTCTGGGCCAGCGTGGGTGTGCACCCGGACAACGAGGACGTCATGGAGCCCACCGAGGGCACGCTGTGCGAGTGGGCGGCGCGCCCGCGCGTGGTGGGCATCGGCGAAACCGGGCTCGATTACTACCGGCTCAATGGCCGCAGCCTCGCGGATATGGAGTGGCAGCGCGAGCGTTTCCGCGTGCACATCCGCGCTGCGCGTGCCACTGGTAAACCGCTGATCATCCACACCCGCAGCTCCAGCGAGGACACGCTGGCGATCCTGCGCGAGGAGGGCGGCGAGCAGGTGGGCGGTGTCTTCCACTGCTTCACCGAAACCGAGGCCGTGGCGCGAGCGGCACTGGACCTGGGTTTTCACATTTCCTTCTCCGGCATCCTCACGTTCAAGAACGCGGCGGATTTGCGAGACGTCGCCAAGTTCGTGCCCATGGACCGGCTGCTGATCGAAACCGACAGCCCATACCTGGCGCCGGTGCCGTACCGCGGCAAGGTGAACCAGCCGGCCTACGTGCCGCATGTCGCGGCGCAGCTGGCCGAGCTCAAGGGCTGCAGCGCCGAGGACATCGGCCGCGCCACGAGCGCCAACTTCGAACGGCTGTTCGAGGTAGCGGCGGTATGAGCGGGATGCTTGACGGCTGGAGAGCCCAATCTGCAGGCGTGCAGGCGGGCCGTCGGCGGCTGGTCAGTGGTCTGGGACTGGCAGCTGCTGCCTGGGCGCTCGCGAGCCCAGTCTGGGCGGGCAGCTACGAGGATTTCTTCAAGGCGGTTGAACGCGACGACGCACGCAGCGTCGCGGCACTACTGCAGCGCGGCTTTGACCCGAATGCCCGAGACGAGCTTGGCCAGCCGGCCTTGACGAGGGCTTTCAAGGAAGACGCGCTGAAGGCTGCGGAGGCGCTGTGGACGCATCCGCAGCTCGACCTGGAAGCCGTCAACGCTGCCAACGAGACGCCGCTGATGATGGCGGCGCTGCGCGGCCACGTGGCCTGGATGCAGCGGCTGATCGAGCGCGGTGCACGCGTGCACCGGGACGGCTGGGCACCGGTGCATTACGCAGCATCGAGTGCGGAGCTGGAGCCGATGGAGCTGATGCTGCGCGCTGGCGCGCCGGTGGACGCCGTGAGCCCCAACGGCAACACGCCGCTGATGATGGCCGCCGGCTACGGTGCGATCGATGGGGCACGGCTGCTGCTGCGCCGCGGTGCCGATGCCACGGTGCGCAACCAGCGCGGGATGACGGCTGCCGATTTCGCGCGCTCGATGGGGCGCGATGGCCTGGCGTCGGAAATCGAAGCCGCCGCAGCGCGACGCCGGACCGCGGTGGCACCGGTGCAGTGAGCTGCATGCTGTGGCATCGAGATCAATCTCGGCGGTGATGGCTGGTATCCGGTGCCGGCACAGCTGGTGAGGGGGTGCCCGCCGGGTGTTAAGAAATCGCCTCAATGCATATTATGTTAAATCAAGTTGCTCACAGGCTTCTTTTCTACCCTGGGTTTGTGTTCCTGTCGCATCCTGGGCTGAGTCATGAATAACGCGGCCTCCTCGCTCCAGTCCCTGCTCTTCGATGAGCCGGTGCCGCCCGTCGCGGCCTCGGTGCAACCAGCGCCGCCCAATCCGGAATGGTTGGAGCTTGCTCAGCGATTGCGCGAGCGCTGGGGTGGCCGGCTGCATCTGGGCACGTCCTCGTGGAACTTCAGCGGCTGGTCGGGGCTGGTATGGGCACAGGCCTATCCGGAGGCACGTCTATCGCGCGAAGGTCTGCCGGCCTATGCAGCGCATCCGCTGTTGCGGACCGTGAGCTTGGACCGGGCGTTCTATCGCCCACTGGACGCGGCTGCCTACGCGGGGTTGGCGGGACAAGTACCGAAGGATTTCCGCTTCGTGGTCAAGGCGGCGGCGCTGGTGAGCGACGCTGTGCGGCGCGACGCGGGGGGACGTGCAGAGCGCAGCAATCCGTTGTTCCTGGATCCCGGCGTGGCGCTGGAGCAATGCCTGCGGCCGGCTGTCGAGGGTCTCAAGGACAAGCTCGGCGTGCTGGTGTTTCAGCTTTCTCCATTGCCTGCCGCGTGGCTGCACGACCCGGTACGGCTGGAAGCTCAACTGGAGCGCTTGTGGCAGGCGTTGCTGCCCGAGTTGCCCGCCGACAGCCGCCTGGCGCTGGAACTGCGCGACCCCGAGTCGCTGCAACCGTGGCTGGCGGCGCATCTCAAGGCCTTCGGTATTCGGTATTGCCTGGGTCTGCACGACCGCATGCCGCCAATCGAGCGACAGGTGCCGATGCTGCGCGCCACCTGGCCTGGTGACCTGGTGTGCCGCTGGAACTTGCACGCTGGCCAGAGCTATGCCGGCGCCAAGGACGCCTGGGCGCCTTTCGACAAACTGGTGGCGCCGGACCTGCCCACGCGCCAGGGCCTGGTGCGTGTACTAACCGGCACGCTGTCGGCGGGATACCAGGCTTTCGTGACGATCAACAACAAGGCTGAGGGCAGCGCGCCCTGCTCCGTCCTGGCGCTGGCACGCGATTTGGCAGCAGCTCCAGGCTGATGGGGTTTCCGCGCCCTGCTCCGCGTTCCATACCCGAAACTCCCGCGGCCTTTCACAGCGGCTATCGAGTCACCCCTGGCGACTGGGCAAACCCCCAAAGCAAAAAGACCGAAGGCCCTTGCGGAACCTTCGGTCTTTTGCTTGTTTGGCGGAGTCGGAGTCCGCCAGCATGTTGTCTGCTACCGTTGGCGTTGTCTGAAAAAGTGTAGTCACAGAGCGAACTTAGCAAAAACCATTGTCTGATAGTGTCTACTCTCGTATGATGCCATTCATCATTTTTTGATGGGTGCGTTGATGGGTTCTATACAGGCACTTTGGAAAGGCTCTTCGACATGCCCAAGGTGATTGCCCCGCTTGGCCAACTGGCCGTCTCTCGCTTGACCGACCCCGGAATGCACTTCGTCGGCGGTGTGCCCGGCCTGGCACTGCAGGTGCTGCCCACCGGCGGCCGGACATGGGTGCTGCGCATGATGGTGGCCGGCAAGCGGCGAGATATGGGGCTGGGCGGCTTCCCGGCCGTGACGCTGGCCGAAGCTCGGGAGTCGGCCCGCGCGGCCCGCGCGAAGGTGAAGACCGGCACTGATCCCATTGAGGAGGCCCGAGCCGCCCGGTCGAAGCTCCTGGCCGAGCGAGCCACTGCGCTGACCTTCGACCAGTGCGCCGCCAAGTACATCAAGACACACTCTCCGGGCTGGAAGAACGCCAAGCATCGCCAGCAGTGGGAGAACACATTGGCGCAGTACGCAAGCCCTGTGATGGGCTCGCTGCTGGTGCGTGATGTCCAACTGGCGCACGTCCTGAGCGTGGTCGAACCGATCTGGCACACCAAGACGGAGACAGCCAGTCGGGTGCGCAGCCGCATGGAGTTGGTGCTTGACTGGGCCACCGCACGCGGCTACCGGCAGGGAGACAACCCGGCACGCTGGCGCGGCCACCTGGACAAGCTGTTGCCCTCGCCGGGCAAGATCGCCGAGGTGGAGAACTTCCCGGCGGTGCAAGTTCATGAGGCCGGCGAGTTCATGCGCCAGCTGCGCAGCGAGCGTGAGGGCATGGGCGCGCGGGCGCTGGAGTTCCTGATGCTCACCGCCGTGCGCTCGCAGAACGTGCGCGCTGCCGCCTGGTCCGAGATTGACCTGGAGAGCGCCGTGTGGGAGATCCCCGGCGAGGCCCGCGGCGACAGCGCCCAGCGCATGAAGACCGGCAAGGCGCATCGGGTGCCGCTGTCGCCTGCTGCGGTGGAACTGCTCCGCGCCCTGCCCCGGATGGCCGACAACCCGCTGGTGTTCCCGGCGCCGCGCGGCGGCATGCTCTCGGATATGACGCTGAGCGCTGTGATGCGCCGCATGCAGTTCAAGGACAAGCACGGCCAGAACACGGTGCCGCACGGCCTGCGCTCCACCTTCCGCGACTGGGCGGCCGAGCGCACCAACTATCCGCGCGAGGTGGCCGAGATGGCGCTGGCGCACTCCATCGGGAACAAGGTGGAGGCGGCTTATCGCCGCGGTGACCTGTTCGAGAAGCGGCGCCGGATGATGGACGACTGGGCTGCTTTCCTGGCTCGCGTTGAGCAGGCCGGCCAAGTGGTGCCGCTGCGGGCTGTCGCCACTGCAGTCGAGGGCTGATGCGATACTGATTTTCTGCTGCGCCTACTTCGACGGGAGGAAAACCAGGTTCCCTACTTGGCTGGCGCAGCATTCTTCTAGGGGCGACGCAAAGGGAATCGCATTGAACGCACAAACAGAAAAAGAAGCCGAGTTATTTGACTTGGGGAATTCTCTCCGGGAAAGATTTGACAGATTTATTGACAACGATCTGTGTATTCATCGGGAAGCTTTTGACCGCTACGGCGCTCCGATGCTTGTGTCCCAGATGTTGCAGACCAAGGGTCTAGGACCAGACGCACCTATTGATGAGGTGTTCTTCAACATCAAGCAAGAGCACTTGGGGGTCCCTGACGAACTGCTTGCCAAGTTGTGTGCTGCGGCACCGCATGTGGACAGGTTCTGCCTTCAGGCCTTAGCGATGGCCTACGGTATTCCGCTGATATATACGTCGGAAATTTGTCGCAACGGAAAATTCCTGATTGAGACATACCAAATTATGCAGCTTCTTGAGGCCGCGAGAGTGTTTGGCCTAGTGGAGGCGCTGATTCACACAAATAAAAAGTCGGGTGATTCAGAGGCGTTCATGAAGGAAGCGATATCACGCCTTGCTATTGCTGGAGCCGATGCACGACATGCCCCCAACCGCGCCCGCAAAGCTACCTGGGAGGCTTGGCACAAGGCCAACAAGGACCGGTTCAAGAGCAAGGATCAAGAGGCTGAAGTCCTTTCTGGCAAAGCGTCTGTGACGTTCCGGACAGCCCGCGAATGGATCACGGAGTGGAGCCGTAAGCAGAGTTGACGCTTTACGGTCTGCCGGCAGACCGCAGGTTGTAGCGGCAGACCGTCCTCCATCCCGGCATCCCGTCCGCCTTGCCTGCAGTGAGGCTTACAGAGCTGGTTTGTTGCGTGTCGAATGGCGCTGTCTCGATTCGTTTCGTACAGCGCAATGCCTGCTAACACCGTCTCCCAAGCCCCCCTCAATCTCGACACGCTGCCCGATGGCGCGTGGTTGCGAGATAAACAAATCGCTGGACCTGTCCTGCCCATCGCCCGCTGCACCCTGTGGGCGTGGGTCCGCGAAGGCCGATTTCCCAAGCCCGTGAAGCTCAGTCCGCGCGTCACCGCCTGGAAGGTCGGCGACGTCCGCGGCTTCATCGCCAGCCAGGTCAACGCGTGAGGTCTCAGATGCAAGAGCAACTGCAGGCCCCAAAGGCAGGGCGACGCACGCCCATAAAGGATGAGGCCCCGGGCGTGTGGTGCGCCAAGGGCCTCGGAGAAGGACTCAGTGAAGGTTTCCATGGTACGGCGAGCCAAGTAGTGCCGCAAGGCGCCGCTACCGCTTTCACGTTCGATCGATCTGCCGTGCGCGCGATCGTGAAGGACGGCGAGGTATGGTTCGTCGCGACCGACGTGTGCGCGGTGCTTGGCTACGACCACACCCCCAGCGCGATGCGTCGTCTGGACGATGACGAGAAGGGTGTGCATTCAACGCACACCCCTGGCGGCATGCAGGAACTCACGATCATCAGCGAGTCCGGCCTGTTCAGCCTGATCCTTGGCAGCCGCAAGCCCGAGGCGCGGCGCTTCAAGAAGTGGGTCACGTCCGAGGTGCTGCCGGCGATCCGCCGGACAGGGGCCTATGCCGCGCCTGCGGCCAGCGCGGCGCCGGCGCTGCCGCGCACCTACAAGGAGGCACTGCTGGCTCTGGTGGCCGCCGAGGAGGAGAAGGAATCGCAGCGCTTGCAGCTGGAGCAGCAGCGCCCGGCCGTCGAGTTCGTTGACCGGTACGTGGAGAGCACCGGCACGATGGGCGTGCGCCAAGTAGCCAAGACGCTGCGCGCCAACGAGCGGGAGCTGGTGGCCTGGCTGCTGGAGCGGGGTGTCATGTATCGCCTCGCCGGTCGGCTCACGCCGACGGCGGCGCACCTGGACGCCGGCCGGTTCGTGGTCAAGACCGGTAGCGCCGACAACGGCCACGCCTACACCGACGCACGCTTCACGCCCAAAGGCGTGGAGTGGGTGGCCGGCGAGTGGGGCAAGCGCTTGGCCGGTACCGCGTCGCTCAGCAAGAAGGGGCGTGCATGATGGCCGTTCTCTCTTTGGTGGGTCAGATGATGGGTGGCTCCTCAAGAGGATGCCTTTTTCCCTCAGAAGCATGGCGGAGTACGGCTCCGCCATTGCCGTGGAGTGCTGCCGATCGTAGCGCGCGACCTGTGCTGACCAAACAAACCAAAACCCACCAACGTAAGCCCGTGGCGCGGTTACACTTCGCCGCAGGTGCTAGTCACACCTCAGACAACGCGGACAGCCGCCCCGACAGTGCGGCTTTGCCATGCCCGAATTCCGTCCGGTTTTGGGGCTGGGAGCGCCTATCCGTAAGGACGGCGGCACGACGTTGTCCGTGTGACTATCCCCAGCCCCACCCCGTTGCGCTAGTCACGCGGCGGGTGGGTTCCAAAGCTCACAACGGAGCCCGGACCATGGCCCAAAGCCCGAAGACCGCCCACGCTGGCGGCAATCTGCGCACGCCTGCGCAATCCCTCGCTTCCTCGCACACTGCTGCCCAATCGGCTCAAAACTGCGCCGATTGCCCGCCCCCGCATTACCTGCGCCGCGTAGCGCGCTCGATCCTGCTGCGCGCCGCTGTGCGCGGTCGCATTTCCTGGATCGTTGCGCTACAGGTGCTGGCGCTGGTGGACGGAGGTGCCCAATGAGCACGACCACGACGATGAAATCGTCTGCCGAGCTGGCCGCTTGGCTGCTGCTGGACGCCTGCGAGAGCGCCACCATCGAGCGCGGCAACAAAGCAATGTTCTTCGGCCCCAACGAAGGCGAGGCAGGCTTGCTCGACGGTGCATATGAGGCACTGACCGACGGCGACCATGGCCGCGCGGTGGGACTGCTGCGCGAGGCCGTGCGCCTGGCCGGTGAGCCGGTGCCCGAGGTCAAGGAAGGCCGCAACCGTGCGGAGTGCCAGCGCCGTGCCCAGAGGCAGTGCGAGCGACTGCTGAACGTCGCTCAAATCGCCATGGCACTGCTGGAGCAGCCAGCCGCCGTGCCGGTTGCGCTGTCACCGGCACCCACCATCAACCTGATGGCCGCCGCCGATGCAGCTGAGTCGTTCGCTCGCGCCCTGCGCGTGGTGGTCGGGCAAGAAGGTGGTGCCGCATGAACGTGCTGGCAGAAGCAACCCTGATTGCGTGTTTCAAGCTTGTGCGAGGCGAGGAAATCAACGGCTTGCCCGCACCGGTGGCCCGCTACATCAGCGGCGAAACCGACCGCCTGCCTGACGACATAGGCTGGATCCCGGAGGACATGCGCGACGTGCTGCCCATCATGCGCGAGATCGCCGCGGACAACCGTGCGGACCGCGCCAAGGCGAAAGGAGCTGCAGCATGAACGCCCCCCGGAACCAAGACGCCCGCCACGGCATTGAGCGCCGTAGCGGTCACGACCGCCGCTCTGGACTGGATCGCCGCGAGTTGCGCGCCGTGCTGCTGCAGCCGGACGCCGCTATGCCGCCGCGCTACCGTACCGGTGAGGCGGTAGTGATTGAGCTTGCGGCCGTGCCGCAGCCCGGTGACGACGTAATGCTGGTGCTGCACGACGGCCGCACGCTGGTGCGCGAGTTGGCCGCCATCGACGCCAAGGCTTTCAAGGTGCTGGACGCTACCGGCGCAGCCGTAACGCTTCCCGTGTCGGAAGTTCGCCAGGCATCGCTGGTGGTGGGCGCTGCGCGCCGTAGGAACGCCAAGCGCACGGTGGCAACTCCGCATGCGGCTGCGTACTACGACAGCGATGGGCGCATGCGCGTGCATGGCTGGTACGCCGACTATGCCGAAGCTAAGCGCCAAGCCGAGGCCCTCAAGGCACTGCATGGGAACGCCGGCATCTTCACCAGAGAGGAGGACGGCGATGCATGAGGCCACCCAGGAGTACGCCCTGAAAGGGCTTTCCCACGCCGACAGCGTGTCATCCATTCAGGAGACATTCGACGCCTATGTGGCGCAGTTCGGAGGGCGCCATGGGTGAGTTCCGTAAAGATCTGCTTCCCGAGCCGACAAGCTACTTCGAGGCGCAAGGCCTAGCGCTCACCGGCCGCGGGAAGTGGCGCACCACGCGCTGTGACTTCCACGACGGCAGCGACAGCATGCGCATCAACACCGAGTCCGGCGGCTGGTGCTGCATGGCCTGCGGCGCTCACGGTGGCGACGTGCTGGCCTTCCACATGCAGCACCACGGTCTGGAGTTTGTGGAAGCTGCCCGCGAGCTGGGTGCCTACGTGGACGACGGCAAGCCGCACCGCGGGCCAGTCAAGCCTGCTGGCCTGTCGCCTCGCGCGGCGCTGGAGGTGGTGGCCTTCGAGGCGCTGCTGGTGGCCGTGGCCGCCGGCAACTTGGCGCATGGTGTGGTGCTCAATGATCAAGACCGCCAGCGGCTGATGCAGGCTGCCGGCCGCATCGATTTGATTGCGCAGGAGGTGCTTACGTGCGCATGAATCGAGAAGAAGTAGCACGCGCTGCTGGAACGCTGGACGCACAGTTGCCGGCGGTGGCTCGTGGTGCTGAGCCGGCGGGCATGTTCGAAGATCTGGAAACGGCTGCAGCCGCGCGCGCCCAGGAGGCCGTGCCGCGCGTGGTGCTCCAGTGCGCTGCAGACGTTGTTCCTGAGCCGGTGCGCTGGCTTTGGCCTGACTGGCTGGCGCTGGGGAAGCTGCACATCCTCGCCGGCGCCCCGGGCCAGGGAAAGACGACCATCGCGCTCGCGCTGGCCGCAACTGTCACCACGGGCGGACGCTGGCCAGACGGCACGCGCTGCCCGGCGGGCAACGTGCTGGTGTGGAGCGGCGAGGATGACCCGGCCGACACTTTGCTGCCGCGGCTGCTGGCTGCTGGTGCCGACCGCTCGCGCGTTTTCTTCGTCACTGGGGCTCGCATCGGTGGCCGTGTAGAGCCCTTCGACCCGGCCCGTGACATGGCCGCGCTCCAAGTCCAGGCCGCAAGCATTGGTGATGTCCGCCTCATCATCGTTGACCCGGTGGTGAGTGCTGTCACGGGCGACAGCCATAAGAACACCGAGGTACGCCGGGCGCTGCAGCCGCTGGTGGACATGGCCGCCAGCATGGGCGCTGCGCTTCTGGGCATCACGCACTTCAGCAAAGGCGGACAGGGGCAAGACCCGGCTTCTCGCGTCGTTGGCTCCATCGCCTTCACAGCGGTGGCGCGGGTGGTGCTCGTGGCCGCCAAGGCGAAGGGTGAGGATGGCGAGGACCGCCGCATCCTGGCGCGCTCCAAGTCCAATATTGGCCCGGATGAAGGCGGGTTCGCCTACAGCTTGGAGCAGTGCGAGCCAGTCCCTGGTATCCACGCTTCCCGCGTGACCTGGGGCGAGGCTGTGGAGGGCAGCGCGCGCGAGCTACTGGCGGAACCCGAGGACACGGGCGAACCGCGCGCAACTTCGGACGATGCCGCCGCCGCGCTGGTGCGCATCCTGGCGGGCGACATGGTGCCGATGCAGGCCGCCGTGGAGGCCATGAAGCGCGAGGGCTTCACCGACAAGGTGATCCGCAAGGCGCGCGAGCGACTGGGCGTCATCGTCAAGCGAAGCGGATTCGGGAAGGAGTTGCGCAGCTACTGGAAGCTGCCGCCCGGCTTGGCGTTGCCGTCTGATGATGGGTGTGAGGACGCCAAGGATAGTTCCCATTCCTGCCCATCGAACGCCATTCCTGCCCACTCATGCCCACGTAAGACGTTGGGCACGAGTGGCACGAATGGGCACGAATGGATGGGGCGAGGACACGAATGGGCCGGTTCTGAGCCAGAGCCGCAGGCCAACCAGGAGTCGAACTTGGAGTCGCAGCCGTGATTGAAGGACTCATTTCCACGTTTCCCCGGGGATGGCGCATGGTTGGCAGGCGGTGCGCCGTGACGGCGGCGCCCTTCCCTGATCAGCACACGGGGCCGTTGACGAGCGACGAACTGCGCGCGCTGCGACTGATGGCCGAGGCCAGCCCGGCGCCGCTGCTGGTGATGCGCGTGCTCCAGCAATACGACACCGCAATGCATCTGGGGCTGGAGTTACTACGCGCGCGCGGCTGGGTGCGTCTGCGAGGTTGGCCGAGCGTAACTCGGACTCGCTGGGAGATGACGCCGCGCGGACTGCGGGAGGCCGCCGCACACCCGGACTTCAACGGCTGGGGGGGCTGGTGCACCTGGTGGCGGATCTGGCGCCGCGCGCTGGGGATCTACTTGCGTGGACGGTTGCGCGATCCAGCGACCGGCCGGAGAACCTGAGAAAACCTGAGACCGCCAGCAACCGCCTCACTTCTTTGGCGATTGGTTCATGGCGGAGATTGACTCCGCCACGAATAGAGCGAAAACGCGCCTCCGGAAAATTACACCCATCAACCGACCCATCAAAAAGGGTTCAGGGAGGGTGTGGTGGAAGCGTTCAAAGACCCGGCGCAGGACGAGCGCCTGCTGGAAATCCTTGCTGATCTGCTGCCGCTGGCAACGCGGCACCGCGGCGACCACGACGACGAGGAGCCGGTGCACCGCGTGCGGACTAAGGCCGGCGCCCTGCCTCCGCCTGAGACGAACTCGCCGCGCAGCGTGTTTGAACTTGGGTACAGCGTGGCATCAGCTCCGGTGCGCCTGCATCGGTACTGCGTGCCCGGTAGCTCTACGGGATCCGCTGCTAGTGCCAGCGCGCCGCCGCGCCGGGCCGTCAACATCGTGGCCCGCGCCGGTGACCGCGTGCGCGTGTCCGGGCTCGCTTACCCGGGCGACCGGTGGACGGCAGAGCGCGCGGAGAAGGAGCGCATCCGCCGAGCAAAGCAGATCGTGCCGCGCCCCAGCGCAGCGGCCAAGCAGTTCAATTTCAAGCGCGAGCCGCTGGTGGGCGCCGCAGCATGACGCCTGCCGTTCTTGCCTCCATGCCTGAGGCCGTCGACCGGCTGCTGAGCCTTGCCGGCGAGGGCGAGGCCCGCCGCATTCTGGAAGCGCTAGGTGGGCGCGCCGCGCTGGCCGAGCTCGAGCGCCAGGCGGCCCGGCGCTTGGCCGTGCACCTGCTGCAGCAGCGAGCACCGCGCTGGCAGATCAGGGACCGCCTGGTGTCGCGCGGCATCAACTGGCGCACCGCTTACCGAGTCATTGACGCAGCGCTGAGCACTGGCCCGCGCGGCTCTGTCATCGCGGGGCCTGAGATGGCAAGCGACCTGGGGACACTGGTACCAACGCAACCAACGGAGAACCCCATGGCGATGAGCGTCAAGGATCTGCAGACCAAGCTGAAGGATCTGCAGGCGCAGCTGGCGAAGCTGGACGTCACTGCCGCCCGCGAGCGCGCGGACGCAGCACAGGAGGCTCACCAGCGCCTGCTCGAAGATGGCCGGCGCGGAATGATCGTTGGCACCCGCAACGAAGACCAAGTGAGTCAAGCCGCCATCACGATGAGGGCGCGCCGGAACGAGGCCGAGAGCATGCAGCGACAGGCGACCGCGTTGCACAAGGAGATTGACAGTCTCTCCCGGATGCTCACCGGCGAGCAGCGCGTGGCGCAGGCGCAGGAAGCGCTGACCAAGGTCAAGCAGCTGGTGCAGAGCGCGGCCGAGCAGGTGAAGACCGCCGAGGGGACCGTGGCCACGCTGGACGGCCTCATCCAGGAGGAGGAGCACGCCTTCGAGGCGGCCAAGGCTGGCGCTGCGGCGCAGCTCCTGGCGGCTGTGAAGGCACGAGGCGACGTCTCCCAGGTGCAGGCGGCGAGCCGCGACCGGGTCGCCACCCTGGAACTGGCCAAGACCGAAGCCATGGGCGAACTGGAGGCCGCGCGTGCCGCGTTGAAGGCCGTCCAGGAGCGCGAGGCCAAGGCGCTGCGCGACGTGCACATGGCGCAGGCCGACGTCACCGAGCTGGCATTCCGAATTGCCCAGGACGCATACACCGAAGCGCTGGCCGCACAGATGGCCGCGTACTGGCGTGCGCACAGGACGCACTTCGGCACTGAGGACGTGCGTGGCAAGGCCGGCGACCTCTCCATGAGGCTGCTCGAAGCGCCGGCCGCCTGACCACCCACAAGAGGCTGCCCGTCCGCCTCGCCGTTCAAGGAGATTCCATGCTTACCACCAACGATCAACCCGCGGCCGACGAGGGCGCGCTGCTGCGCCTGGTCAGCGACGTGCGCACCCTGGTGCAAGGAGCCAGCGTCGACGTGCTGAAGAAGCTGGGCACGCAGCGTCTCACCGATCTGAAGACGTTCATCAAGCGCGAGCAGCAGAGCGCATCCACGCCCGTGCAGAACACGGCATCCCTGGACGGGATCGCTGAGCAGGCCGAGCGCGACGCCCTGGCCATGAAGCTGGCTGCAAACAGCGCCGTCCCTGTCAACGTGGAGCACCTCAAGGCCTTCTCGCTGCGCGACCTGCAAGGGATCGAGCAGGCCCAGATCGCCAACGCTGCCGAGGCCAAGAAGCGCCAGGAGCGCGAGGCCTGGGCCAGCTATTCCCTCAACGGGCACATCGACGCCGCCAACGCTACCGGCGCCGCGCCGGCGCAGCCGAAGGTGACTGGCAACGACTGGGCCGCCTACGACCTGAACGCCATCAACGGCACCGCCGGGGGCTAAGCGGCGCTGCCGGCGCCTGTTCCAGCAAGGAGAAAACAAGGTGACTGACCTGAAGCGCACCGGGCGGTGGAAACCGGGCGAGTCCGGCAACCCCACCGGACGTAAGCCAGGGGCTGGCCAGGTGGCAAAGCTGCGCGCCGACATCGCGAAGCACGTGCCGGAGATCGTGGAGAAGCTGACCACGGCGGCAAAGGCTGGCGACGTGAGCGCGGCCCGGCTGCTGCTGGAGCGGGTGCTGCCGCCAGTCAAAGCCATCGAGCAGGCCGCGCTTGTGCCGCTGCCGGCCGAAGGCACGCTGACCGAGCAGGGGCGCGCGGTGTTGCAGGCCGTGGCCGGCGGCGAGCTCGCGCCGACCCAAGGCGCTGCGCTGCTTGGTGCGCTGGGCACGCTGGCCAAGCTGGCCGAAACGGATGAGCTGGCACGGCGCATTGAAGCCTTGGAAGGAAGGTCCAAACCATGACGTTGCGCACGCGCCTGGAGAAGTTGGAGCAGCGCATCGGCTCTGCTCGCTCGCTGCACGACATGACCGACGCCGAACTGATGACCGCCATCCTGCGCGAATGCCTGGAGCGTGAGCCGACCGCTGCCGAGGTTGAAGAGTGGATGGCGCTGCCGGACAGCGAGTTCCGCGCTCGCGTGGACGCCTTCACGGCCGAAACGCCGGAGGCACCGGATGACCCGGAGACGGCCAGATTGCGCGCACAGCTTGGCTGGGCGCGGGCACTGGCGGATGCATAAGGGAGGCATGGGCATGACATCAGGACTGCTGCGCCGCCTGGACCGCCTGGAGGCCGCGTTGCCTGCCCCCGCGGATCATGAGCGCCGCGACCGCTTTCAGGTTGCCGTGCGCTACATCCTCAACGCTGTGCCGCGCGGCCCCATCACCATCGACGGTGACCGAGACGCCCCATTGCGTGAGCTGCTACAGCGCGGGGACGCCGGCACGCTGACCGAGGAGGACTGCGCGCTCCTGGCCGCCGCGCCTGAGTGCCACGTGCCCGCGCTTGAAGTGCTGCGGACGCTGGTAAAGCTCATGGACGAGGTGTGACCGTGGGGCGGCTGCACACCCGACTGGACCGCCTGGAGCAGGCCTGCATACACAAGCTGACTGGATCGGTGCTGCTGGCCTACGACAGCGCCGGCCTGCTGGCGCCCGTGACCCTTGATTGCGCACCGGGCGAGCCGGTGCCTTTGCCGACCGGGTGCCGGCCCCAGCGACCCGAGGAACTGGAAGCCGACTACATCGCCGCACTGAAGGCTCTCGGCCTGACGGTGCTGATGTGGGACTTCAGCCGGACGTCCAACTTGCCGGCGGAGGCCTGACGATGGTGGATCTGCGCGCGCGACTGGCGAAGTTGGAGCAGGCCATGGCGCCGCCGTGCGGCCCAGCGGTGGTGCTCTGGGAGGGCGCCGATGGGCGGCTGGTGTCGGACTTGTTTTCCCGCGGCGGCCTTGGTGAGCCGGTGCCCGAGCCGCCAGGCTGGCGCGAGCAGCAGCCAGGGGAGACGGCTGAGGACTATGTGGCCACGCTGGAAGCCGCTGGGCTGCACGCGGTGGTGGTTCAGATGGTGGACGCCAGCATCCCGGACACCGACACCGAGGACAGCAATTGAGCAAGTGCAGCACCTGCGCCGGTGGTGCGCGGAGCACCGAAATCACTATGGCGGACCATGCATCCGCCACGTCACAGAGGGCAGCGCAGCACGCATGAGTGGCACACCCATCAAACAATCCATCAACACGAGAGGGAGCCGCCATGTCTGAGGCAGCCGGGACCCATGTAGGCGGCATTTTTTATACAACTACCCTGGACACCCAGGGGCTGATCGATGCACAGCGCCGAGTTGATCGGGAGCTGAAGAAGGCCGCTGGCAGCTTCGACGGTGTCAAGCAGGCCGGCGTGGGCGCCATGACGGCGGTGGCCACCGCTGTGAAGGTACTGGCCGCGGCTATGGTCCTGGTGAAGTCCGCCGAGATGGCCGACGACATGCGCCTTCTGGCGGCCCGGGTCAACATCGCCGCCGGCAGCATCCAGGCCGGTGCTGAGGCGCTGCGCGCGCTCACGAAGATCAGCGCCGCCACGCAGACCGAGCTGGAGAGCAATGTCCAGGTGTTTGCCAGGCTGAACTCGTCCATCAAGCAGATGGGCGGCACCCAGCAGGACACGCTCACGCTCACCGAGCTGCTGGCCAAGGCCATCAAGGTGTCCGGCGTGTCGGCGGGCGAGGCCTCCGCAGCGATGCTTCAATTCGGCCAAGCGCTGGGCTCCGGGAAGCTCGCCGGCGACGAGCTCAAGAGCCTCATGGAAACGGCGCCCTACCTGATGAAGCAGCTGGCCGACGGCATCGGCGTGCCCATCGGCCAGCTGAAGAGCCTGGGCGAGCAGGGCAAGCTCACCGCGGACGTGGTGGTGCAGGCGATGAGCAAGGCCGCCAGCAGCATCAACGCCGACTTCGCGCAGATGCCCGAGACGATGCGCGGCGCCTTCACCGTGGCCATGGACGCGGCCGCGCGCGCCAACGAGAAGTTGGACGACTTGACCGGCACGAGCGCGGCGCTCAGCGGCGCCGGCAAGGGCCTGGGCGACATACTGGACTTCGTAGCCGGCCGCCTGGCCGCCATGGCTGGCGAGGGTGAGAAGGCCGGGCGCGCGAAGCTGGTGCAGAAGTGGGCCGAGGACACGGCCACCGTCCTGTCCTACGTGGTGGACGCCACGGACTTCGTGGTGCGTGGCTTCCGCCAGATGGGCGCTGGCGTGGCCGGCCTGGCGGCATCGGCCGGGCTCGCTGCGCAGGGCCAGCTGGGCGCCGCGCGCGCCGCGCTGACGCAGATGAAAGACGACGTGCTGGCCATCGGTGGCGCCAGCTACATGGGCCCGCGCTTCCGGCAGCAGCAGGCAGCGCTGAAGCTCACGCCCGAGCCCGACCGCCTGGACCGCGCCGCGCAGGCAGCGCCGGCCATGTCGAAGCTCAAGCCGCCCAAGGACGAGGACGAGGCCCGCAAGGCCGCTGCCAAGACTGCCACAGCGCAGGCCTACTACCAGGGACTGGTGGCGGCCAACAAGACCGCGCTGGAGCAGATCGACGCCGAGGAGCAGAAAGCGCTGACCGAGAACCAGCGCCGCATGCTGGCGGACAAGGACAACGCGGCGATCTACACCAAGGCCAAGGTGGAGATCATCAAGAAGTTCGCTATGGAGCGCGCCCGCCTGGAGGAGGAGAACACGCAGCAGATCGCAGACTTCAACATCCAGGTCACCACCGACGAGGCCACGAGGATTGAGGCGGTGCGCGCCGAGGCAGTGCGCCGGGCCGAAGCTGCTGAGCGCCTGGGGACGATGACCCACGAGCAGGCCGAGCGGGCAAAGACGCTGGCCACATTTAAGGCCGAGCAGGAGCGGGCTGACTTGGTGGAGCGCAACACCCGTGCGCGCGCTGAGGCCGGCATCGTGCTCGCTGGCACCACCGAGCGCCGCATCCTGCTCATCCGGAACGAGGCCATCCGCCAGGCAGAAGAAGGCTACCGCCGCGGCGCCCTGACCTTCGAAGAGGCCGAGGCCCGCAAGGTGCAGGCCGCGCAGATGGCAATCGACCAGCAGAAGCAGCTGGAGACCCAGCGCACCAACGTGCGGCTGGGCACGCTGCAGATCAAGGCCGAGGGCGGAGACCCGCAGGCGCAGGAGGATGCGATTCGAGCGCGGGCAGAGGCAGATATGGCGGCCGTCGAACAGGCCCGCCTGATGGACCTGGAGGCAAGCCAGCTCTACGCGGACCAGAAGGTGGCCATTGAGCAGCGCATGCAGCAGGACATTGCAAACCTGCGCAGCAGCGCCGCGCAGGCGCAGCTGGCCGGCGCCTCAGATCTGTTCGGCTCGCTGGCGACGATCGCGGCGGCCGGGGCAGGCAAGCAGTCCGGCATCTACAAGGCGATGTTCGCGGCCTCCAAGGCGTTCGCCGTAGCCGAGTCCATCGTGAAGATCCAGCAGGGCATCGCCAACGCCGCCGCGCTCCCCTTCCCCGCCAACATCCCGGCCATGGCATCGGTGGCAGCGGCCACGGCCAACATCATCACGACCATCCAGGGCGTGAACTACGGCGGTGGGCGCCAGTACGGAGGACCGGCGAGCGCCGACACCATGTATCGGGTGAACGAGACGGGGCGCCCGGAGATGTTCACGGCCGCGAACGGGGCGCAGTACCTCCTCCCCACCAGCGGCGGGCGAGTGACTTCCGCGGCAGACATGGCCGGCGCTGGTGCAGCGCCTACCGTCATCATCAACAACAACGGGCAGCCGCTGGCCGTGCAGCGGACGACCTGGGACGCGCAGCAGCAGCGCATGGTGATTGACATGGCAGTGAAGGAGTCGGCCTCGCAGATTGCCGAGCGGCGCGGCCCGATGTGGGGAGCTCTGCGGACTACGAATGTCCAGGGGCGGCCGGGCTGACCAACTGCAGGCCAGCGCCGTCCCCAGGCAATGTGGCGTCCAGGATTTCAAACCGCACGTCAGAGAAGCCTCCGGTGACGGTGACCGGCTGGCCCGCCAGCAGCGGGAATTCAATGCGCGTGCCACTGCGCTCGCACACGACGGCGAGTCGGCAGGTGGCATTGAAGACGACGTGCCACGGTTCCCCGGGCTTGTCGTCAGTGATGGGGATTTGCAGAGGCTCCATGCCGGGCGATGCTACGGGCTGCAGTCTTCGGGCCTCCTGAGCCGCTTTGATCTGCTGGAACTGGTAACGCCGTCCCGTTGCGGGATCATTGGGCCCACGACGACGGGAGGGACTGATGAGAACCATGCTGAAGGCGGTCGGCATCGGTGCATGCGCCGCACTGCTATCCGGCGCCGCGCTGGGTCAAGGTGCGCCGCATTGGGCGTACCGCACCACGCCGGACAAGATGGGGCGCGGCGAGATCAAGATCGCCACCATCAATTCCAGCAACACCGTGGATTTCCTGCCGCACAAGAGCGAGCGCGCGACTCTGGCGCTTCGCGTCCATCCGCGACACGGCAAGACGGCAATGCTGCAGGTGGGCCCGGGAGAGTTCCTTTGCCCCAGCAGCGGCTGTCGCGTCGCGGCAAGGTTCGACGCCGGAAAGGTGGTGGATCTGCCGGCCGTGCGCCCAGCGGACTACACCGCTACCAATGTGATATTCGTCCGCGATCATGACCGACTGCTGGTGTCTCTGAAGACGGCGAAGCGGCTGCTCATCGAGGCCGACTTCTACGGCTACGGCTCGCGGGTCTTCGAGTTCGACGTGGCGGGCCTGCAGTGGTGAGCGCGCGCCAAGCCGCCGGGCTAGTCGACGGGAAGCACTTCACCGCCTACGTGGACGAGGTGAAGGGGCTGAAGCGCAGCGGGGACAACGACGCGGCCGCCGGCCTGCTGCTGCGCCTGGTGGGCGCCGTGGAGGCCGAAGCCAAGGCCGCGGCCCCGGGTTGGTACATCGCCCCATGGTACTTCGAGCAGCTAGCCCTGCTCTATCGCAAGACCCGGCGGTCCACCTTGAGGCGGCCATCCTGCGGCGCTACGTCAGCGCGTGCGCAGCTGCCGGGCATGAGCCTGTGGCCGGCACTGCCGAGCGGATGGTGAAAGCGGAAAGAAAAAAGCCGGCATGAGCTGCCGGCTTTGGATGGGGAACCTGGGGTTCACCGCTTCATCTTCGGTAGTCTGATACCGTTGATTTGCTTTTGGTGGGTGGGTTGATGGGTGTAAGCCCAAACCATCCCGGTTCACCCTCTATGGGGTGGCGGAGTCGGAGGGATTCGAACCCTCGATGCAGGTTTTGCCCGCATACTCCCTTAGCAGGGGAGCACCTTCGGCCTCTCGGTCACGACTCCAGTGCAGAAGCTGCCATTCTAGCAAGGTTTTTTCGAACTTCCAAGCACCTTGCGAAGTTTTTTTAGGCGCCGACCTTTTCCTGGTCCAGTTCGAAGGCGCGATGCAGCGCGCGCACGGCGAGTTCCATGTACTTCTCGTCGATCACCACGCTGGTCTTGATTTCGCTGGTGGTGATCATCTGGATGTTGATACCCTCGTCGCTCAGGGCGCGGAACATCTTGCTGGCCACGCCGGCATGGCTGCGCATACCGATGCCAACGATGCTGACCTTGCAGATCTTGGTGTCACCGATGATGTCCTTGGCACCTAGCGCGGGCAGCACCTGGCTTTGCAGCAAGTCCACCGTGCGCTGGTAGTCATTACGGTGCACGGTGAAGGAGAAGTCGGTCTTCCCGTCGTGCGACACGTTCTGGATGATCACGTCGACGTCGATGTTGGCCTCGGCCACGGCGCCAAGGATCTGGTAAGCGATACCGGGCTTGTCGGGCACGCCCATGACGGTGATCTTGGCCTCGTCGCGGTTGAACGCGATACCGGAGACAACGGCTTGTTCCATCTTTTCGTCTTCCTCGAAGGTGATCAGGGTGCCAGAGCGGGCTTCCTCTTCGATATCAATATCCCAGGGCGTGAAGCTGGAGAGCACGCGCAGCGGCACGCGGTACTTGCCCGCGAATTCCACCGAGCGGATCTGCAGCACCTTGGAGCCCAGGCTGGCCATCTCCAGCATCTCTTCGAAGCTGATGGTGCTCAGGCGCCGTGCCTCGGCCACGATACGTGGGTCGGTGGTGTAGACGCCATCGACGTCGGTGTAGATCAGGCACTCGTCGGCCTTCATCGCCGCCGCCACCGCCACCGCAGAGGTGTCCGAGCCGCCGCGGCCCAGCGTAGTGATGTGCCCCTCGGCGTCGATACCCTGGAAACCGGTAATGATCACCACCTTGCCTGCGGCCAAGTCGGCGCGCACGCGGGCATCATCGATGCTCTCGATGCGGGCCTTGGTATAGGCCGAATCGGTCTGCACCGGAACCTGCCAGCCGGTGTAGCTGATGGCCTCCATGCCTTCGGCCTGGAGCGCGATGGCCAGCAGGCCCACCGACACCTGCTCGCCCGTGGCGGCAATCATGTCGAGCTCGCGCAGCAGCGCGGAGCTCGTCTGCTTGGGCGACAGCTCCTTGGCCAGCCCCAGCAGTCGGTTGGTTTCACCGCTCATCGCGGAAGGAACGACCACCATCTGGTGGCCCGCGCGTGCCCACTTGGCCACGCGCTTGGCGACGTTGCGGATGCGCTCCGTGGAGCCCATCGACGTACCGCCGTACTTGTGAACGATCAATGCCATGGTGTTTGAAACAGGCCCGGTGTTTGCCGCGAGGCACCAGCGGCCCGCGAATCCACGATTCTAGCCGGCTGTATCGGGCACCCATTCGAGTGCCAGCTGCGGCTCGCCGAGGGGTGCCCACATCCGCGCATCTAGGCCCAGGCGGGGCACGAACAAGAGCGCTCCGTCCAGCCACAGCAGTGGACCGTCACGGTGCCACGCTGGCACACCCAGGGTCTGGTACTGTTTCTTGAGGCTGCGCGGGACCCCTCCCGGCTTGAGCTGGAATTGCTCGCCGCCGCTGCGCGCGCGCGCGATGCATGCCCGCAGCCGCGCTGGAGCCACACCACCTTCATCCACGCTGCGCACCTCCAGCCAGCCGCCCCAGGTATCCAGGCGCTGCCGACCTGGGCCGTCGATGCAAACCTGCTGCCCTTCAGGCGCTGGCTCCACCATCACGCCTTTCCCGGCCGGCTCGCAGCGCAACCGGCCCCGGTAGCGCTGCAGCACCTGCTCGCCGGCCGGCCAGCATGCAGGCAGATCGCTTCCGTACAGCTCACTCAACAGGCGTTGCAGCAGGGTGTCGCCGGGACTGCGACCGCAGCGCTGCAGCAGCCAGTGGCGCAGTAGGTTCGCTTGGCGGGCCGGGGGCAGCGTAGCCAGTGCCGATAGGCGCAGCTCGTGTCCTGCGGCCACGGCAGCCAGGTCGATCTCCGCCAGCGCCTGCAGACATTCGCGAGCCTGTTGTGCTTGCCGAGTGGCCGCTCCCAGCGCCTGCTCAGCCTGTGGAAATGCAGCCGTCAACGCCGGCATCACGCGATGCCGTAGGCGATTGCGAGCGTAGCTATGGTCCTCATTGCTAGGGTCCTGGACGTAGGACAGGCCGTGCGCCTGCACGTAGGCATCGATGGCTTCCGAGGGCTGCTCCAGCCAAGGTCGCACCCACGGCAGGCCGTCACGCATCGCTTGCCGCGGCATCGCGGCAAGTCCGGCCGCGCCGCCACCGCGGAGAGCCTGCAGCAGGAAAGTCTCGGCTTGGTCGCGCCGGTGGTGAGCCAACAGGAGGAGCGCAGCACCGCCTTCCCACGCCATACGGCTTAGTGCCGCATAGCGCCCTCGCCGAGCCCAGGCTTCGACACTTTCGCCTCGCCCCGGGCTGCCTTCGAGTCGGCACGATCGCAGCGCCACAGGCAGGCCTTGCCGTGACCAGTCGGCACACTGGCGCTGCAGGTACTCTACCCAGGCGTCGGCTTCGGGTAGCAGCCCGTGGTGCACGTGCAGCGCAAGCACGCGCAGACCCAATGCCTGCGCGGCGCGGGCCGTGGCATGGAGCAGTGCGGTGGAATCGCGACCGCCGCTGGTGGCAACGGCGACGCAGGGGATATCAGCGCTCGGTGGTGTCGTTGAAGCGTCCATAGGACTGCAGCCGCTCGTAGCGGCGCTGCAGCAGCTCTCGCGGCTTGAGATCCACCACTTGGCGCAGTGCGTCGTTGAGCGCGCGCTTGAGCGTGGCGGCCATGTGGCGCATGTCGCGGTGCGCACCGCCCACGGGCTCGCTCACGATCTTGTCGATCAGGCCCAGAGCCTTGAGGCGGTGTGCCGTGATGCCCAGCGCCTCTGCCGCATCGGCGGCGCGCTCGGCGGTCTTCCACAGAATGGAAGCACAGCCCTCAGGTGAAATCACGGAATAGACGGAGAACTGCAGCATCAGCACCTGGTCTGCCACGCTAATGGCCAGCGCACCGCCGGAACCACCCTCGCCGATGATGGTGGTGATGATGGGCACCTCCAGCTGTGCCATCTCGAAGATGTTGCGGCCAATGGCTTCGGACTGTCCCCGTTCCTCGGCACCGATGCCCGGATACGCGCCCGGCGTATCCACGAAGGTGAAAACTGGCAGCCCGAACTTCTCGGCCAATTTCATCAGCCGCAGCGCCTTGCGATAGCCCTCGGGGCGGCTCATGCCGAAGTTGCGCGCCGCGCGCTCCTTGGTATCACGTCCCTTCTGGTGACCCAGCACCATGCAAGCTTGGCCGTTAAAGCGGGCCAGACCGCCGACGATGGACTGGTCGTCCGCATAATGGCGGTCGCCATGCAGTTCCTGGTAGTCGCTGAAGATCTCGTTGATGTAGTCCAGCGTGTAGGGACGCTGCGGGTGGCGGGCGATCTGCGTCACCTGCCACGGCGTGAGATTGGCGTAGATATCCTTGGTCAGCTGCAGGCTCTTCTTCTGTAGCCGCTCGATTTCCTCAGAGATGTCCACGGCGGACTCGGTCTGCACGTAGCGCAGCTCTTCGATCTTGCCTTCCAACTCGGCGACGGACTGTTCGAAGTCGAGGAAGTGTTTCTTGCTCATGAAGGGATTCCTTGCCGGGACGGCTCAGTATTCGACAGGCACCGGGTCGAGGCTGCGCCAGAGATACCAGGTGGCCACCGAACGGTACGGCGCCCAGGCGTCACCGACCTCACGCGCCTCCGCACGTGATACCGGCTCACCGCTGAAATAGTTAAGGCTGATGCCACGCAACAGGCCGACGTCGTCCAGCGGCAGCACGTTAGGGCGCATCAAGTGAAAAATGAGGAACATCTCGGCTGTCCATCGACCGATGCCGCGCACGGCGACGAGTTCCTCAATGATGGCTTCATCGTCCATCTGCTGCCATTGACGTACGTGAACCGTACCGTCGGTGAAGTGCGTAGCCAGGTCGCGCAGGTACTCCACCTTACGCGCCGACAGCCCCGCCGCCCGCATGGCCGTAACTTCGAGATCCAGTACGGCCGCAGGCTGCAGCCGAGTGGAGCGCCCACCGGAAAGCGCGATGAATCGCTCCCACACCGACTGCGCCGCGCGTACCGAGATCTGCTGCCCGACGATGGAGCGCGCCAATGTGGTGAAGGCGTCACCGCGGCACTGCAGCCGCGCCTCGCCGAACTGCGGGATGAGCTTGCGCATCACACGGTCACGCTTGGCCAGGTGCTTGCACGCCTCGTCCCAATAGGCAGGCGTCACGGCGGCGGCCGGGCGCGCCATTCAGGCCTTCACCCAGGTCGTGCCCTGCGCCGAGTCCTGCAGCACGATGCCACGCTCGGCCAAGTTACGGCGGATGGCGTCGGCTGCTGCGAAATCGCGCGCCTTCTTAGCTGCGGCACGTTGCTCGATCAGCCGTTCGATGTCGGCGTTGTCAAGGGTGTTGCCTCCCTGCAGGAATGCGCGCGGTGACTGCTGCAACAGCCCCAGAACTGCACCCAGTGCCTTGAGCAGCGCAGCCGCGTCTGCCGAGTGACTGCGGTTGACTTCGGCAGCCAGTTCGAACAACACAGCCACGGCGCCGGGGGTGTTGAAATCCTCGTCCATCGCGGCACGGAAGGCGGCGGCCTGCGGCTGTGTCCAATCGATGGACTCTAGTGCAGGAACGGCCTCCAAGTTCGCCAGGGCCGTGTAGAGACGGCGCAGCGCGTGGCGGGCGTCCTCGAGGTTGGCATCGCTGAAGTTGAACGGGCTGCGATAGTGGGTGCGCAACATGAAGAAGCGCACTGTCTCGCCGTCAAAGCTCTTCAGGACATCGCGGATTGTGAAGAAGTTGCCGAGCGATTTCGACATCTTCTCGTTGTCCACATTGAGGAAGCCGTTGTGCATCCACACGTTGACGAAAGTCTGGCCGGTGGCTCCCTCGCTCTGCGCGATCTCGTTTTCGTGGTGTGGGAACTGCAGGTCCATCCCGCCGCCGTGGATGTCGAAGTGCTCGCCCAGCAACGCACAGCTCATGGCCGAACACTCGATATGCCAGCCCGGACGGCCTGGCCCGAAAGAGCTGGAGTATTTGGCATCAGCGGGTTCTTCCGGCTTGGCAGACTTCCACAGCACGAAGTCCAATGGGTCTTCCTTACCTTCCAACACGGCCACGCGTTCGCCGGCGCGCAGTTCATCGAGCGACTTGCCGGAGAGCTTGCCGTAGCCAGGGAACTTGCGGACCGCAAAGTTGACGTCGCCCCCGGATGCCCGGTATGCCAGTCCCTTGTCCTCCAAGCGCTGGATCATTTCCAGCATCTGCGGTACGTATTCGGTAGCGCGCGGCTCGTGCGTCGGTGGCTCAATGCCGATGGAGGCAACATCCTGGTGCATCGCGGCGATCATCTCGTCGGTGAGCTGCCGTATGGGAATGTTGCGTTCCAGAGCGCGACGGATGATCTTGTCGTCGATGTCAGTGATGTTGCGTACGTAGGTCACCTTGTAGCCACTGGCCCGCAGCCAACGACTCACGACGTCAAAGGCCATCATCATGCGCGCATGCCCGACATGGCACAGGTCGTAGATGGTCATGCCGCACACATACATGCGTACATGCGAGGGTTCTATGGGTGTGAAAGGCTCGACCTGACGGCTGAGCGTGTTATAGATGCGAAGGGTCATCGACGGGAAGGCGACAGCTAGCGCCGGGAACGTCCCAGATGCGACCCGCCCGGCAGGCGCCGGCCGGGAAACGGGCGCCGGGGGCTTCAGTAGAATCGGATCAGTATAGCCAAGGACGTCCAACCCATGATCCGACTGACTGCCCTCACCTCCTTCGGCGCTGTGCTTGCTCTATGCATGACTGCACCCACAGCATTGGCACAAAAGGTGAAGCTGCAGACCTCAATGGGCGATGTGGTCATTGAAATTGCTGCCGACAAGGCGCCCAAGACTGCGGCCAATTTCTTGCAGTATGTACGCGCAGGACAGTACGACGGCACGGTGTTCCATCGTGTCATTGAGGATTTCATGATCCAGGGCGGCGGCATGTTGCCCGACCTGACTGAAAAGCCCACCCGTGCAGCCATTCCCCTAGAAAGCCGCAACGGCTTGTCCAATGTGCGTGGCAGCGTCGCGATGGCGCGCACCATGGTGCCCGACTCCGCCACAGCCCAGTTCTTTATCAATGTCAAGGACAACCCCTTCTTGGACCAGCCCAACGCGCGTGACGGCAATGGTTACGCCGTGTTCGGCAAAGTGGTTTCCGGTATGGAAGTCGTTGACAAGATCCGGCAAGTGCCCACCGGCAATAAAGGCCCCCACCAGAACGTGCCACTGCAGCCAGTGGTGATTAACAAAGCAACCGTAGAGAAGTGAACATGAGCAAGACCATTGAAATGACTACCAGCGCTGGCGCAATCCGCATTGAACTGGACGACGTCAAGGCGCCCGCTACGGTGGAGAACTTCCTGAGTTACGTGCGAGCTGGCCACTACGACGGCACGGTGTTTCACCGAGTCATTCAGGGTTTCATGATTCAGGGTGGTGGCTTTGAACCCGGCATGAAGCAAAAGTCCACAGGAGCACCAATCAGCAACGAAAGCGCCAACGGTCTGCGCAACGAGAAGTACACCATTGCCATGGCTCGCACCATGGCGCCGCATTCGGCTACAGCCCAATTCTTCATCAACACCAAAAATAACGGCTTCCTGGATAAGGACCGTTCTCAGGACGGCTGGGGTTATGCCGTCTTCGGCAAGGTCGTCGCCGGTACCGATGTGGTCGATGCCATCGAACGCGTGGCTACTGGTAATCGTGGCGGACACGGCGACGTGCCTGTGCAGGACGTTGTTATTGAGCGCGTGGTCGAGGTCGCCTGAGTACTCCAAAAATTATGGCGGCAGTGCCGGTGCTGCCGCCGCTTGAAGTCATTTCAGCGCCTTCGAGCTGGGAGTGTGTTGATTTCATCAGCGATTTGCACCTGGATGCCTCGCGTCCGCACACTTTTGACGCTTGGAAGCGTTTCCTGGCGAAAACGGCTGGGCAGGCAGTGTTCATCCTGGGAGATTTGTTCGAGGCCTGGATCGGTGACGACGCATGTCGGCAAGAGGCCTTCGAAGCTGAGGCCATCAATGCACTACATCAGGCGGCGCAGCGCCGCTGGATTGGCTTCCTACCGGGCAATCGGGACTTCCTTGTTGGCTCTGAGCTGCTACAACACATTGGTGTTCACCCTGTTGATGATCCGGCTGTACTTGAGGCACACGGACAGCGCGTTCTGTTAACGCATGGCGACCTGCTATGCCTGGCGGATGCCAGCTACCAACGTTTTCGCCTCCAGGTACGCGACCCGAACTGGCAGCGCCTGTTCTTGGCTAAACCCCTGTCCGAGCGTCGCGAACTGGCCCGCAACATGCGGGATGCCAGCCGTCAACACCAAAATGACATGCCCGCCTGGGCAGACGTCGATCTGAGCGCCGCGCTAGGTTGGCTTACCCAGACACAATGCAATGTCCTAGTACACGGGCATACCCACCGTCCGGGCAGCCAATCCATAGCCCCGGGCTATGAACGACATGTCCTGACCGACTGGGAGCTTGACAACTCAGGCCCTGCCCGAGCAGAGATATTGCGTCTCACGCAAGAAGGATTCACAAGAATCAACATTTGACATGTTTACCCGGCTGCGGCAAGCCCTTGAGCAGCGGCGCGAAGCCCGCGCATTGCAGCGAAGGGCTATTCCCGATGCCATATGGCAGTTAACGTTGCGGCGTTTTCCATTCCTATGTTTCTGTCCCGGAGCAGATCTAATCGTGCTACGGCGCATGTGCAGCCTATTTCTCGATAGCAAGGAGTTCCATGGTGTTGACGGGTTTGAGCTGCGCAACGACATTGTCGTTGCGGTCGCCGCACAGGCCTGCTTGCCGATCTTGAAATTGGGACTGTCACCGTGCTACGACTCATTTGTGGGCATCGTTATGCACGCAGACACGGTTGTTGCCTTACGTGAAACCGTGGATGCATCTGGCGTCGTCCATACCTACGAAGAAGCCCTGGCTGGAGAAGCCGTGGAGGGGGGGCCTGTCATGCTAAGCTGGAGCGACATCTACGACGGCAAAGGCCCGGCCGGACCTGCTTATAACGTCGTGATCCATGAGTTTGCTCATGTTCTGGACATGCAAGACGGCGAAGCTAACGGCGTGCCAATGCTGCCTAACCTCCAAGCACAGCGACATTGGCTCGCTGTACTGGAGACGGAGTTCGAGCATCTTTGCCGTCTGGTAGATAGAGGCATGGAAACAGCTATCGATCCCTATGGATGCGTAGGGTTGGAGGAATTCTTTGCCGTGGCCAGCGAGGCATTCTTCGTCACGCCATGGATTCTTAAAGAACAACAGCCGGCGATGTACCGGCTGTTGGTGTCTTACTACCTGCAGGACCCAGCGGAGCACGTTCACCGGGCCTGATGGCGAATTCAACCGGTTGTCGCAACACATACCAAAAGGAGAGTGTTGACATGGCTACTGTCAAACCACAGCATGCCAGTGTTGCTCGTACTGCATAGGGATTACTGACCGGCGCATAGATTGCTCAACTCGGACAAGGTCTGCAAGGAGGTCAACATGGAACAGTTGATTTCGAGCCGGGCCGTCGACTGGCGTGAGGGCCGACGGCTGCGTGCCTGGGAACTGCAGGGTTGGACACAGGCAGAGATTGCGCAGGCGTTGGGCGTCACACCGGGAGCGGTTTCGCAGTGGATGCGCCGCAGGCGTGAAGGCGGCGGGATTGCAGCGTTGAACAAGCGCAGCGCCCCCGGGGCGGCGTGCAAGCTCTCAGCCGAACAGCGCGCTCTGGGACGGCGCGCCGATCCATCGCAGTCGCGCCGTCAAGCAGTTCCTGCATGAGGAGGGTGGCGAGAGGCTGCATCTCGAACGCTTCCCTGGATACGCCCCCGAGCTCGATCCCCAGGAGGGAATCTGGCGGCACCTGAAGCATGTCGAGATGCGCAACGTCTGCTGTGCCAACCTCGCTGAAACCCGAAAAAAACTACGCGGTGCCTGCCAGCGACTCCGGCAGAAGCCTCGCATCATCCGGGCCTGCATTGCACATGCTGGCTTGGTTTAGCGTGAGCGTCCGGCGACACCACGTTGATCTGTTGAGGGAAGTCCGCAACGATGCCGGCCCCGCGTGTGGCAGGCAGTAGTGATGCCGGCCGATTGGGTCGGTCAGGACGGGCGCCAGCGATGCGGCAGCAGCTCGTCGATGCGGCTGGCCGGATGGCTGTGGATGCGCGCCAGCACGTCGCGCAGGTAGGCCCAGGGATCGATCCCGCAAAGTTTTGCAGACTGCACCAGGCTCATGACCACGGCCGCGCGCTGGCCGGCGAGCTCGCTGCCGACGAACAGCCAATTTTTCGCTCCGAGTTTCCAGGGCTTGATCTGCTGCTCCAGGTGGTTGTTGTCGATGAGCACGCGCCCATCGCTCAGGTGCAACGTCAGCGCATCCCAGCCGTTGAGGCTGTAGTCAATGGCCTTGGCGATGGCTCCGCCGGCCACGCGCTGGCGTTGCAGCTTCAGCCATGCATGCAGCTCGTCCCACAGCGGACGGCTCAGGCGCTGACGGCCATCGAGCCGGTCCTGGGGCGTCATGCCCGCCAGAAGACTCTCGACGTGGTAGATGCGTGCCCAGCGCTGCATGGCTTCCAACGCCACGGGGCTGGCGCTGGCAGCATGCTTGCTCAATTCCTCAAAGCGGCGCCTTGCATGAGCAGCACAGCCAGCGGCCTGCCGCCCGGGCTGGGTCCTGGGGGCCAGCACAGCCGCGTAGGCGGCGTACTGGTCGCACACCAGCGTGCCGCGCCAGGGCGGTTCGGGGTATGGCGGGCCCTTGCCGCCGAGGAAGGCCAGCGGGTACTGCGCCCCGCGGCCGTTACAGAAGTCGTAGATGACACCCGGTGCACCGTCCAGCGGGCTGCGCGCATAGGCCCAGACGTAGGCCTTCTTGGTCTTGCCACGGCCGGGGTCCAGCAGCGGCACCGGTGTCTCGTCGGCGTGCAGCACCGCCGCGCTGAGCACGAAGCGCTTGTGCGCCTCGTACAGCGGCAGCAGCCACGCACCGCCCTGGCCGGACCACGACGCCAGCGTCGAGCGCGGTGTGTGCACGCCCGATCGGGCGTTGATGTCTTCCTGGCGGTAGTACGGCAGGTGGTCCACGAAGCGGCTGATCATCGTGTGCGCCACCAGGCCGCTGGCCGGGATGCCGCCGTCGACCACGTCGGGCTCGGCCGGCTCCTGCACCAGACGTTCGCAGCAGCGACACGCCCACTTGCCGTAGATGTGGCGGTGCACGAAGAACTGCGCGGGAACGATGTCGAGCTTCTCGCTGACGTCCTCGCCCACGCGCGTCATCAAGCGCCCGCAACCCGGTGTCGGGCAGTGGGTGTCCTCGGGCTCGTGGCGGTGCTCCACGCGCTTGAGGTGTTCGGGCAGCGCCTGGCGGCGCGGGCGCCGAGGCGCTGCCTTGAGCGACGACGGCGTCTCGGGCATCGTCGCGCGCAAGGCCGCGAGCTGGGCTTCGAGGCTGGCCTCGTCCTCGACGAGGGTCTCGGCGAACAGCGCACCCGAGTTCGACACCAAATCGCGTAAGTTGTTGATCTGTATAGGGCGCAACCTTCGGTGCGCCACTACAGCAGGGTCAGTTGGGCGTCGTGGGTGGGTTTGCTGAGTTTGAGTGCGGCGAACACGCCGG